>Ga0256902_1000367_pt1 | contig 9694 bp, 6 predicted proteins | sample MC6MC0690MT_FD_190192 | JGI IMG/M metagenome (GOLD analysis project Ga0256902, IMG submission 190192) | Metatranscriptome of enriched soil aggregate microbial communities from Iowa State University, Ames, United States - MC6-MC0690-MT... | ecosystem: Environmental > Terrestrial > Soil >... | reverse complement strand
CACCAATCGATTTTTTATTTTTATTTTCAAGGTGAATTCTGATGTATTCAATGATTGCTTCAGCTTCATTTTTATTCGTTCTCGTTTTTCCTTTATCGTAAAATCCATCGATAAATTCAAATGTCACTTTTCTGTTTAAATCATCCGGAGACGGGAAAGTAAGCAGCTTATTATCATAAAAATGAGCGTTTGAGAAAGAAATTAAACTTTCATGCTTGCTTCGGTAATGTCTCAGCAAATAATTTGAAGGAATTGAAAGCGCCAAACAATCATCCAAAATACTTTCCAGATCTTCAAGCTCGAAATTTTCTTCATCCACTTTTTGAGAAGCAAAAAAGCTTGTCGGTGGCATCTGTTTCGGATCACCAACAATAATCGCCTGTTTAGCTCTTGCCAAAGCACTTACTGCTTCAGAAGTTGGTAATTGCGAAGCTTCATCGAAGATCACAATGTCAAAATGCTCTTCATTCACATCAAAATATTGCGCAACCGAAATCGGGCTCATCAACATACAAGGTTTCAACCTCGGAATTAAAGTAGGAATCTGGTCAAATAATTTTCTGATGGACAAACCTCGTCCTTTGTTTCGAATTGCTTTTTGCAAAATCCCTATTTCTGAGCTTTGAACGGCTTCCTGTGAAAAATTAGGAATTCTGTCGCTGAGTTTCATCGTTAACTGATTTTTGGTCAGTTCAGTAAATTCTTTGTGAAGATTTTTATATTGCTGAATCTGAGATTCGTAAATATTCGCATCAAAACCATTCAAAGTTCCCGAACCGTAAATGGTTTTAATGAATAAATTCAGATGAATGATTTTTTCAAATTCCAGCTCAATAGATTCTGTATCGAGCCAGCCTTTTTCAAGGAAATTAATGAACCAGTTTAGGTTTAAATCTTGTGCTTTTTCTTTTAAAACATTAAAATTAATCCAGTCTTCCAACTGATGAATATTCTGTACAACAGTTTGCCGTTCTGTATCATTTGGAATTTCATCCACATATTCCAAAAGTTGAGTTTCTGCATTGTGGAAATCTTTCAAAGTTTCCAGAACTTCAGAAATATGCTGACTGTTATTTTGTTTTGATGAAATATCTTTTAACCATTCCGGGAAATTCGGAATTGAAATTTTTTGTGCTAAATCTTTTGTATTTTCAATGGTTTTTAAATCTTTTTCAATCGCAGCAATATCAAACGAACTTCCATTAAAATAAAGATTCGTCACCGAAGAAAGTGCATTGTAATGAAGGTTGTTTAATTGATTTTTAAGTTGCTGATAATTTTCAAGCTTTTCAAAAAGCCCGTCAATCTGCACATCAGATTCAATTCCTGATTTTGCATAGCCGTTCAGTTGTTGCTTTACTTTTCTTTGTTTAAACCATTTCGGAATAAACCAGGTATGTTTTGCCTGATTCCACAACAATTTTAAAGAAGCGAAATCTACATTTAAAATAGAAGAATTAAAATTTGAGGTGATTTGACTTTCAATTTGTTGAAACTGAGTTTGCTGAGTCATCCAGTTTTTAAATAAATTCAACTGACCTTCATTGAAAACAAGGTCAACCAAACCAGTTTTTATCGGATTTTCTTTTAAATATTCAAGAATTTCTATGCTGTCAGAATTGGAAACTTCATCCAATTTGAACTGGCTTTTTACTTGTTCAGCCGAATTTTTCTTTTCATTAAATTGAGAAATTGCCGAAAGAATCAGGTTTTTATTTTCAAATTGATGATTTGAAGTTTTAATTGATCTTAAAGCATGAAGCGAAGGTTGTCCGATTTTCTGCACAATTGAAGCAAAAGGAATCAACCAGTCTTTCCACTGATTCCAGTTGAAAACATCGGCGCTTTCCAAAGGGAAATTGATATGAAAACGTTCATCCGCTTTTACATGATTGGTTTCCAAAAAGGCAATGGTATCAAATAAACTCCAACCAATCGGGAATTTTTTGTGCAATTCATTTACATATTTTCCAAGCTCTTTTCTGCGTTCGTCGAGACGTTTTGCCTCTTCATGATAATCGGCATTGATTTTATATTTCGGAACTTCAAGCGTTCTTTCAAATTGTTTTAAAACATCCGATTTTTTAGATTTATTGGAATGCAATTCAAGACAAAATGCGCCCAAACCAATATTTTCCAATCGATGATGAACCACATCCAAAGCCGCTTTTTTCGCTGCAACAAAAAGTACTTTTTTATCATTCGCCAAAGCATCAGCAATAATATTGGTAATTGTCTGTGATTTTCCCGTTCCTGGAGGTCCGTGGAGAATAAAACTTTTATTGAGATTGGCATTTTTCACTGCATTCAGTTGAGAATTGTCAGTGGAAATTGGCAAAACCAATTCTGAAGCTGAAATATTTTCTAAACTTTGAGCATCATTTTCTACGCTTTCCAAAGTTCCCGTAAGTTTGCCGTCAATCAGGCTTTTTACAATCGAACTTTTCTGAATTTCTTCAGAATATTTTGAAATATCCTGCCAAAGAATCAATTTATTAAAGGAAAAAATCCCCAAAACCAATTGTTCCAACACATCCCAACCTTCAAGATTAAGTACCGCATTTCTGATGATTGCCAAAACTTTCGGAACATCAACGCCCGATTCGTCCATCGGAAGATTTTCAAGACTGTTGATGTTGAGTTTGAATTCCTGTTTTAGATATTCAAGCAACGTAATGTTGATCATCGTTTCTTCTTCACGACTTCGAAGCGTAAATTTAGAATTCACAGATTTTCTCGACAGTTCAACCGGAATCAATAAAATCGGAGCCAATCTTGGAACTTCTTTATTTTTCGGTTCAAACCATTTTAATAATCCGATTCCTAAATATAATGTGCTTTTTCCATTTTCTTCTTCAGCTAATTTTGCACTTCTGTAAAGATTGGTAAGAATATTATCGAGGTCATCCTGATGATAATACGTTAAAAGTCGGTTGTATTTAAACTCATCTTCCGCCAGTTTGAAAAGCGGTTGCGACTGATGTAAAGGTTCACCGTAAAGATTATATTTTCTGAGAATAGTCTGATTATTGTCAGGAAGAATTGTAAATGATTTTCCGTCGGCTAAACTGTCTTCAAGCACATTAATTTTAGAATCAACCAACTGAAGCATACTTTTGGTAAACCGCAAATTCAGAAGATTATTTCTAAGCGAAAGATCGAGCAGTTTTCTTTCCCAGACTTTCTGTTTGGTGAGATTTGAAAAATCGGTCAGTTCGAGATCATCATATTGAGTTCCCAAATCAAAATCTTGTTCAAGTTCTGTTGAATTTTGAACAGGTTTTAAATCTTCTGCCGAATTATTTTCATTTTTCAAAAGTGGGAGGGGCGAAATTCCCGCTGACCTTGCATTTTTAATGTCTAATGAAAGCAAAAACCTTGAAGAATCCATCAACTGAGTTTCTGCAGAATTCATTGCATCTTTGAATGAAATGTTGCTTCCTTTGCACAGATTGGTAGATTCAATTAAGGCAATTTCTTTAATTCCTGAAGCAATTCTTTTGGAAATTGCAGCCTGATCAAAATTGACCATTCCATCAAATCGATGATCATCCAACCAAACTCCTACGAAAGCATGACCTTCCGTTACTACAATCAACGGATTTAAATCAATTGCTTCAAGACACGCTGCAAAAAGCAGAGAAATATCAATGCAGTTTCCAAATTTTGTTTCTAAAACCGTGTCTACAAGCCTGATTCTTTGTCCGTTCTTTTCAAAACTTGGCGGCATTGCGCTGTAAATTAGTTCCAGATTTTGGATGGATTTATAAATTGCCGAAACCATCTGCAAAACTCTTTCCTTACTTTTTTGCTGATAGCCTTCAAACGAAGGCGTAAGTTTATTTCTCGCTAAAATATCAATAGCATCAGCTTTCAGTTTGTACAGCGAAGTATTGTTTGAAAGAACATATGAAGCCAAAAGTTGTGGATACGATTGCAATCCTCCAAAATAATCCATCGGGAGAACTTCTATGCTGAAACTTTTTTCATAAATAGATTCTCCGTCTTTAAAAACCTGAATTTTAATTTGGTCTAAATCTTTTTCCGTAAGTCTTTTCAACAATGCATTATTAAAAACAAAGTTGAAAAGAGAAATTTTATACAATGCATTCTGCCTTATTTTATCAATATAGACATCATATTTTTCAAATAAACCCAAAGATGAGGTAATCTGAAGGTTTAGATTTTCAAAATCTTCACTCACTTCTCTGAAAGCAATGCTCTGCAGAAAAGGATATTGGTTTAAACAAAAAGTATAATTGAAATAAGGATTGTGTTGTATCTGTAATTCAAACGGAATAATCTGCTCCATAAATGTTTTTTGTGATTGTCACTCTCTTTTTCGGGAGATAATGCAATTTAGAAATAAAACAGATAATCACAAAACAGTTTGGCTCAGTGAGGATGAAAATTACGAATTAGTCGAATGCCAATGCAATCATTTAATTCTTTCTTTTTCCATTAAAAACTACATCAAAAGCCAAGTAGCTCACATCATACGGATGATTTCCCCCTACCAGATTATTCATATAACCAATATCAAAAGTTACTGCAGAATGTTTTGGAGTTACTGAATAATATGCCAAAAAACGGCTTTCATGATATTTCAAATCACTCCATTCTTTTGAAAGTGCATTTTTTTCTGTTGAAAATAATTGTTCGGAACTTAAAATTATTTTTTTTGAAGAATCTTCATTCAGATCAATGCTAAATTGCAGACGCAATCGACTTCTTAAGGCAAAAGATTCGGCATCTTCCAAACTTTTTGGGGCGAAAAATTTTCTTAACTCCTGTCTGAAAGTAGGAGTTACTTTAAGTTTTGAACTTTTAAAAACGTGTGATAATCGACCGTATAATCTAATTTCCTGTTGATCAACAATATTATTATCGGCTGAGTTTTTCTCTTTTTGATTTCTGAAACTTACCGCAAATGAATATTTCCAGTTGTTCTTGAGTTGCTTGTAAAATTCCTGATTGAGAACTAAAATTGCAGGTTTTTCTATAGGATTGAGTGATGTTTCACCCGTTCGTCCCATTCCGAAATAACTCATAGATTCCCAATTTTCACCCAACTTTTGCTTTATTCCTGCAGCGAACCAGCTCGCCGTTTTAGCATGTCCCAAACCCGGCGGACTGATTTGTGCAGAAATATCTACAGCAAAAAAAAATACAATGGAAATGACCAAAAATCTCCTCATTTTAATCTTCTTTTTTTTGTAAAATTCTTCCCTGTGCATCAAAAACGACTTTCCATTCCTGAGAATTACTTTTCAATTCTACGTTGTAGATTACTTTTCCACCTTCAGTAATTTTTTTAATGTCATCAGTTCTGTAACCATTAAATGACCTTTTAATAGAAGCTAAAACGGTTTTTGGAAGATTACTTTTTGAGATTTCTTCTTCATGTCTTACCAGTTTTCCGTCTCTAGAATATAAAATTTTATGGTCATCGCCTAAAAATCCAGTTTCAAATTCTACTTCGTAATAATTTCCTTTAATTTCCCAGTCGATATCGGCTGCTTTTGGAAAAGATTTTTGAAAATGATTTAAGATCACTGAAGGAACTTCGCTCTGACGAATATCCTGTGCTGAAATATTGGTAATACTTAAACCTAAAATGCTGATTGTTAAAATTAAATTTTTCATAATGTAAATTTTTTATAGTGCTAATTTCCGACACGATTCTGGAAACATTTGGGAACAACAGTTTCTGTTGATTAATTTTATAATTGATTTTGTAAATTTTTTAGAATTATGATTTGAAAACTGTGACCTTTTGAAAACGGAACAAAAGATCAAAGTTCATACACCAATCTGAAAAATGAAGAGATACTTTCATCTTGATGAGAAACGGGAATTCCAGTAACAATTCCTACTGCAAAATGAGGATCAAGCTTAATCTTGACTTGCGGACGAAGCGTTACCAACATTTTTCCATGACTGATCTCTTTATTGACTTCCATCCCGATAAAATGGCCTGAATTGGGTAAAGAATACATCACCGAACTATTGATCTGCCAATCGACCGGAGTGCCATTTTCTCCCAATTGATGCTGAATCATCGGATAGGTGTAAACCAAAGTGTGAATATGTGAACCCCATTTTTTAGCCGCTATAAAAAACGGACTGTACACCAAACCCGTAATGAATTTTCCTTTTCCATAATTTTTGAAATCTGTAAATTCTATCACCTGAGTATACCCTAAAGCCAAAGAAGTCTGAGATTTTTCCGAAACAAAAAAAGTATATTGTGCAGAAAGTCTGAGTCCGTCTAATCGGTTTCCGGGAATCTGTTCTTTGGTTGCATTATTTTTCGGACTGAAAAAAGAGAAATCAGTTTCTACTTCTAAACCTAATCGATTCATCGGTGCGAATTCATATTCTGCCAAATATCCGTTTTCTCTGTAATTTTTCCCACTTGAAAAATCTGCTCCCAAATTAAATTCTTTTTCGCCTTTTCGTGCACCAAGATCTCTCACCAAATCCTGAAAAATAGGTTCTGCGTGAGATACTTTTACAGGTTTGGTTTGTGTTTGTGCAAATACCGAAAAGCATCCTAAAATGTTTAAAATTCCTACTGCTAAAATTAGTTTCATTGTTTTCATACAGCAAATCAACGGTACGAATCGGGAAAATTTTGGGAAGAAATCTGGAAAGAAATGGGAATTTTTTTATAATTAAAAATTAAATTTTTGATAGCTTTAAATTTATTCTCTCGCAGATTTATAAAGATTAAGCAGATTTTATTGATCTGCGTAATTTTCAAAATCTGAGAGAGCTAATAGAAACACTTTGAGAAATGAAACTTGAATTTTGCTCCGTAGGAGCAAAACCTTTGTAGAAAAGATAATCTTAACAAAAAAAATGCGCTCCGTAGGAGCGCTATCTTTGTAAAAAATTATAAAATTTAAATGAATATTTAGAATAGGAATGTTTTATAAAAATCTAAAAATTCACCGAAAATTCATGCATTCCATTTTTAAAATCATAAGAAACTGAAAAATCATACAATTCTGCAATGGCTTTTACAATCGCCAATCCCAATCCGCTTCCTGATTGATGTTGCTCAGATTTCTGAAAACGTGTAAATATCTTTTCGTGGCTTAAAGAATGATCTGTTCCGGTATTGAGAACACTTAATTTTTTAGCATCAATTTTCACCTCCACTTTTCCGGATTTTATATTGTGGAAAATGGCATTTCGCAATAAATTAGAAACGATAATGTTAATCAATGCGGCATCAGCTTTTACCAAAAGTTCGCTGTTTTCAGAAAAAACAATTTCGACTTCTTTAAACTCAGCAATATCACTAAGATCTTCTATGTTTTTTTCAACAATGGAATTGACTTTAATTTCCTGATTATCAAAAAACTGTTTGTTTTCAATTTTTGTAAGCAGAAGAAGCGATTTATTGAGACGAACCAATCTTTCAATAATTTCCATGATCTCAGCAATCTTTTCTGCCTGATTTTCTGTGAAATTTTCTTTTTCAATCAACAATTCAAGCTTACTGATAGCAATCGCTAAAGGAGTCTGAAGTTCGTGAGAAGCATTTCCAATAAATTCTTTTTGCTGTTCGTAACTTTTTTCGCTGTATTGCAATAAAGTAGTAACGGCATCCTGCAAATCACTGAATTCTTTGGTTTTTGTTTCAACATTCGGAAGTTTTTTTACTGATTCCTAAACGATAATTTTTAAGCTCATCAAGAAGTTCATAAAAAGGTTTCCAAAGTCTTTGTAATACAATGTTATTGATCATCAGAATACTGAAAATCAAAAGAACGTATAATCCTGCAGCATCCCAAAGCAATTCTTTTACAAGATCATCTTCCTCAACCATATTGTTGAAGATTTTAAGTTGATAAAAGTTTCCATTTTGTTCAAAAACGGTTGTTAAAATTCTTACAGGTTCTAGTTCCTGAGCTTCATCATCTGCATCTTGTGCGTAGATTTCAGTGTCTTCATAAGTATCTTTAAAACTTAGAGCTTCTTCTTCGCTTATTTTATTAACGGAAAAAAAACCTTCATCAAAAGTTTTTTGCTGTAAAATCGTAGAATCTTTTTCTGCTTTAAAAACGATTTGTCTTTTATAGTTTTCTAGTTCTTCATCTACACTTCCTTTGATTTCATCGAGCATATTGAAATAAAAGATCACTGACCATAAACTTACGATCAGCAAAAGATAGGTCATCAGATGAAGAATAGATTTATTGAGAAGTTTCATTTTTCTATTAATTTGTAACCGATTCCGTAGACTGCTTCAATCTCAATTTCGGCGTTCGATTGCTGTAGTTTTTTTCTTAAATTTTTAATTTGATAATAAATAAAATCAAAATTATCTGCCTGATCGATATGATCTCCCCAAACATGTTCTGCCAAAGCTGTTTTGGTCACCAAACGTTTTTTATTAAGCAGAAAAAAATGAAGAATATCAAACTCTTTTCGGTTAAGGGTAATATTTTCTCCATCAACAATAAAAGTTCTTTCGGTAAGATCCAGTTCAATATTGGCAATCTCAATACTGTTTTTACCTTCCTGATTTTTTCTTCGAAGAACTGCTTTTATTCTGGCGTTGAGCTCGGCATTATGAAAAGGTTTGGTTAAATAATCATCGGCTCCGAGTTCCAATCCTGTCAGTTTATCGTCGAGAGAATCTTTTGCAGAAATAATGATGACATTTTCCGATTTTCCCATGTCTTTAAGCTGTTGAAGAAGTTGCAGACCATTTCCGCCCGGAAGCATAATATCGAGCAGAATACAATCGTAAGTGTACAAAGCAATTTTTTCGCTCGCCGAATGATAATTTTCTGCGGTCTCAATAAGAAACTGCTCCTGAATCAAAGAATCATGAATTGATTTTAAAAGTTCTTTTTCGTCTTCTACAACAAGGATTTTCATACAACAAAGGTAGAGAATGATTCTGGAAAGAGTTGGGAATTAAAAAGAACAATGTTTTGGTGCCATTTCTAATTTGCGATATAATAGTAGAATTCATCATTAATATTAACAAAATCCATTATTTCAAACAGATGATTATCACGTTCCATTATTTTATTGGATGAAAAATAGTAGCCACAAGAATTGTCAGTGAAACCATCTTTTAAAAAGAAAATACCTTTTTTAGTTTTTACTAATGAATAAATATTTATTTCTTCCATCAATTTCAGAATTTTTTCCTGCTCTTTATTAAATTTAAATTTTTCTTCAATATTTATTTGAGTGGAAATAGGGAATGGTGATTTTTCGGAAATTATGTAACTCCAATACTTATTATCTTCTTTATACAAATCATCAACACGCTTTAATGAAATTTGATTTAAGAAAATGGAGTTGTCATTTTTTTGAACAGCTAATGCAAGAGCTTTAAACTTGTTAAGATTTTTATTCAAAAATTCAACATTAGAATTCCCTTCTATTTGAGACGCTTTTAAAAAATGATTTGGTTTATCTCCAGCTTCTTTATCGCTAAATTTATAATGTTGAGAAAATCCACCCCAGAAAAAATTAGGTATTTCGCTTGATGTTCTTATCGAATCTAAACTCCAAACTTTTTCGTGTGTTATAGGTCTGATATCCCATTTTGAAAATGGTTTTGAAAATTTTAAATATTCTTCTACAGGGATTTTATTTACAGTTGTTAAACTATCTAAGTGCTTAAAGATAATTAAATCAAAATTTTCATTTTTATTTAAAT
>Ga0256902_1000363_pt1 | contig 9775 bp, 8 predicted proteins | sample MC6MC0690MT_FD_190192 | JGI IMG/M metagenome (GOLD analysis project Ga0256902, IMG submission 190192) | Metatranscriptome of enriched soil aggregate microbial communities from Iowa State University, Ames, United States - MC6-MC0690-MT... | ecosystem: Environmental > Terrestrial > Soil >... | reverse complement strand
TTTTTTTTGTGTAATTTAATTACTCATTGCACATCACTTATTAATCATATCCTGCGGAACAGACAGGAATCGAACCTGTACCTTTAGTTTTTCAGACTAACGTGCAGACCTGCTACACCACTCTTCCATTTTTATAAGTAATGAGTAATTGGTAATTAGTAATATTAAAATCATACTTCAATTAGTGTTTGCAATGATTACTCATCGCTCATTACCCATTACTTATATTTTTTGTACCTCTCCCCAGATTCGAACTGGGACTTTAATTACTCATATTTTGCACTCTATAAGGGAATCGAACCCTTGTTTTCTGCTCGAAAGGCAGGCGTCCTGAACCGTTAGACGAATAGAGCATTTCTCTTGTGAATGTTGAATCTTCAATTTGCTTTGCAGTCAAGTTTTAAATTCACTTGCGTAGCAAAATTCACTATTCACATTTCACTTTTTTTGACCACTAACCAGGAGTCGAACCTGAACAACAAGAGTATATTTCCTGCATGCTTCCTTTACATTATAAGCGGTTGGTGGAAGTAGTAGGATTCGAACCTACTCAGCAATGAAGCAACAGATTTACAGTCTGCCCCGACTCTCCAACTTCGGCGTACTTCCTTTTTTATAGATGATAATTGATAGAAGATGAATGATTTTCATTCTAACATCTAATTTCTCATTTGAAGAAAACAAAGTCTGTCTTTTATTTTTTGTTTGATGTAAGAACTTCTACGCTCGACAAACTTTTCTTTTTCTTCGGAACTAATCTCATTTTAGTTATTTGAGATGGTTATGGGATTCAAACCCACTCAGCTTACGCAACGGTTTTGCAGACCGCCCCGACTCTTCCACTTCGGCGAACCATCGTTTTTTTTAACTAGTTGATAGTTTTTAGAAATATCACGTTTCTAAATTCTAACATCTAGCTTCTAATTGAAAAAAATAAAGCCTGTTTTAATTTTTTGTTTGATATAAGAAATTCTGCGCTTTGACAAACTTTATTTTATCTAAAAATTTATATTATGTTTAAAACTTCCAACTTTCTTCATCCATCTATTAATTTTCATTTTTTGAGTTAAGAAAAAGCCTGTCTATATTTTTGTGTTTTTTTGGCGTAAAGATCTTCTGCTCTCGACAAACTTTTTCTTTCTCTTTGAAACAATTAACATTTAGTTATTTGCGATTCCGGAAAGATTCGAACTTTCAACTTCTGGTTTAACAGACCAGCGCTCTACCATTGAGCTACGAAATCTTTTATGTGAACTGCCAATTATCAATTCCCTTTGCTATCAATTTTCAAATTCACTTACGAAGTGAAATTCACTATTGACCATTCACATTATTGCACTCCATAAGAGAATCTAACTCTTATCTACTGCTCGAAAGGCAGCCGTCCTAAACCATTAGACGAATGGAGCAAATTGTCTGGAAAGCAAGATTCGAACTTGCGACCTCCCGCGTCCAAGACGGGTAAACAACCACCGTTATCTTTCCAGTTTTGCAGATTCACTTCAAAAATCTTCTCCGAGAGACAGTCGGATCCGAAATTTCCCGTGAATCTTTGCGGTCTATGCGAGAATCGAACTCGCAGTGCCTGAGCGACAGTCAGGCAGGTTACCATTACCTCAATAGACCTTTTTTTGCGGAGAGCAAAGGAATTGAACCTTCACTACTGTCGTAGAACTCATTAGCAATAAGCCGCAACAAACCAATATTTGCCTACTCTCCTTTTGTGACCTCGACAGGGTTCGAACCTGTAACCCTCGGTTTAGAAAACCGATGCTCTATCCAATTGAGCCACGAGCTCTTTGTAACCCCAGAAAGATTTGAACTTTCAACCCCCGGTTTAAAAGACCGGTGCTCTAACCATTTGAGCTATGAGATTCTATTTGTAATCCTAGAAGGGTTCGAACCTTCAACCTTTGGTGTCGTAAACCAACGCTCTATCCAATTGAGCTATAAGATTATATTTTGTAATCCCAGAAGGGCTCGAACCTTCAACCTTCGGCGTATCAGACCGATGCTCCAACCTATTGAGCTATGAGATTGTTTTAATTTAGTGAGCGGTCAATTATTAATTCACTTAGCTTGTCAATTTTTAAAATCTTTTTGCGAAAAAAGATTCACTGTTGACCATTCACATTTTTGGGTATCTCCGGGGATCGAACCCTGTTCTCCGGTGCCACAAACCGACGCTTTACCAAATAAGCTAAAGAAACCATGAAAAAAGCGCCTCTTTTCGGGAGGCGCTTTATATTTTTTGACGTGTCGCTACATTAGCTGACCCATTTATATAAGCACCTTTTATCCACAAATTCACTATCAAGAATACACGCAAATCCCATCGGCTCTTGTCCGTCTCGTCCTGAATACTGATTAGATATGTTATGTAATTGTTTCATTATATTCTTGTTGTTTAAAATTGTTTTTTGAAAAGATTAAAAACGTGTTGCTTTTAATTTTCGGTTGCAAAGTAAGTATGAAATTTTTAAATCCGCAAATTTATTTTTCACACAATTAACTGTAAATCAAATTGTTATATTTAGTTTTTAGAATAGGGAATTTTTGTCCGTAATATTTTACAGATATCAATTTTACCTAAATGACTGTCTCTCATTGGTTTTCCTATCACGTCTTATTTTCTAATTATTTGTTCATTGTTGATTAAATTATTTTCACTTTTATGGTTATTTTTTTTCATTCTAAATAATTTCCGCCCTAAAAACACAAAAAACGCCTCGGTCATCGAGGCGTTTTTGCAGTATTTTGATTAAATCTTTACGAGTTTACAGTAAAAAATTTTCAAAGCAAGCACATTTCGCCTCATCCGACATCATCCATTCATATCCAAACGATCCCTTTATTTCAGGGCGATCGCATAGATTTAAACTGATATGTGCTCTTTGTATTGTCATAATTTTATTGAGGCAAAGATAATTGTTTTTCTTCTTTAATTTATAATTTTCACGAGAACGGGTAATAAAAACCGATAGTTTTTAAAAGTTTTAATCATCAAATATTATAAATCATTACTGTCATTCTCTTCATTCAAAAATTTTTCAAGATCTGGAAGTAAGCTCCCTTGATAATCATATAAACTTTTATGTTCGGAAGTTCTAATAATTACAATCTCTTTTGCTTCCATTAATGAAAGTTGCGGAAATATTTCTCTGCTTTTTTTAATTGTAACCAATGTAGATTTATACTGTTCCATCATTTCATCTACAATTTCGTACACGCTTTTATCTTTATCTTTTAAATGAAGATACTTACTTGTATTATCCATTTTACAATTTTTAATCTTTTAATTAAATCAATTTCTAAACATTTTATTTCTCCCTGTTCTGTATCTCGAAATATCTTTTAAAATCACCTCATCTTTTGGATTGAAATGCTTCAGTTCATTGATGATGGAAGAATGATTTTCTATATTTTCGGCAATGATTTCGTAAGCGATATTCCTTGTTGTTTCCTGTAGTTTCGAATCTTTTTTAAACTCATGTTTCATCGCTTCCAAATAAATTAATTTCTTATCAGCAGGAGTTTTGAGGTATAAATTTTGAATTGTATGATTCAGGTCTTCAATAGTATTGATATTTACAAAATAGTTATTCAAGCAATTAAAAGCATCTTTATTTTCTTCCCAACCTTGTAAAAGAATTTTCTGAGCTTCTTCCGGAACATCCATTTTTTTGCGGTAAATAAGAGAAGCTTTCACCATTTGATCGTTGTTTACATAATCATCAACAACCATTTGGTAATAAGAATTCGCATTTTTGATATCGTTAATTTGTATATAAAGATCACCCACTTTTTCTTTTTGCTCGAGCTCTTTATACAGTTCAATCGATTTTTGATATTGCTTCGCTTTTTCAAAACAAGACGCAGCCTCCGATTTATTTTTTAATTTTTTAAGGTAAATCACAGCAGCTTCGTTATACAAACCGCCATCCTCAAGCGTTTTTGCGCCACGATAATTGTCATTCAGCAAATTCATATAGACTTTTGCGGCTCTTGTATAATCTTTTTCGGCAATGTATTTTTCGGCTAATTCTTCGTATTTGTTTCTGATCCTGTCAAACAAAGAATTTTCAAGATAAAAATTTCCGCCACCGCCTTTTTTTCCTGAAGAGTTTCCAGATTTTTCTTTATTTTCAAGAGCGATGATTACAAAAAATATAATTACTAAAACGACAATGAAAATAACCAGATTTCCAATGACGCTCCAAAATGTTTTCTGAAAAAGCTCAGCGAAAATCGCAATGATTTTGATGATTGCTAAAACCACAAGTGCTCTCAGAAACTTATCGATAAACTTCTGCTTATTCATTTTCTTCAGATTTTAAAATGGTTTTATCTTCACGGAAAAGTCTGTACAAAAGAAGAGCTACACAAATAATCAATACCCAGACAAACCAATTATAGCCAAACATTTCGATGATCGGATAAAAAATATAACTCAACAACGCAGTCAAAACAACCATGAGAAAAATTTTGATTCCTATCGGAACATTTTCGCCACCGAAATGTATTTTTTTCTTTTTAAAAAGGAATGAGTACAATCCTACAGCTCCCGTCATTAAAACAATCAGCCAAAAAATCTCTGATGCGGAAACTTTTTCAGATCCATCAGCTGACTCGCCATTGTTTCCTTCAAGATAAGCCTGCGAATTTTCATCCATCTTAGAAACTGGCGGCTCAATAGTTCCGTAGAGTTTCCCTAAAGAATCAGCCATCAAGATCTGTTTTTTATTGAGAACCATTTTCACTACACCTTTATCGGCAGGAATTCCGTTGCCTTCTTTTTTGAGAGAATCTTTGATTTTATTTTGCAGTTTTTCTGTATTTTCTGTAATTACTTTTACTATTTTTTTATTGTAAATCGTTTTGAGAGAATCTTTGGTTTTCCCTTCATCAATTCTATATTTTTCTACATCTTTTTCAACATCAGCTATTGATTTTTCGTGAAATTCTTTCGTTGCTTCATGAAAATCGCTCATCAATTTCCCTCTTCGCTTTCTGTAAATAGAATCAATTTTTATATCGATATCAGTAATCCCTGATTTGAAAGCCAAAATTTTTCCGATCTTGTTTTGCTGTTGAACTTTCCCGGAATTCACATGTTCCTCCGTTTCATCTTTAGTCAACTGAAACCCAATTCTCGCAACTACAATTAAAATGATAAAAACAAAAAAGATCCAGCGATAATTCCCAGAACCTGAGTTTTCACCTGAAGAATTATCACTTCCACCAAAAAAGTTTTGAAACCAGTTTCCAAATTTGAATTTATCAAACCCATCTCCTCTGGAAGTTCCCATTATATCCAGCGGAACTCCCAATTCTACAGCTCTTTCAGGATATTTTTCAATATATTTTAAATATTTTTCGATTTCCTTTTTATTTCCTGCCATTACTTTTTTCATATCAAAAGGCAGGTTTTTCATCCACTCTTCTTCGGTTTGTGGTTTTTGAAGCGCTTCCATCACTTGGTCATCATCCATTTCCACCATAAAACTTTTAATTTCTTGGGGAATTGTTACTCCGTTTGATGGTTTTCGAATCTTATCTTCAGATTGTTTAGGATGATTAATTAGTGAGATACAATCAATTTCTTCATTCAGTTTCACCAAACCGAACTCGGGATGCATCACCAAAAAATCAGCATTGATATTTTGCCAGTCTTCAGGATTGAGTTTAGGATAAAAAGTAGTGTTTTCAGGGATGAAAAGCCTGTCTTCAACACATTGAAAATAAGAATTCTTGCCAATTTCAGAAGGTGCTAAATTTTTAAAAATCAAAAAGCATCCATACAAAATATTCGGTTCATTGGAAGGAATTGGAAATGACCGAACTTCATTTAAATCAATTCCTAAAGTTTCCATTTCGTGCAACCACGTCAATGGTGAAGAACTTTTTATCAAAAGTCCTTTTTTAGGATAATTGTTTTTCGGAAAAGGTTTAATTCTCAGTTCCATATTCTACAATTTGATGAATAAATGGTTCTAAATATTCCAAAATCATGTCTTCCATTTTTCTTATTTTCAGTAAAGTGGTTTCAGGCAAATAATATTCTGAACCTCCGAATTCGGTATGACTCGCCAAAGCCAAATAGCCGGATTCTGTAGATGGAATATAAAATTCCGGAATGTTTTGATTACTGCTTTTAAAAGTCAGCATTCCACGGGAATCTGTAATAATTTCGCTGCCTTCAGAAAATGTAAATCTGTTTTTATTTTGCTGAGCAAAAATCTTCATCGGATATTTATTCCTGTAAAAAACCAATGAGTGATCATAATTCTGGGTCAGTTCATTATTAGAAATCACTAATCCAAGTTCAGTATTGATTCCGACATTATTGAAATTATTTAAAATTTTAACTCCGATATTATTCAATTTATTGAGTTCAGTTTCAACTTTTGAATTATTTTTATCCATTTCATTAACCTTGTCAAAAGTTTCTTCTAAAGAGATATCACCATCTAAGTTTATCCTGTAATTGTAAGGAAGTTCAATTTGATGTAAATAAAAATTTTTATCAAAATAGATCAATTTATGCTGATGGGGAATTTTATGCCCTGACAAATTCAGCTCAGAATATTCTTTTGTATTTAAGTTTAATTTAGAAATCAATTTTTTATCTCGTTGATAATGACATAAAATAAATTGATGTTGTTTGTTTTTAGCTAAAGCAAACTGACCTTTTGGTCTCACCGAAATATCTTCAAATAAAACTTCGCAACCCCGATGAATTTTATACTGATCATAATAATTTTTATTGTAATAATTATCTGACAAATAAGTTTTTAGCAACTGTTTTTTAGAACTTAAAATAAAAAACTCTCCTTCATACAAAAATGTAGCAATTCTATTTTTTGAGGTTGGAAATAAAATCGGATAATTCAAAGGAACATCTGCTTTTTTACTTCTCGGGGAGTTGTTATTTTCTCCTTTTTGATTTCTCTTCGGTGGATTTGCCCATAATTCCTGCAGCGGAAGCATGATTTTCTGAACGTGTTTTCTTGTTCCTTTATGATGCTTGTAAAAATTCAGTTCGCCTTCTGCTGAAGTTGTCACCAAAAATTTTAGACGATCCCGATTTTCGTGAATGACTTTCTGTAGCTTTTGATTTTCTAAATTTTCCTGATTGGTAATAAAAAAAACTTCAAGATCTTTCTCGGCATGCTCTTCACTAAAAAACTTGTCCAATGACTGAGAAACTTCCAAAACCGGACTTACGATATTAAGATGATCGATCACCTCCTCCACTTTATCAAGCTTTATCGGAATTGAATTTTGTCCTAAAGCAAAAACTTTACACTCTGAATGCGCTTTTGGATGCTTGATAACAGCAATTGCCGATGCAAAAGCCAAAACTTTCGGAGTTCCCCAGTTTTTCAGGGAAGTATCTATTAAAATAATTCTTTCAAAAACATTTTCTTCAGGTGGAATTTCACGCTGAATGTATAAAGCTTCATTATTCGCCACACGATTCATAAAAACCTCATCTTCATTGGCAAATTCAGACAAAAGCATTCTGCTGAAATCGCCCTTGTTGGTCATATCTGAAACTCCGCCAATCGGTTGTTCACCGGGAGAAAGATGACGCATCGGAATTTTTAGCCCGCTCCAGATTCTTTTAATTAAACTTCCAACCTGAAAAGTTTTGGGTTCTTCGATGAGTTCCTGAATAAAATCTTTACCGGTTTCTATTGTTGTTTCTTCTTCAATAACTTCTTCTTCAATATCAGCAATTTTCAAATTACCTTTCATTACTTGAATAATCATTTGACTTGAAGGAAATTTCTCATTCAAAGCAACCAAGATCCCTAAATCTTTGGAAAACTTCGAAACAGTAATTTCTATTTTTTGTGCTGAATCGGCAATTTTTCGTGAATTTCGTAAATATCCATTTAAAATATATTCTGATTGTTTTTCCGAAATATTATTGGACGCATACTTGAATATTGTCTGTAAAAGAAGAACTCTATTTTTCCCTTTTTTATAATTGTGATGGAGAGATTTTAATGTTTCTAAAAATTGAAACGCAGGACGGATCAAATGTTTAACATATTCATGCGCTGCCAAAGGATGTTTTCTGAGATTCGTTTTAATACCTTTTAGATCTAAATATCCTTCATTTGTTGCATATAAAGCTAATAAAAGAGGGCTCAAAGTTGGTAACCCGTTAAGTTGAAGCTCCTTCAGGATCTCAATCAGATAAGGTCTATAAACAACTGCCCCAATATTCTGAAACGAAATCAGATTATTTTGATTATATCCTGAATCGTCGGGAATATCTTCATCAGTCGCCCACTCCCAGAAATAATCTTCGTATGATTGGAAATATTCGGTTAACTCCATTCTTGTGATTTTTCAGTCAGACGAAATGAGCTTACAGATAGTTTTCTCAAATCTTCTTTTTTGATATTTAAAACACTCCCGTTTTCGCTCCACAAAAGCCAGTCTTCGTTGCATTCATTATATTTTCTTTGTAATAAAGAACTCAGATTTTTAAATTCAAAATCAAAACCTGTTGGTAGAAGATGATCATCTTTTAACCAAAAAGTTTTTCCGGGAAAGCCTAATAATGGAGTTCCCATAAACAATGCTTTATCATTAATAACAATCCAATCCAGTTTTTCTAATTTGAATTTTGGTGTCGTAATAATTACTTCTTTAATTTCCGAAATTGAGCAAAGCAAAGCCATTGCAGGCTGCTCTTCCTCACTAGATTTTAATTTGACATCAACCTTTTCATTAATTCCAAAAAAATTATTATTCGAAATAGGAAAAGTAAGCTTTAAGGCTTTATCGATTGGAGTCCACAGCAAAGCGGTTCTCATTTTTTTGCTTGGAACCAATGCATCTTTTCTGAATAAAAGTCCATCCCTCAATTCATACAAAATAAAATTTGGCAATTGCTGAATATCCGATGAAGCCGCCTGTTCATCAGTAAAACCTTTCAGCCAAATCACTTCTTCATCCATCGCAATCTGAACATTTTTCCAGTCTCGAATTGCACCAAGAAAATCTTCATCCGCTTTTGGAAGTTCTGCCCAAAAAGTTTTTATACTGTTTGAAGAATCTTCTGCCATAAACTTTCGATTTCTTGTTGAATGTATTGTTTTTGTTCAGGGTTTCTGATCCAGTCGCATCGGGTTTGAAGATATCTTAATTTATCTTTTATCACGTTTTGTTCCTCAAAACTTAATGTTCCGCTATTCCATTTTTCGATCAGGATCTTTACATCTTTCATCACCTCTTCAGGATTGGGAATTTTATTCTGTAAAGCTTGTGGATGAGATTTCGGATGGTCGTCTTTTTCAATCGTTCTGTTGATAATTCCTTCTAAAATTTCAATCTGCTCTTCGGTATCCCAAATATGTTTCAACACCCATAAATCTGAAAGAATCGCTTCGTTTCTACCACAAATTAAAGCACTTGCCGCGATTAAATTTTGCAGTTTCACAGCTCTTCGATCCGAAATCGCAATTCCTGTATTTCTAAGGTTGATAATTGTATTTAAATAAACTTCATAAATGGGTTTCAGGTCTATGTTTTTACACAAATTCTGAAGCTCCCGGATTTCATCTGAAAAGATCTCAGGAGTTTCTGTTTCCAGAATATTTTCGAGTTTTCTTCCGGCCAAAAGCACTTGTTGAAGAAGATCAGGATTTACATTATCAACATTAATTCTAATTAAAAAACGGTCAAAAAGTGCATTCAAAGCTTCATCCTCAGGAAGAACGTTACTTGCACCGACAAACATCAATGCAGGAAGCTT
>Ga0256902_1000347_pt1 | contig 9990 bp, 11 predicted proteins | sample MC6MC0690MT_FD_190192 | JGI IMG/M metagenome (GOLD analysis project Ga0256902, IMG submission 190192) | Metatranscriptome of enriched soil aggregate microbial communities from Iowa State University, Ames, United States - MC6-MC0690-MT... | ecosystem: Environmental > Terrestrial > Soil >... | reverse complement strand
TTATATTTCCTGCTTTTCAGCCCAGTTTATTTCTTTTGGAAGATCAATGTTTGATAATTCTATATGAATTACTCTGCGTTTTTTACTGTTTGTTGTTCTGCCCGAACTATGCAGTAGCAATGGTTTCATAAGCATAACTCCGCCTTTATTAACATTGCAGGTTACTCCTTTTTCATTTTCCCAATTGATGTTTTCCGGTCTGTAAATTCCTTTTGAATGAGAATTTTCTATAACCTTTAAAGCACCGTTTTCTGAATTTGTTTCATCCAAATGAATTCGTAAGGTTACAATATTTTCTAAAACAGAGATAGGAGGCTGAACTGCAAACTGATTTTGCTTTTTAGTCCAATTAACAAAGTTTTCAATTTCCGCTTTTTATCTACAGAAATAGTCAGATCCTGATGATAAGCAACATACCAATTAGAATTTTCGGGTTTATCAAAATAGATGCTTTTCACAATGAAATAATCATTACCAATAATATTTGATATCAGATATTTAAGATTATCACTAAAAATGAATTGAAGTATTTCCGGGATTTCTTTAAGAACCTGTCTTATCGCGAATAAATCTTCCGATTTACGAAAAGTAGAATTTGTTTGATCGGCTTTATTAATCGAATTAAGAATTGAATCAATTTCTGCATCATTATAAATTCCATCAACAATTGAAAAACCTTTGTTGTATAAATTATCTTTAGCGATATTTAAATTATCTGTCATATTCTTTTATTTTTGGATTACCCCAAAGCAACATCCAACATCATCATGGCAATAAATCCACCAACAAAACCAAGGGTTGCAATATCGCCGTTATCGCCTTGCTGGGTTTCGGGAACAACTTCTTCAATCACCACAAAAATCATGGCTCCGGCTGCAAAAGCCAACGCATAAGGTAAAATCGGTGTGAAAAAACCGACAGCCAATGCACCAATTACCGCCGCAATAGGTTCAACCAAGGCAGAACTTTGTCCGTACATAAAACTTTTGCCTTTGCTCATGCCGGCTCTTCGTAACGGAAACGAAACCGCCAAACCTTCGGGTAAATTCTGTAAACCAATTCCAATTGCCAATGTTAAAGCACCTGCAATAGTCGCTTCGGGAATTCCGGCTGCAACACCGCCAAACAACACGCCAACAGCCAAGCCTTCGGGAATATTATGTAACGTAATTGCTAAAACCAATAAGGTTGTTTTTTGCCATGGAGTTTTGGTTTTAACGCCCTCGGTTTTCGATACGGGATGATTCAAATGCAAATGCGGCAGAATTTTATCTAGCACAAACAAAAACAGCGCTCCTAACGCAAAACCAATAGCAGCGGGCATTACTTTGGTAAAACCTTCGCCCTGACTCATGTTTATAGCTGGCGCAAGCAAACTCCAAAAACTGGCAGCAATCATTACACCACCGGTAAAACCCAACATTCCGTCTAATAATTTTTTACTCGGATTTCGAAAAACAAATACTAACGCCGCACCAATTGCCGTTAATGCCCAAGTGAATAATCCTGCGAAAAGTGCTGCCCAAACCGGGTCAACCGATTCAAAAAAGGCTATGAGTTGATCAAACATATCAGATCTTTTTTACAAATAAATTATGAGCGACTACTTTAGATAAAGTCAGCTCATTTTCTTGAAACAGAATAGTTACCGAATGATCGAAATTTTCGTGTTTTAAAACGGTAAAAGTGCTTCCCAAGGCAATTTTTTGTCGATCTAAATATTGAAGAAAAGCAGCCGACGTATCTTTTACACCTACACACATATATTTATGATTGATTTTGGTTTCGGTAAGCAGTTCTTTTTCACGGTACGGAATTTCGCCTTTAGAATTTGGAATAGGATCGCCATGCGGATCTTCTTTTGGGTAACCCAGAAAAGCATCCAAGGCATTAATCAGCTTTTCAGATTTAATATGTTCCAACTCTTCGGCAACATCATGCACTTCGTCCCAGTTAAAATTCAACTTATCAACCAAAAAAACTTCCCACAAACGGTGCTTTCTAATAATCATTTTGGCGGTTTGCAAACCTAGTGTGGTTATAAAAACACCTTGATATCGTTCGTGTGTAATCAGTTTTTTTTCTTTCAGTTTTTTAATCATATCGGTAACCGATGACGCTTTTGTATCAATTTTCTGCGCAATGGCATTGGTTGAAATTCCTTCATCTTCGGTTTGTGACAAATGATAAATCACTTTAAGGTAATTTTCTTCGGTATGGGTAAGCATAGTTTCAAATAAAAATCAAATATAATTAAATAATCTAGTTTTAATTTAAGTTGTTTAAAAAATATTTTTAGATTTGTCTAAAATTTAATTCAAATGAAACTAATTATATTTTTCAGTTTACTTTTAAGTGTTTCAACTTTATCGGCACAAGTACAATTTACCGGAAAAGTAACCGATAATAAAAATGCCGTACAAACCGCGGTTTATATTGTTGAAGCCGATGAAGAAGTGCAAACTGATGTAGAAGGAACTTTTACGTATCAATTCGAAAATACAGGTATTTATCATATCAATATTGAAAACAACAGCGGATTTATTCAGACTTTTGAATTGAATCTGACAAAACCGGAAGAACAATTTGAATTTGTTTTATCAAACGAAGATTCGCAAACCGATTTATTGAACGAAATTGTAATTTCTGGAACCATGAAACCCGTGCTTCGATCTGAAAGTTTGGTTCCGGTTGAGGTTTACACGCCAACTTTTTTCAGAAAGAACCCAACACCCAATATTTTTGAAGCTTTGCAAAACGTAAACGGAGTAAAACCGCAGGTAAATTGCAGTGTTTGTAATACGGGCGACATTCATATTAACGGATTGGAAGGTCCGTACACTTTTGTTTTGATCGACGGAATGCCTATTGTAAGTGGCTTGTCAACGGTTTATGGTTTATCGGGAATTCCGAATTCATTGATTGAGAAAGTCGAAATAGTGAAAGGTCCGGCTTCTTCGTTATATGGAAGTGAAGCTGTGGGCGGATTGATCAATATTATTACAAAAAATCCGTTGTATTCATCAAAATATGCTGTTGATGTTTTCGGGACTTCGTGGGGCGAAATTAATACCGATTTGGGATTGTCATTAAAAGTTTCAGATAAAGTTCACTGGTTAATGGGTGTGAATTATTTTAATTATTCCAATCCGATCGATAAAAATAAAGATGGATTTACCGATGTAACGCTACAAGATCGTATTTCGATTTTTAACAAGTTAACTTTCGATCGAAAATCTAAAAAACAATTTGCATTGGCAACCCGCTATTTTTACGAAGACCGTTGGGGCGGACAAATGAATTGGAACAGAAGTCACCGTGGCGGAACCGATGTTTACGGGGAATCAATTTACACGAACAGATTTGAATTACTTGGTTTGTACGAACTGCCGTTTACCGAAAAAATTACGAGTCAGTTTTCTATTACGGCACACGATCAGAATTCAATGTATGGCGATACGCCGTTTATGGCAAAACAAAACATTGCTTTTACGCAGTTTTATTGGGATAAAACCTACGGAAAACATGATTTATTGGTTGGAACAGCCGCAAGATATCAGATGTACGATGACAACAGTGCAGCCACACCAACAGCCGATGAAACCTTTATTCCGAGTGTTTTTGTTCAGGATTCGTACGAAATAAACAAGCATTTTAGTTTATTGGGTGGATTAAGGTACGATTATCATAAAGATCATAAAAGCATAATTACGCCACGTTTTGCGTTTAGATACGAATCTGATAAAGGAGATATCTTACGTTTAAATGCCGGAACAGGTTTCCGTGTAGTGAATTTGTTTACCGAAGAACATGCCGCGCTTTCGGGTGCTCGTGATGTAATTGTTTTAGAAGATCTAAAGCCCGAAAAATCGTATAACGTAAATGTAAATTATTTAAAAACCTGGATGTTGAAAGATGATTTTATCCTTCAGGCTGAAGCTGCTGCATGGTACACTTATTTTACCAATTCCATAATTCCAGATTACGACAGCAATCCAAACCAGATCATCTATAAAAATTTAGAAGGATATGCCGAAACTAAAGGTATCAGCCTAAATGTTGATGCGGTTTATGCCAACAATTTGAAAATAATGATGGGCGTAACGCTGCAAGATGTAAGCAAGGTAGAAGATAATGTACGTACACAACAAATGCTTACTGAAAAATTTTCCGGAACATGGGTTGTTTCTTATACTTTTAACCGTTTAAACCTAACCGCAGATTATTCGGGAAATTTGTACGGACCCATGCGTTTGCCTTTGGTTAGTGAATTAGATCCGCGTTTGCCGTATTCTGAAACCTACAGTATTCAGAATATTCAGTTAACTTATAAAGGTTTTAAGCATTTTGAATTATACGGTGGCGTTAAAAATTTATTGAATTGGACACCTAACAAAAACAATCCGTTTTTAATTGCCCGTTCTAACGATCCGTTTAACAAAAATGTTCAATATGATGCCAACGGAACGGCTTTGGTTACACCCGAAAATCCGTACGGTTTAGTGTTTGATCCTACATATATTTACGCACCAAACCAAGGCTTAAGAACGTTTTTTGGTGTGCGATACAACTTCTAAAATTATGTTAAAAACAAAACTATTTTAATAAATAATTTTGCTATGTTGTTGTAATTCAATATATTTGCTTTTGTGTGAAAATTTAAAGGTAGTTTTTTGCAACGAAAAAAGCCTATCTTTGCCAGCAAACAACAATAAATATAACTATGTACACAGGTTTACAACATGCGCATTCTTACATTGCTTTTGCGGCTTTAATCTTACTGATTGTAGCATCGATAAATGCAATTATCGGGATGACATCAAACAAAGAATTTAAAGATGGCGATCGTAAATTATCGTTATTCGCTTTAATTTTTACACACACACAATTGTTAATTGGAATCATACTTTATTTTGTATCTCCAATGGTTCAGTCTTTTTCAGTTGCAATGAAAGACAGTACATTACGATTGTATGCTTTAGAACACCCGTTAATTAATATTATAGCAGTAGTATTAATTACAATTGGTTGGTCGCGTCATAAAAAAATGACAACAAGCAAAGCAAAATTTAAATCAATTGCAATCATGTTTGCTTTAGGAACCATTTTGATTTTATCAAGAATTCCTTGGAGCGCTTGGTTATAAAATACAATTCTTAATTCTGTAAAAAGAAAAAAGAATTATCTTGTCTTTACAAGAAAAAAAGAAGTTTAATTAAATTACAATTTATGAAGAAGCATTTTTCATTAATTTTAGCAGGATTAGTAACACTTACAGTAGTAACTGGATTTAGTGTTGTAACAAAAAACAATGAGACGGATAACAATGTAAAAGTTGTAGGGAAGGAATTAGCGTATGCAGAAATAGCAACAGCTAATAATTTGAGTAAAGATTCTTCTAAAATAAACGAAAAAGAAGCTGAATTAAAAAGTGAATTAATTAAGTTAAATGCTGAACTAGAGGCTTTAGAAAGCGAAGTGGAAACAGTTCACGAAGAAACCAAAGCGTCTTACTACCACGATAAATTCAACGGTAAAAAAACAGCAAGTGGCGAGGTTTTTAGTAATAAAAAGTACACTGCAGCGCATAAAACATTGCCTTTTGGAACTAAAGTGCGTGTAACAAATCTTACAAATGATGAAGAAGTGATTGTTGAAATCAATGATCGCGGACCATTCTCTAAAGGACGTCAGTTAGATTTAAGCAAAAAAAGCTTTTATGGATTTAACCCATAACCGCAATCACGGTACATTAAGCGTTAAAGTTGAAGTGTTACCGGAAGATTACGAAGACAAGAAAATCGAAATACAAGAAGAATTGAATGTAGTAACTTCGGTTCCAAATGATTTAGACTTACATGAATTTGCGTTATAGCCTTTTTAGTATCTTAATAATATTGTGTTTTGCAAGTTGTAAAACGGCAAATCGCACAAAAAACACAAAAACCTCATTGTATAAAGATGAGGTTTTTGCATGTTATTACCACAATAAATTTAACGGCAGAAAAACAGCAAGCGGCGCCGTATTTTCTAACAGTAAATTAACAGCAGCGCATAAAACACTGCAGTTTGGCACTAAAGTTAAAGTTACCAATATAGAAAACGATAAAAGCGTAATTGTAGAAATTAACGATCGCGGACCGTTTACAAAAGGTTTGGAAATTGATTTAAGCAAAAAAGCATTCGATGCCATTTCGCACGATAAAAAAGCGGGTAAACTTCAGGTTAAATTAGAATTGATTAACGATTCCAAGAAGTAAAAGGCACATTGCTTAAATACGCATTGTAATAACGCTCGTCGCCCGTTAATTCTTCGCCCAGCCAGTCTGGTTTTTCAAATTGCTGATCTGCTGTTTCCAATTCTACTTCGGCAATAACAAGTCCTTTGTTTGCGCCTTCAAAAACATCAACCTCAAAAACAATAGTATCAAACGGAATTAAATACCGGGTTTTATCAATCACAAAATCTTCGCACAGCAATAAAAGCGCTTCGGCATCTTTAATGTCGATCTCTTTTTCCCACTCAAATCGCGATAAACCATCGGCAGAACTTATGCCTTTCACAGTAATAAATCCCTTATTTCCTTTGGTACGCACGCGAACCGTTCGGTTTTTATCGGTATTCAAATACCCTTGAGTTATCTTGTAGCTTTCTTTAGCATTCGCCAAAAAAGTAGTACTTTTAACGCTGAATTTTCTTTCAATTTCTAACATTGATTTTCTGGATTTTCTTCGAAATCAAATATCGTAAAAAAGAATTTATGAGTTTAATAAAAAAACAGTTAACCTATAAAAATGTCAATGAAATATTTACAAAATACATTGTAGATGATCAGGTGGTTTTACAAGAACGACTGTATTTTTTATACGATTTGGTGCGATATTACCGACCAAGAAATCCAAAAGCAGTTGCCAATATTACCTTGCGCGAACTGTTGGATCATTTGATTGAATTCGACAAACACCGTGTAATTCTTGCCAATTATCTGAAAAATATTCTGTCGGGCAGATCTTTCCATAGAATGGTTTCAGATGCTGGTATTTTGCAGGATTCAGATTTTTTGTACGAGATCAGAAAGCGGATTTCGGCAAAAATACTTCCTTATCAACCGCAAAGAGATACATTGGAATATGCCTTAAATCAGGTTTTTTATAAGGAAAACGATTTTGTATGGATCAATAAAATTCCTTTAGCCGAATTAATTGAACTGGTTGAAATTTTACAGATCAAGGATATTTATAGTTTTGAAAAAGCCGATGACGGCGCTTTGTCTGAAATATTGTATGCCATGGGACTTTTAACCCAGCGAATGAGCGGGCGTTCAATGGAAACCAGTATTTTGAACATGATACCGAAATACAACCATTTGGGCAGTCCTTTTTTAGGTTTCGAAAGCGAGTTTTTAGAGATTGAAAATCGTTTGCGAAAAGGCGAAATACAGTTTGTAGATTCCAATGATTTAAACTACCGACAAATGGTTATTTTGTACAACCAGTGTGTAGATTTGGTTAAACACGCCTATAAAAACAGTGCAACATTTGGTATCACGCTTAAAGTAAATCAAAGCTTGCTGCGTATAAGACAGCAATTAGAGAGAATTCAGATTTTAATGAATTTTATGGTTGTAGATCATTCACAAGACCGAATCGAAAATACCGTAAGATTATCTTTACGATTAATAGAATACAACTGTTATAAAAACAATATCAGCAAATTAATTGCAGAAAGTACGCAGGTTGTATCGTACGAAATTACGCAGTATACTGCCAAAACAGGTGAGCATTACATTACCGAAACCGCCAAAGAATATTTTTCAATGTTTAAAGCATCAATGGGTGCGGGACTCGTGGTTGGTTTCTTATGTATTTTTAAAGTGTTGTTGTCTAAAGCAACTACCAGCGATTTTGGCTTTGCCTTTTTGTACAGTCTTAATTACGCTTTCGGTTTCATTGTAATTTACTTATGCGGTTTTGCGTTGGCAACAAAACAGCCTGCAATGACAGCATCAACCATAATAAAAGCAATTGAAGAAGGTAGGAAAAATCAGACATCAACAACCGAACAACATAGCTCTTTTGCTAAATTGTTTGCGCGCTTGTTCCGTTCACAGTTCATTGCGTTTGTGGGAAACGTTATAATGGCTTTTGCCGTAGCATTGCTTTTAATTTGGATAATTGACAGCATTACTGGAATAAATATTACCGATACCAAATGGCATACGTTGCTAAAAGATTCAAGTCCGGCACATTCGTTAGCTATTTTTCATGCGGCTATTGCGGGCGTTTTTCTTTTTCTGTCGGGAATTATTTCAGGAAATGTATCAAACAAAAACAAGCACAATCAGGTGTATTACCGCATACAGGAAAATCCATTTTTAAAATCGACCATAGGTGCGTATAAAGCAAACAGATTAGCTGGCTGGTTAGAGAAAAAATGGCCAGGGATTATTTCTAATCTTTGGTTTGGTGTTTTTATGGGAAGTACGCATTCCATCGGTATTTTTTTAGGTTTGAATTTGGATATCCGTCACATTACTTTTGTGAGTGGAAACATTGCATTAGGTGCTTACGGAGCCGATTTTCAACTAACTTGGACAACATGGATGTGGTGCGTTTTAGGTTTGTTTTTTGTAGGATTTATGAACTTTATCGTAAGTTTTGGTTTGTCGTTAGGATTGGCATTCCGATCAAGAAATATTCCGTGGACAGAAGTTTTCTCTTTACAGAAATCAGTTTGGAAACACTTTAAAAAACAGCCGCTGCATTTCTTTTTTCCACCTCGTAAAAGAAAAGAAACTGTTATTAATTGATTTAGATTGTAATGGAAATAAATCAGACGCATCGCAAAATAATTCATGTAGATATGGATGCGTTTTACGCTTCGGTAGAACAGTTAGATTTTCCTGAATTAAGAGGTAAACCACTTGCAGTGGGCGGATCTGAAGAGCGAGGTGTAATATCGGCAGCAAGTTACGAAGCGCGTAAATTTGGAGTTCGAAGCGCCATGAGCGGTAAGCTCGCAATAAAAAAATGTCCGGAATTAATCTTTGTAAAACCACGTTTTGGTCGATACAAAGAAGTATCAAACCAAATAAGACAAATCTTTTTAGAATATACCGATCTGGTAGAACCATTGTCGTTAGACGAAGCTTTTTTAGATGTAACAGTTAATAAAAAAGGGTTGAAAAGCGCCACCTTAATGGCAGAAGAAATCCGATTGAAAATCTTTCAAACTACAGGATTAACAGCATCGGCAGGAATTTCCATCAATAAATTTCTTGCAAAAATAGCAAGCGATTACAACAAACCAAACGGACAAAAAACAATTAAACCCGACGAGATAATTCCGTTTTTAGATTCGTTAGAAATTAAACGCTTTTTTGGTGTTGGTAAAAAAACCTGCGAGAAAATGTATCATCTGGGTATTTTTACGGGTGCCGATTTACGCCAAAAAACGTTAGATTTTTTAGAACATCATTTCGGAAATTCGGGTATTCATTTTTATCAGCTGGCTCGCGGTATAAGTAATTCTGCGGTTGTGCCAAATCGTTTGCCAAAATCAATCGGTGCAGAGCGAACATTTCAAGAAAACTTTACATCAATCATTCCTTTAAAAGAAAAGCTAACCGATGTTTGCGAAGAAGTTTCAACCCGACTACAAAAACGAGATCTTTCGGGTAAAACAATTACCCTTAAAATAAAATACAGCAATTTTAATTTACAGACAAAAAGCTTAACGTTGCCATATTACATAAGCAGTTTTGATTTGTTGTTGGATACTTCTTTAGAGCTGTTACAACAAAGCACTTTAAAAACTTCGGTACGCTTAATTGGTATTCAGGTAAGTAATTTAAACATCAACCAAAAAAAAGCAGAATATGTGCAGTTGAAGTTTAGGTTTTGAAATAAAAAAACTCAAACCGAAAGGTTTGAGTTTTTTAGAAACTCTTGATATCAATTAAGCAATTAAAGAACTTTGATTATAAAATT
>Ga0256902_1000345_pt1 | contig 10014 bp, 8 predicted proteins | sample MC6MC0690MT_FD_190192 | JGI IMG/M metagenome (GOLD analysis project Ga0256902, IMG submission 190192) | Metatranscriptome of enriched soil aggregate microbial communities from Iowa State University, Ames, United States - MC6-MC0690-MT... | ecosystem: Environmental > Terrestrial > Soil >... | reverse complement strand
TCGTGGACGGCGTGTAGGGAAAATAGCCCTTGGCGTTCGCCGTCAGCATTTCGCGCCAGTCCCAGTAGGAACGCGGCAACTTCGCCGTGTCGGCCGCGGCCAGCGCACGCGCGCTGACGGCGTTGAACGCCAGGCCCGGCGGCAGCATCAAGCCCTTTTGCGAACCGGCCACGGTGACGTCCACGCCCCATTCGTCGTGGCGGTAGTCGATGGAACCCAACGAAGAAATCGTGTCCACCATCAACAGCGCGGGGTGCGCGGCGCGGTCGATCGCGGCGCGCACGGCGGCGATGTTGCTGGTGACGCCGGTAGACGTTTCGTTATGCACCACGCACACGGCCTTGATGCGGTGCTGCGTGTCTTCGGCCAGCCGCGCGCCGATCACGGCGGCGTCCACGGGATGGCGCCAGTCGCCTTCGATGTAATCCACGTCCAGGCCCAGACGGCCGGCCAGCTTCTTCCACAGGCTGGCGAAGTGCCCGGTTTCCACCATCAGCACGCGGTCGCCCGGCGACAAGGTGTTGACCAGCGCCGCTTCCCACGCGCCGGTGCCGGACGACGGAAAAATCACCACGGGCGCTTGCGTCTGGAAGACGTGCTTGGCGCCTTCCAGCACGGCGCGTCCGAGCGCACCGAATTCGGGTCCGCGATGGTCGATGGTGGGCTGGTCAATGGCGCGCAAGACGCGGTCGGGCACGTTGGTCGGCCCCGGAATTTGCAGGAAGTGCCGGCCAGACGGATGGGAATTCAGGGAAAGCATGCGACGCCCCAAAGTGGAAATTTTTGTATACCAGCGAAAGATGCGCGGCGATTCAAACGGCTTTTGGCGCCGTCCCGGCCGAGCAGGCGGACTTGCGGCAAGCGCCACTCTATCCCATTGTTTTTGCACCGATAACCTAGGGTATACACCCATGATTGAAGTGGTTGCGACAGGTTTATAGTTCAAAAAAACACGGGGAAAAGTTGGTATACCAATGAGCAGCAATCCTAGCCTGATGCCGAATTTGGCCGGGTCGGCACGCGCCGATTCCGCCATGCCCGACGCCCCGCCCGAGGCCGCCGCGCCGACGGCGGCGCGCGTGGCCGGCAACAGCCGGACGCTGCCCGGCGCGGTGGCCAGCGCACTGCGCGAACGCATCATCCAAGGTGAATTCCCCCCCGGCTCCCGCTTGAACGAACGCGCCCTGTGCGACATGCTGGGCGTGTCCCGCACGCCGATGCGCGAAGCGTTCCGGGTGCTGGCGGCTGAAGGGCTGGTGCAGATTGAACCCAACCGTGGCGCGCAGGTGGTGGCGCTGTCGGAAGCGAACATCCGCGAAGCCTTTGAAGTGATTGGCGGGCTGGAAGCGATGTCGTGCCGGCTGGCGTGCGAGCGCGCCACCGATACCGAAATCGCCGAGATCCGTGCGCTGACCTACGAAATGATGGCCAGCCACGCGCGCCACGATCTGCCCACCTACTTCCGCACCAACCGCGACATCCACGAACGCATCAGCCTGGCCTCGCACAACAGCCTGCTCAAGCAGCTGTACGACGCGCAGAACGCGCGCATCCAGAACCTGCGCTTCGTGTCGAACGAGAATCGCCAGAAATGGGATCTGGCGATGCGGGAACACATCGAGATGGCCGAGGCCCTGGACGCGCGCGACGCGGACCGGCTGGCGGGCATCATGCGGCAGCACTTGCAGCGCAAGTGCGAGGCCGCCCTGAAAAGCTTGAACCCCGATGCGGCGCCCACGCCCGCACACTCGTCCGACACGGGTTGAGCCCACTCCCAGCGCACGGACGATAACGATAAAAACAAGGGTGGCGCGGCCCGGAGCGAGATGATGGATACGCAGTACATGTAGTGCCTTCCAGAGGAGCCTTCACCATGGCTGATTGTCGCTTCACACCCGTCTCACCTGTTCGCCCTCGCATCACCCCCTTGCGCGCCGCCGTCGCCGCCGCCCTCTTCGCTTGCGCCACGCTGGCTTCCCAGCCGGTGCTGGCCGGCAAAAAGGACGACACCTTGCGCATGGCGTATGACCAGGCGCCCGAAAGCGTCGACCCGTATTTCAACAACGTGCGGATCGGCGTCATCATTGCCGCCAACGTCTGGGACACGCTGCTCTACCGCGACCCCGTCACCAACGAGTACAAGGGGCAACTGGCCAAGAGCTGGAAGCAGATCGACGACAAGACGATGGAATTCGAGTTGCGCGAAGGCGTCAAATTCCATAACGGTGAAGCGTTCGACGCGGACTCCGTCGTGTATACGCTGAACTACGTGGCCGACCCGAAGAACAAGGCGGTGACGCAGCAGAACGTGTCGTGGATCGACAAGGTCGAGAAAATCGACCAGTACAAGGTACGCCTGACCACGAAAGAGCCCTTCCCCGGCGCCAAGGAATACCTGTCCACCACCGCCGCCATCCACCCCGCCAAGTACTACCAGGAAGTCGGCCCCAAGGGCATGAACGCCAAGCCCGTGGGCTCAGGCCCGTACAAGGTGGTGGACTACCAGCCCGGCAAATCCATCACGCTGGAACGCAACGCCGACTACTTCAAGGATTCGCCCAAGGCGCAACCGAAGATTGGCAAGGTCGTCATCCGCTTCATTCCCGACCGCCAGACGCAAATGGCCGAAGTCATCTCGGGCGGCGAAGACCTGATCATGAGCGTGCCGAAGGACCAGGCGGAACAGCTGGGCCAGATGCCGAACCTGCAAATGGTCACCGGCAACACCATGCGCATCGTGTTCATGCAGATGAACATTCAGGACGGGACTCCTGCGCCGCAGTTGAAAGACGAACGCGTGCGCAAGGCCATCATTCACGCGATTGACCGCGACGCCATGTTGAAGAACATCGTGGGCGAAGGCGGCGGGCTGATCAACACCATCTGCACGCCGTCGCAAGTGGGCTGCACGCAGGACGGCGCGCCCACCTACAAGTACGACCCGGCGCTGGCCAAGAAGCTGCTGGCCGATGCGGGCTACGCCAATGGTTTCGACATCGACATCGTGGCCTACCGCGAACGCAACCAGACCGAAGCCATCATCAACTACCTGCAAGCCGTGGGTATCCGCGCCAAGCTGAACTTCCTGCAATACGCCGCCATGCGCGACATGATCCGCGCGAACAAGGCGGCGCTGACCCACCAGACCTGGGGTTCCAACCTGGTCAACGACGTGTCGGCGTCGACCCCCGTGTACTTCGCCTTCGGCAACGACGACGTCACGCGCGACGCGCAAGTGCGCGACCTGCTCAACAAGGGCGACCACACCATTGAAAGCGCACCGCGCAACGCCGCCTACAAAGAAGCGTTGGACCTGATTGCGCAGAAGGCGTATGCCGTGCCGTTGTGGACGCTGCCCGCCTACTACGTGGCCACCAAGGACGTGAACTTCAAGCCCTACTCGGCTGAGCTTGTCCGCTTCTGGGACATGAGCTGGAAGTAAGCCGCAGGCAATCGCCGGGCGGGCATGGCGCGCGCCCGGCGGGCTGAACCGTTAGAGGAAGTCCAATGCTTTATTTCACGATCAGGCGCCTGGGCCTGGCGGCGCTGGTGGCGCTGACCGTATCTGTCCTGGCGTTCCTGCTGCTGCATCTGTCGGGCGACCCGGCGCTGGCGCTGGCCGGCGAAGGGGCGCGGCAGGCCGACATCGACATGATCCGCAAGACCTATGGGCTGGACCGGCCGCTGGTGGTGCAGTACGCCGACTGGCTCTGGCACATTCTGCAAGGCGATTTCGGCACATCGGTGTACTTCAAAACCGAAGCCGGCCCGCTGATTCTGTCCAAGCTCAAGACCACCTTGCTGCTGGGCATGGGCGCGCTGGCCTTTGCGCTGCTGATCTCGATTCCGCTGGGCGTCTTGGCCGCCATCTACAAGGGCAGCGCGATTGACCGCCTCTGTCTGGCCATCGCGGTGCTGGGCCAGGCGCTGCCGAACTTCTTCTTCGCGCTGATCCTGATCATGCTGTTCTCGATTTCGCTGCGCATCCTGCCCGTGTCGGGCAGCGGCACCTGGCAGCATTTCGTGATGCCCGCCGTCGCGCTGGGCTATTACGTGGCGCCCGCCTTCATGCGGCTGATCCGCGCCGGCATGATCGAAGTGTTGGGCGCGGACTATATCCGCACCGCGCGCGCCAAAGGCCTGCCGGCCCGCAAGATCATCTTCAAGCATGCGCTGCGCAACGCCATCGTGCCCGTGGTGGCGCTGGCCGCCGTGCAGCTGGGTTATCTGCTGGGCGGCTCGGTCGTCATTGAAACCATCTTCGCGCTGGACGGGCTGGGGTATCTGGCCTACCAGAGCATCACGTACAAGGACTATCCGGTGATGCAGCTGATCGTGCTGCTGCTGTCGGTGTTGTACGTGCTGCTGACGCTTGCCGCTGATATCGCCAACGCGTGGTTGGACCCGCGCATCCGGGTGTCCTGACATGACTACGCCTACCTTGACTCCTATCGTGCCCGGCGCCCCCGCGCCCATCGAACTGACCGCGTCGACCTTGCGCTGGCGCCGGCTGCGCCGCAACAAGGCGCTGCTGGCAGGCGGCGGCATCCTGTTCGTGATCGTGATGATTGCGCTGCTTGCCCCGTGGATTTCGCCGCACGACCCCTACTTCCAGGATCTGGCCTACCGCACCGCGCCGCCCGTCTGGTACGCCAAAGGCACCTGGCTGCATCCGCTGGGCACCGACCAGCTGGGCCGGGATTATCTGTCGCGTCTGTTCTACGGCGCGCGTATTTCGCTGTTGATCGGCATCAGCGTTGCGCTGATATCAGGGCTGATCGGCACGGCCATGGGCATGGCCGCCGGCTACTTCGGCGGCAAGGTCGACATGGCGGTGTCGTTCCTGATCACGACCCGCTTGTCGATGCCCGTCATCCTGGTGGCGCTGGCTACGGTGGCCATCGTCGGCGGCTCGTTGTGGGTGGTGATTCTGGTGCTGGGGTTCCTGAAGTGGGACCGCTACGCCGTCGTCATGCGCAGCGCCACGCAACAGGTCCGGTCATTGGAATACGTGGCGGCGGCGCAGGCCGCGGGCGCGTCCACGTGGCGCATCGTGTGGGGCGAAGTGCTGCCCAATGTGGTGCCGCAACTGATCGTGATCGCCACCCTGGAAGCCGCCAGCGCCATTCTGTTGGAAGCATCGCTGTCGTTCCTGGGGCTGGGCGTGCAGCCGCCGCTGCCGTCGTGGGGGCTGATGATCTCGGAAGCCAAGGCCTATATGTTCTTCTCGTTCTGGCTCATCGCCATTCCGGGTTCGGCGCTGGCGCTGTTGATCTTCGCGATCAACCTGGCGGGCGACGGGCTGCATCAACTGTTGACGCCTGAAGAGAGGGCCTGACCATGGCCGACAAAGAAATCGTTTTGGACGTGCAGGGGCTGACGGTCGACATCGCCACGCCACGCGGCGCGCTGCATGCGGTGCGCGACGTGTCATTCCAGGTCAAGCGCGGCGAAACGCTGTGCCTGGTGGGCGAATCGGGCTGCGGGAAATCGATGACGTCGCTGGCCATCATGGGCTTGCTGCCCAAGGCCGCCAAGCGCACGACGCGGCGGCTGTCGGTGCTGGGCGAAGACCTGTCGGCCGCGCGCGGACGGCGTATCAACGCGCTGCGCGGCAGCAAGATGGCGATGATTTTCCAGGAACCGATGACGGCGCTGAACCCGGCCTACGCCATCGGCGAACAACTCACCGAACACTACATCCATCACCGGCACGCCAGCGCGCAGCAAGCGCGCGACCGCGCCGTTGAACTATTGGAAAAGGTAGGCATCGCCTCGGCCGGACAACGGCTGACGCAATACCCGCACCAGCTGTCCGGCGGCTTGCGCCAGCGCGTGATGATTGCCATGGCGCTGATGTGCGGCCCGGAACTGCTGATTGCCGACGAGCCCAGCACCGCGCTGGACGTCACCATCCAGGCGCAGATTCTGCGCCTGCTGGCCGACCTGCAAGCCGAGCTGGGTATTGCGATGGTGCTGATCACGCACGACCTGGGCGTGGTGGCGCGCATCGCGCAGCAGGTTGCCGTGATGTATGCCGGGCAGATCGTCGAGGAAGGCCCGGTCGAAGACATTTTCGCCACGCCGCGCCATCCGTATACGCAAGGGCTGCTGGGCTGTATTCCCGTGCCTGGCCGCACGCCGCCCGGCGAATCGCTGGGCACCATCCCCGGCGTGGTGCCCTCGCTGGTGGGTGACTTGCGCGGCTGCGCCTTTGCCGACCGTTGCCGCTATGTGCAACCGCAGTGCCGCGACACCATTCCCGTCTACGGCCACCCGCCCGAACAGCAATGGCGCTGCATCCGCCAAGAGGAAGGAGTTACGGCATGAGCGCGCTCTTGCAAGCTGAAGCCGTCAGCCGGCAATTTTCGATCCGCACGGGCATGTTCCGTCCGCGCAGCACCTTGCATGCCGTCAACGGCGTGGACCTGTCCGTGGAGCGCGGCGCGGTGCTGGGCATCGTGGGCGAATCGGGCTGCGGGAAATCTACCCTGGCCCGCATGCTGCTGGGCCTGACGCCGCCCAGCGCAGGCGCCATCAAGCTCGACGGCCAGGACATCCGGCAGATGGACCGCCGCGCGCTCGCCCGCCGCGTGCAGCCGATTTTTCAGGACCCGTATTCGTCGTTGAACCCGCGCCGCTCCATTGCGTCCATCGTGTCGCTGCCGCTGGAGGTGCACGGCATCGCCAACCCGAAGCTGCACAAGGCCATCGAGATGCTGGAACGCGTGGGCCTGCCGCCGCGTCTGGCGCACAACACCCCGGGGCAGTTGTCGGGCGGCCAACGGCAGCGCGTGGCGATTGCGCGCGCGCTGGTCATGAACCCGGAAATCGTCATCTGCGACGAGCCCACCTCCGCGTTGGACGTGTCCGTGCAAGCGCAGATCATGAATCTGCTGATGGACCTGCGCCGCGAATTCAACCTGACCTATGTCTTCATCAGCCACAACCTCGCGGTGGTGGAACACATTGCCACCGACGTAGCCGTCATGTATCTGGGCCGCGTGGTGGAATCCGCCCCCACGGCCAAACTATTTCACGACCCGCGCCATCCGTATACGCAGGCGCTGCTGGCGTCGGTGCTGACGCCCGAACCCGGCCTGGGCATTCCCGACATGGGGCTGGGGCTGTCGTTTCCCGACCCGCTGCATCCGCCACCGGGCTGCCCGTTCCACCCGCGCTGCCAGTACGCGATGGCGCAATGCAAGACCGAACGGCCGGCGTTGACGCTGCGTGATACGTCGGTGGTGGCCTGCCACCTGTATCCTGCGGCATCGTCTTCCGTTGCCGCATCGAATGCATCTTCACCGCCCTCTTCGATCCCCACTTCCACCGGAGCCCGACCATCATGACCCGTGAGCAAGCCATCGCCCAAGCGGAACACTGTTTTGATTCGGGCGCCTTCCGCGCGCTGCTGGCGCGCCGGTTGGCGCTGCCCACGGAAAGCCAGAACCCCGAACGCGCCGCCGTGCTGGCGGACTATCTGGAATCCGAAATCCGCCCGGCGTTTGAAGCGCTGGGCTTCACCTGCCGTACGCTGACGCACCCCAAAGCGCTCGCGCCGTTCCTGTATGCCGAGCGCATTGAAGACCCCGCCCTGCCCACCGTGTTGGGCTATGGGCATGGCGACGTCATCCGCGGGCTGGAAAAAGAATGGAAGGATGGCCTGTCGCCTTGGGCGTTGACCGAAGCCGAAGGCCGCTGGTACGGACGCGGCATCGCCGACAACAAGGGCCAGCACACCATCAATATGGAAGCGCTGCGCCTGGTGCTGGAAGCACGCGGCAAGCTGGGGTTCAACGCCAAGTACCTGATTGAAATGGGCGAAGAGACGGGTTCGATGGGCTTGCGTGAACTGTGCGCCGAACACCGCGAGCTGCTTGCCGCCGACCTGCTGATTGCGTCCGACGGCCCGCGCCTGGCCGCGCAGCGGCCCACCATTTTCCTGGGCGCACGCGGCAGCCTGAACTTTGACCTAAGCATTGACGCGCGTGCGGGCGGCCACCATTCGGGTAACTGGGGCGGGCTGATCTCCAACCCGGGTATCCAGCTGGCGCACGCCATTTCCACCATCGTGTCGCCTACCGGCCAGATCCGCATTCCAGAATGGGTGCCCGCTGAACTGCCCGCCGCCGTGCGCCGGGCGCTGGCCGACTGCCAGGTGGATGGCGGCGCAGATGGCCCCGAGATCGAACCCGACTGGGGCGAACCCGGCTTGTCGCCCGCGGAACGCGTGTTTGGCTGGTGCTCGTTTGAAGTGCTGGCCTACAAGACCGGCAACCCCGACACGCCCGTCAACGCCATTCCGCCGCGCGCCTGGGCGCGTTGCCAACTGCGTTTTGTCGTGGGCGTGAACCCCGACGACCTGATCCCCGCGCTGCGCCGGCACCTGGATAGCCATGGCTTTCCGATGGTGAAGATTGCGCTGACGCGCGAGTCCATGTTCTGCGCGACGCGCATCGACCCCGACGACGCCTGGGTGCAATGGGCGGTGGATTCGCTGGAGCGCACCTCGGGCCAGAAGACGGCGCTGCTGCCCAACCTGGGCGGGTCGCTGCCCAACGACATCTTCACGGATGTGCTGGGCCTGCGCACGATCTGGGTGCCGCATTCGTACCCGGGTTGTTCGCAGCATGCGCCCAATGAACATCTGCCGCCGGAACTGCTGCGTCAGGCGCTGGGTTTGATGACGGGCTTGTACTGGGACTTGGGCGCAGGCGGCACGCCGGCAATCACGCGCTGATTTTTTCTGCGGACGGGCTATTTCCCCGTCCGCAGAAAATCAATGAAGCGCCGCACCTTGGCGCTGACATGGCGCGTATCGGGATACACCGCATACACGGTCTGCGGCGGCAAGGCGTAAGACGGCATCACGCGCTGCAACGCGCCGCGCGCCAAGGGCTCTGCCACCAGCCAGTCGGGCAGCGCCGCCACGCCGCAGCCGCCTTCCGCAAACGCCAGCAGCGCCGACGCCGTATCCGCATGCGCCACGGGCGACACGCGCAGCGTGTGGTCGCGCCCTTTGCTGTCCGTCAAGCGCCACTGGTCGCTACGGCCCGGCCGATTCGCCAGCCACGGCATCGCGGCCAATGCCGCGAGCGAACGCGGCGTGCCGTGCGCCGTCAGCAACGCCGGGCTGGCCACCAGCAACAGCTTGAATTCACCGATGGGCGTGGCGCGGTACGTGGAGTCCGCCAACGCGCCCACGCGGATCGCCACGTCCAGCCGTTCGCCAATCAAGTCCGCATGCGCCGACCCCGCCTGATAGCTCACGCGCAACGCAGGATGCTGCCTGGCGAACGCGGCGAGCGCGGGCGCCACGATGCGGTTGCCATAGTCCACCGACGCCGTCACCCGCAAGCTGCCGGATAACGTCAGCTGCCCGGATCGCGCCTGGTCCACCGCGGCGTCGGCATCACGCAGCAGCCGGGCGCAATCTGTGTAGAAGCCCTCGCCCGCCTCGGTCAACGCCAAGCGGCGCGTGCTGCGCGTCAGCAGCGCCACGCCCAGCTCCTGTTCCAGCTGCTTGACGTTGACACTGACAACGGCCTTGGTCGTGCCCAGCGCGTCGGCCGCCGCCGTGAACGAGCCGGCGTCCACCACGGCGACAAACATCGACAGACGATTCAGGTTGATCATGGCAAGGATTCATTGTCAAAAAATTCCGAACAGTATATCTACTTGAAGGCTATTTTTTAGAACATGGCAGGCTGCCTAGAATGGCGCTCCTTGTTGATTTCACAGCACTTTCATGATGGATCTGTCTTCCCCCTGCCTGCGCCTGGCGCTTGATGCCCATGCCCATATCGAACAATGGATCGGCCAGACCGACGCGCCGGCATCCGTGCTGACTGCCCTGCTCGGCAGCTTTGCGCCTGCCTTCACCATGATCACGACCGACGGACAACGGCTGCCGCACGGCGCGTTGCCTGCGTTGTTCTCCGGCTTGCGCGGGTCGCGTCCGGGCTTGAAGATTCAGATCGATGAATTGACGGTGCGATACGCAGACGAGGG
>Ga0256902_1000334_pt1 | contig 10217 bp, 1 predicted proteins | sample MC6MC0690MT_FD_190192 | JGI IMG/M metagenome (GOLD analysis project Ga0256902, IMG submission 190192) | Metatranscriptome of enriched soil aggregate microbial communities from Iowa State University, Ames, United States - MC6-MC0690-MT... | ecosystem: Environmental > Terrestrial > Soil >... | reverse complement strand
ATCGTCATGCAATTGATTATGATTCAGTAGATGTTCGTCAATTTAAACAATTATTTGATATTGGTTTATTACAACCTGCCTTGGTATTACCATTAGCAAAAACAAAATTGACATCTGTTGAAGAGATTCAAATTTCTGGCTCATTTTTCCCCGATTTACAACCCTCTTCTTCATATACTCCAACATCACCACAAGGTTTACAGGTATCAATTTATAATGGTAATACCCCCCAAGTCCCCCAAACACCCACATTCTCTTCAATGCGGAGTAATAATCAAATGTCTTTGCCACCCCTTCATCCAAGTCTTCTTGGACAAGCACAAAAGATGCAATATACAAATGGTTCTCAAATGCCAAAGCCGCCATCAACTCCGAGTCATAAAGTTATGAATAATAATAATAATAATCCATTTAGTAATCAAATTAATAATTTTCAATTAAATCCGCCACCAAATTCTGTGAGAAATTCGGATTATCCAAAACTGAACAGTAATCAACAATTTCCAGAAGATCTTAGTGATTATGATATCGAGGAAGCCGATGATGTTATGGATGCTGATATTGAACAAGCACCATTACAAACGACTTTATTAACACTTACTTGTACGAGCTGGTCAAAACGTGGTAATTTATTTACCCAACGTGCAGTTCAATCATTTAGTTTCTTATTTAGACCAGTTATTGCAAATGCCTCACCAGGTTTTGGTAATTTTGGGTACAACCAACGTGGATTTAACCCAACTCCACAATCTAGTGATGTTGATGGGTTTTTATCATTATTTGATGCATTAAAGCCACGTTCTGCTGCATTTATACAAAGTGAAGCTAGTAGAACAAGATTCCGTGATTCTGTACGTAATTTAATTATTCAAGATAAGACCACATCGATGTTAGATGCAAAAGATAGGCAAGATTTACAAAGTGATTTCTCTCATACGATTAAAAATAGTAATCATACGAATATTTTATTCTCAACTTCGTGTTTTTGTTATAAAAATGAAGCACCAATTGTTGGTTCACGCTGGAAAGAACGTAAAATTTTCCTTTTTAATAATAACCTCCAATTCCGTTATCATGATGGTAAAGAAACATCAAAAGCAACTAAAAATACTAAACAACAACAACAACAACAACAACAAGAACAAGCCCCATTTGTTTCAATTCAAGATGAGAAAAAAGCCATCGCATTGGCTCGTGAAAAACGCCTCCAAGCATTCAATAAGGAACTTACCCTAAATGGTCTTTTAGATAATTCAAATGATCTTGAAAGCTTTTCAACGACATCCGCAACTCTTGATCCGTTTGATAATACAATTTATATCCATGATAATCATTTCTTTATTGATACCAATGCTGGTTCCCAACAAAATCAAACAGTATCATCTGGCCAATTAACTAAAGATCTTGCTATTGGCCCTCTTCAAGTTGCATCACTTGGTGTTGGCGTTACACTTATTGTCCCCCCAGATAACAAATATAAAGGTCGTCAAAATTGTCTCGAGCTTAATGTTGAATTATGGTTTAAAAAAGGCACAACTAAATGGGCACCGCGTTCATTTGTGATCTCATTTAATTCAGCTTCTGAAAGAGACCGTATTGAATCTATTTTACGTTTATTAATTTGGAATAATACTGTTGAATGGTTATTGCATAAACATCGCGCGACTATTATTGACTGCGCCAAAGCATTTTCCCCATTACTAGACTTATCAAACTCCGCAATTGGTTCCCAAGATAAAGGCCGTGGTGGCAGTGCTGGTTATTATACAATGCGTGGTAGAACAGCTTCGATGGTTACCCCAACAATTTCTCGTGGTAGTATCGGCGGTGGGTTTGGTGAATTTAGCCGTAATAATCAACGTCTTGGTAATACTAGTGGTCAACAACAGCAAATTAATTCAAATCTATTAAATCAATCTAAACAAGTACCACCTTCACCACATCATTCTTATGTGAGAAGAAATTCTTCTGTTGGGTTTGTTGATAGACATGGACAACCACTTGAACCAACTAGTGGTTCATTCCCACCAGTTCTTGTTACCCAATCGATTGAATCAAAATCTAATAAACATCAAACTTATGATAAATCGACATCATCTGCGAATAATATCTCCATTCATTATTATACTGAATTATGGACCAAGCAAGAAATTACTTATCAGGAAATTTTTGGTCAATTTTGTCATCTTCCCGCAACCAACGACCATATTCGCCCAAGATCTGAAAATAAAACAAATATGATGATTAAACCACCAACACCAACAAAAGAAAATGGCCCAGTTATTACTGTTATTGATGATAAAGCTACTGATCATACTAACCACCCGCTTGGGTGTAGTTGTCAAGGCCAAATTAAAAATATTCAAAAAGCACGTGCTGATGGGAAATCTTCAGAAATTGATCCATCTACGTTCTATATGGATGAAGTATGTTCAACTCAACATTTAATCCCATTAGTTGCAAAATTACGTACTCCAGGTTCGCCAGAATGTAATCCATTATCTGGTGAAGACGATGTTAAAAGTACTGGAAGCCCTGTTTTGAAGCCAAAGAAGATTGATCACAATTTATTAATTGCTCTTGTTGATGGTACTATGGATGATGCTATGAGTTCTGATCCTGATGTTGGCGATCATAGATCATTATCTATTGAATCATTATGTCAAGGAAGTGTAGATACTGAGGATTTACAACTTCTTCAAACTACCATCGATTCATGTCAAAAATCACGCAAAAACAAACGTTTGTCAAAACGATCAGCAAAGTTTGAGCAATTAAATCAATTATCTGGTCATTATTCTGATGATGGTGATGATGGTGATGATGGTGATGATGGTGATGATGGCGATGGTGATAGTGATGTTGAAGAACATGTACGACAACCTGGACCTGCACTTAAACCAGCTGTTCCACTTTCCATTCAAGTCCCATCGACCCCAGCAGCTGCAGCAACTGGTCACATTTCTGCTTCAAATTCTGTTAAAAGTATTAAAACTTCTCATTCTGATAAAAAAACTGCAGTTACAACTATCCATACCCATACCTTGACTATTACTGATGTTAAGGAACTAGATAATACCCCTGAAGGCAAACTATTAAAAAAACAAAAGCTCTCAAATAATATTACAAGTTGTAAAAATTGTGGTCATTTAGGTGTCCATTCAGTATTGTGTCCGAAATATCGTGATTTACTTGAAGAATATGTATTGGAAATGGAACATCAAAATTATGTTAAAAAGCAACCAACTGTTCATTTAAATGCCAAATTAGATCTATTTACTTCAATTTCTCTCCCAGTTCGTCCAATTCATTGTATTAATTGCGACTCACATTGGTCGTCTGATGAAGTTTTACTTAACACTATTGTCAATTTACGTCATCCTTTGGTACAAATCTTCCTTGATACTCATCCTCACTCTTTTGAAAGTGAAACTTTGGAATCAAACCCAGCAAAGGCCTTTATTAATTCCCCAGTTTGGTTTAAATGTCCAACTTGTGTGAGTAATATCTATCTTGATGATAGCGGGTCCGATTTTACCTTAGATGAACTTAACATGACTGTATACGGTGAAGATTTTACCAATTCAAAGCAATGCAAAGATAAAGAAGATATCAAATCGCGTAGAAAGCAATCATTTGCGCATAGCACAACTGGTCTTGATGATATTCAGCACAACAAATTTGTTAAACATGTTCAACGTCCTGCAAAGCAAAGTAGTAGTGGTCAAAAACATACCCATTTTTCTAAAAATACCACCTCACACTTTACCAGTGGTGAACAAGCATCAACACCGCGCCGTTCCTCACAAGAGTATTTTGATTTAAATACAAAAGATAATGAAGTTTCACATGAAGTTGATTATTCTAGTCATGATGATGATGATCATGATGAACATTATGATAATTTTGAAGATTTTAGCAAAGCACCACCTCGTGCAACGAATCGTTCCCCAGGTACTACAGAATCTACTCAGAACCAATCACCTCAAAAGGTTACCGCGGCTGAAACAAGTGATTCCGATTATTATTATGGTGATGATGGCGATGATGGTGATGGTGATAATGGCGATGAAGATGTACGCGGACTCACTTCCATTGGTCCAACTTCTGATGAAGCTATGATTATTAAATCCTTAGCGAAAAAGCGCAAAGCAGTTACTCAATCACATAAACGCAAACTTCTTATTGTTCACTTACAAAAACAAATGATTCATCAACAAAAAGCTGCATTACGACGTCAATACCATCAACGTAATCGTCGTAATGCGTTAACTACAAAGCTTTTGAATGAAACTGCTACATTATTAAACCATGTTAATATTATGGCAAATCACTTAAACGCTCAAGCAAAAATTCTTAACCGAGAATTTGCATCATCGCCACATGAACCTGCTGCTATTACTGCTGCTATTGAAATCGAATCAACTGCAAAGGTCTTGAAAGATGAATTGGCGCGTGTTGTTGGAACTATTCCGAATATTTTAACCGATTTTGGACTTTCCGATCTCTTACATTATCCAACTTGCCCATCTTATTCAGCAAGTCAAGCTCCACAGCTTGAAAAATATAAAGATAGGTTACAACAGGTTTTAGAAATCGAACAAGATTGGGATAATTTAAATCTGGTTAACAAATTACAAGAAGAAAATACCAAAATTGAACAATTACAAACTCTCCAAAATGAACTCACAACTCAAATTATTAAAAAATCATCAAAACCACGCCCTGTTATGATTAAATCACCACAAAATGAAGACCAAAAAGATCTCCCTGAACTCCCATCACCCAATTTCCGTCAACACCGTACATCAGTTTCCCCAACCCCTATTAGGGGTTTATCCGCTGGCAAAATACCACTCTCTCGCAGTGGTTCCCGCCCACCTTCAGCTGCAACTGAAAAACGTTCTTTTGATGCAATCTCTGATCCACGTCAATCCTCCCCAACGACTTCACGTTCATCGCGAAGGGCAACCTGTGCTGTACAAACCCGTGGTGAATCACTCCCTCGCGTTGCACAAGAAGATGATGATGTTGATGAATCACGTACGACATTCGGTACTCATCAAACTGTTGATTTATCTGTTATTGCTAGTGATACTCAAAACGGGACCGGAATTGGACCGGCTTTACCAACTAGTCCATTGCACCCAACTACAACCACAACAACTACAATTAAAAATTTTGGTGCTGCTGGGTTGGAACCAAGTTTTCAGCAATGGTTATTATCATCATATACTCAAGAATTGACTCAACCGCGTAATCATGCAGCATCCGCTTCTGATGGGTCTGATAATGAAGCGGATAATCATAAAAAACCCAAGAAGGATAAAAAGGGTAAAAAAAGATAAAAAGGATAAGCACCCAGAAGTGCCAACAACACCACTTGTACCAAGTACACCTGTTGGGAATTCTAATGGGAATAACAACAGTAATAGTTTCTCTCAATCAAATAGAAAAGATGTTAAAATTACAAAAAAAAATAAACATTCTGAAGTGGTTGATCCAAATATTACCAAATCTGATAAAAGTATTCCGGCTAATATTATTACACCACCAGCGCGTAAATCATCAACATTAAAAGCGCATCCAGAACCGCTTACTAATCGTATTTTAGGTCTTGATGAGAAAGACACTGCTGAAGCTGAAGCTAATATCCCAGTCATTTCTGGCGCATTAGAAACGTCTGGTCTTGCCATTAATACCCCACTTCATTTTTGGGAGACTGAAAATTCTTATAAACTTCCACAAGAGGTACCTGCTGAACCAAAAACACTTGCTGATTTAGTCCTTGATCCAGTTGCACGATTACCAATTCGTTACCCACAAGATGATTTTTATTTTTCTGTCCTTGCTGGTTCAAAGGTTATTTATCAATTATCTGGAAAACAATGGGATAGTGATTTAGAAGAATGTCTTGGTAAAGAAAATGCTGTATTTAAAGATTATATGACATTTTTACATTCCCAACGTGACACCCTTTATCCCAAAGATGAAGTTTGTTCAATTGATTCATCTAATGAACCTGATCCAACAACGCAATCAACTCAATCAGAAGCTAATAAATTTGATACCAGTTCTGGCCAAATCCCCCCACATTTAATCCCCGGACAACGCAATTCAAAAACTCATCCATATCCACATCATGATGCATTACCAGTTTGGAATCATATCATTGCCGCTCCAATTCTTGGTTGGGCATATAGTACTTTTGATGCACCACCAATTGTATTAATGTTAAATGTTGTTCGTATGTTATGGACGTTTGATATCCCGCGCCAATTTAATATCGATCCAGAAACTCTTACGACATTCTTATGTGCTGTTTGGAATTGTTATAATGAAAATCCATACCATTCTATTCGTCATGCTATGGATGTTACATCTTCTGTATTTTCATATTTAACTTTAGGCCAAGCTAGTCAACTTATGACTAATTTGGAACGTTTCGCTCTTATTATTGCGTCATTATGTCATGATATTGATCACCCATTAGTTAATAATAATTATTGTGTTCAAGCTCGTTCATCTTATGCATTAATGGCGAATGATTCCTCTGTTTTAGAAAATCATCATTGTCGCGTGACATCTGCTTTACTTTTATGTCCTGAATCTAACATTTTGAAAAATTTATCCAAAAATGAAAACGCTGAATTTAGAAAGGTTGCGTTAATGTGTATTATGGCAACTGATATGACCCAACATTTTAATCTAATTGGTAAATTTAATAATTTAATTTCTGAATTAGAATCTTGGAAATTACAAGCCCCAGATAGGGCCCAGTATAGTTCTGAATATCATACTAAACATAAAATTTTCTTGCAACGTTTCTTAGAAAAACAAGACCTGAATACAACCATTGAAAAAAAACCAGAATCACATGAATCACATAATATTGTTATTCAACGTCGTGGTGCTGGTGGTAATCCAATTTCTAATAGTCCTTGTCTTGTTGATCCAACCAAACGCCCTTCAAGTTCTTCAAGTCCGCGTCATTCGGGTCAACAGCAACAACAGCAACACCAACACCAACATCAACAACTTCGTCGCGGTCCTGTAATTCATATTGGTCCTTCAATTACTAAACCAACTGATACTAACCAGTCAAGTTCAAGTTTTGATGAGAAAAATGCTCAAAATAATGGATTAAATATTAACGTTGCGACTACCACTACACTCCAACAAGCTGATCTCATTACTCCTGTTAATAACAATAGTAATAATAATAATAATAACCAAAGTAGATCCAGCTTTGCCGCTGTGTTACCTGCCGGTAATAACCCAACTCGTCATTCCTCATCATCTCAACATCCAATTGCTAACTATGAAGACACAAATAGTGTCCACAGACAACCTGGAAATACCCCAAGTCATTCTGATCTTGAACATAATCGTCGTTTAACCCGTCGCGCTAGTGTTATTTTAACACCAAATCGCGAAAATTGTATTATTCAAGTTGCGGTTATGGGTGGTGATCGTGATTATGAGAGTGAATCCGGTGGTAGAAATTTTAACTTCCAATCTAATCATTATCCAACACCACATTACGCGAATGATAATCATAACACATCAATTAACAACTCCCATCATCATCATCATCATCATCATCATAATCGTCTTCCTAGTGATAATGCAAGCGAACTTAATCAAACTGTTATGGATAATGAAGAAGAGATTGATTGCCATGGTATTGCTAATGAAAATTATTATGTTTACCATCCAGAATATAAAGATGATCCTTCTTGGCCATATAATGCAAACCCTCAGCATCATAATGATAGATTTTATGATGGTACTGTTGGCTCACCATATTATCCATTAGTTACACGTAGTGAGCTTATCAATGCTGATAATTATAGGACTGAATTGGCTAATTCTGGTACAGCAACATTTAACCCACCAAAACTTCACCAGAACAGAGCAAAATTTACATTTTTTAATCCAAATTTAACACTTACTTCAGATTTACCATTATATGCCTTTGTACGCCGTATTACCTATACTGACCGTGTCTTAATCATTCAAATGTTATTACATGCTGCTGATATTTCAAACCCGACTAAACCATGGCGTCAATCAAAACGTTGGGCGGATGTTGTCTGTAACGAATTCCTTATCCAAGGGGATTTAGAACGTCATTATGGATTAACATTATCACCTGGTAGTGATAGAAGAGAAACCAATTTGGCTGTAATGAATGTTAGTTTTATCGATTTTGTTGTTGCGCCGTTATTTTTTACTGTGACGAAATTATTACCTGATACATCAATTCTATTTTCACAATTAAGTTCAAATAGAAATACTTGGACTTTATTATACACGACATTTATTAATAGTACTCTGGCAAGATTAAACGCAATTTACATTTTGAAAAAGATTCGTGAACAAACGTTTACTCTTGCTGATTATGAAAACTATCATAATTGTCTTAATGCTCAAAGATTACAAAGACAATCGACATCGAAATCATCATCACAAAACAAATTATCAACTTCAAGTACCGCTAGTGGGCCTGTAATTGAACTTGTTGAAGATGGGGAATATGATGAAAAACTTGGGGATAAATTTGATAGTGTTGAAAAATCATCACAGAATTCAATTATTATTCTCAACGAAAAACCGGTTATTACTGAACAAGAAAATATATCGTTCGGTGTTTCTCATTTCCCATTTGTTGCACCACCGCATCCAGCACCAATTTCTGAAGAAGCTTTGAGTAGAATTTTTGCGAGACTTACTGTCCCATCATTAATCCCACCAGTTTCAATCCGTAAAGAAAAATCATTATTCCGTTACAAATCCTCAAAGAGTTTAATCATTACCCCAAAAGATGCAAACGCAACAGTCCCAACGACAATTACCTCAAATGCATTATTAGCATTACCAACAGCTACTGTTAATGTTAGTTCTGAATTTTGGAAACAAGAATGTGTTCGTTGGTGGGTTAAAAAAGCTGCATTTGAAACCAAATATTTTGATGTTATCCACCCACAACAAGCTGTTAATCAAGCAATTCAGAATAATGGACCAAATGTCCCATTACCAGATCCAATTGTTAAACATTTTGGTGATTTTGGTTTTGAATACGTTACCATCCCTCAACAACCTGATTCTATTGTACCTCATGGTGATTTACGCGTCAAAAAAATCCTCGATGAAGATTTCCTTTGCTTTGTACTTCAGTTAAATAATCGCCTCAATAAGGAATTATTGGGTGAGAATTTTGTCGATGATTATGATGGTGATTATGAACTTGGTTGGGATCAACGTGGTGGCGTTCACGAAAATAATGCCCAGTTAAATCAAATTGATATCGAACAAGACCAACAAGATAAAAAAATTGATTCTGAGGAGTTGCCGACCCAATTAATCGCAATAGAATCAGTCCATAGTCAAGAAACAACATCACCAATTACAGTACCATCAGTACAACTTGTTGTGTCAAATCATGAAGCACCAATTGATATTGATAACCAACAAGCCGCTGCTGCTCCTGAGGATGAAAAACAACAAACAAGTAAAAAAACTGTTAGTATTAATCATTCATCTCCATCTCTACCTGAACCAAATGAGCAAAATCAAATTGAAGCAAAACAAATCTCAATTGATATTGACGTTCCCGATATTCCCGACATTCCCGATATTCCCGATATTCCCGACATTCCCGAAATCCCTAATCAAGAATCAACATCTGTTTTTGATTCAGAAGCAAATCAATCATCAGTATCGAATACATCAGCTGGTAGCAACTCTAGCAATGATGAGAGTGCAATCATCCCTATCAACAAGAAAAAAAATAATGACAAAAAAAAACAAAAAATTGAAGAACCCAAAACTGAATCAGCAATGCCCAAAGTTGAGACTACTGTTGTTCAAACGATTCAATCTGAAGATACTCCTCAAAATGTCGTCATTCCACAATCAGCATCACAAAAACAAGACACGCAAAAAAGTGGTGGTAAAAGTAAAGGGAAGAAGGGAAAAAAATAAATAAAATAATACTGTCATAATGGTTCCCCCCCCCCTTTCCCCCATCGCTTGTTAAAACTCAACTTGATATTTTGTACCAATTTATATTGTATATAAACCCTTTTTTAATCACTTATCTCTTTTCTTTTTTTTTTCTCAAAATCTTTTCTATTTCTTTTTTTCCAACATTATTGACTCTTTTCGTTTGGCTTTTAATTTATTTTGATCATACGTTTAAAACTAACTACTTT
>Ga0256902_1000333_pt1 | contig 10221 bp, 7 predicted proteins | sample MC6MC0690MT_FD_190192 | JGI IMG/M metagenome (GOLD analysis project Ga0256902, IMG submission 190192) | Metatranscriptome of enriched soil aggregate microbial communities from Iowa State University, Ames, United States - MC6-MC0690-MT... | ecosystem: Environmental > Terrestrial > Soil >... | reverse complement strand
CGGCGGTGCCACGGGCATGATGCGCGGCTTTGAGCTGACGCGTTGCCGGAGGGAGTAGGTGCCGGCGACGATGTCCCCGAGGCGTTTGGATTTTTCGTTGAACAGGGCCACGAAAATGGCGAGGCCACCAAAGGTCAGGTAGATCTCCAGGAAGCCAAGGAGTCCGCGGATGAGGGCGTGCCGGAACCGGATGGCGCCGCCGTCGTCGCGCACTATGCGAAGTCCTGCAGCGAGCTTTCCCAGGGACCGCCCACGGGTGAGCGTTTCGACGGTGACGGGTACAACGATGACGGAGAAGATGACGCTGCTGAGGATCAGGGCCCGGATGGCAGCTTCGTCGAGGTCCCGGGAGGCGGCGGAGACCAGGATGATCAGCAGGATCGCGAGGACCACCTGTGAGATGACGTCCAGGATGAGCCCCAGCGCCCGGGAAGCGAAGGACGCTGGGCGCAACTCAAGGACAACTGCCTCGCCAGTGATGATGGAACTCAAGACTGCCCCCCATGCTGCGGGCTGCGTGCCCGCACCAATGAGTCTAGCGGCGGTTCAGGTCCGGTGGGCGGATAAGGGCGCTAGGGTGGTGCCGTGGACATCGATGCCTTCTCGGCCGTGCATGGGGACAAATGGGCGCGGCTTCACTTCCTCGCGCATAAGCGCCGGCTCACAGGGGTTGAGGCGGACGAACTCCTTCGCCTGTACCAAACCGTATCCTCGCACTTGTCGCTGATCAGGTCGGTGGCGCCCGAGTCCGGGCTGTCAGCGTCCCTTTCTGCAGCGTTGGCGCAGGCCCGGACCAGGTTCACCGGTGCCCGCTCGAATTTCATGGAAGACCTGGCACGCTTTTTCGTCATCGCCCTGCCGGCCGCTTTTTACCGGATCCGTTGGCTGACGGTGTGGTGCGGGCTCGCCTTCGTGCTGGTGGCAGGGGCTTATGCACTCTGGATTGGCACATCCCCGGAAGCATTGAGGGCTGTGGCAAGCGACGCGAAGGTGAAGCAGTACGTGGAGGAGGACTTCATTGACTACTACTCGGAGAATCCCGCAGCATCGTTCGCCGGCGCGGTGTGGACCAACAACGCCTGGATTTCAGCCCAGGCAGTCGCGTTCGGTGTAACGGGTTTCTGGGTTCCCTTCATCCTGTTCATGAATGCGCAAGGAGTGGGCATAGCCGCCGGACTCTTCCTGGCGACCGGAAAAATGGACGTTTTCTTCAGCTACATCCTTCCGCATGGGCTCATGGAACTTACCGCCGTTTTCATCGCCTGTGCGGCAGGGCTGAAGATCTTTTGGGCGATGGTACGGCCCGGTCCGCGGACACGGCTCCAGGCGGTCGCCGATGAGGGCCGTTCCCTGATCACCATTGCGTTGGGCCTGGTGCTGGTGCTGCTGGTATCCGGGATCGTGGAAGGTTTCGTGACGCCCAGCCAACTGCCGGTCTGGGCCAAGATCGGCATCGGCGCGTTCGTTTTGGCTGCCTATTGGGCGTACACGCTGATTCTGGGCCGGAAGGCGGTCCGGTCCGGTGTCACAGGCGATTTGGACGCACGCGACGCCGGTTACCGGAGTATCGCAGCCTAGACCTTACGGTTGCGTTGCGATCTGGTCGCAGGCGGGGTGGCTCCGCGTGTCTGCGTCATGCCGGGCGGTAGGCTCGAATGCAGACAAGAGAGCCGGCAGTCCCCAACCGCCGGTGCATGCCTACGGAAGTGAACCCGCTGTGAGCGACAAGAGCCCAAAACCACAAGAGCCTGACACGGACGTCCCTGAGGACCCCAACGAACCGGCATTCGACTGGATGAAGCCAAAGACGTCCGCCGGTGCTACCGCAGCGACCTCCGAAACCACGGCAGCCCCCACTCCCAACGATGCCCAGCCGGCGCACGCTAGCACCACGGGCGCCACTCCCACCGCCTCAGCAAGCACGGGCCAGCCCGGGAGCCGGGCAGACCGGAAGGCCGCCGAAGCGGCCGACGCCGAGCCTGAACCGCCGCTTTTTGCCGACACGCTTGCGAGTACTTCAGCGGATAAGGAGCCGTCGCACTATTCGGAACCCTTGCCGACGTCGGCCCTCCAGGTCCGTCCGCCCGAAGACGAAGTAGCCCGGCGCAATGCCGAACGCGAGCAGGCGGCGAAGGTCAAGCCTGTGGGTCCCCGGATCTTCCAGGTGTTGTTGGCGGTCTTCTACCCTGTGATCCTCCTGGTGCTCGCCGTGAGGGCCGTGACCAGCCCGCTGTTCCTGTGGGTGGAGTACAACCGCCCCGGCTTCCCTGGCGATGGCTACGGTTTCAGCACCGATGACCGGATGACCTATGGTTCGTATGCCGTGGACTACCTCAGCAACTGGGCCGGTCCGCGGTATCTGGGCGGCTTGGTGAACCAGGACGGGACCAAGCTGTTCAAGGACAGCGAAGTGGCACACATGGCTGATGTGAAAGTGGTCATCCTGACCTCCTTCGCGGCTGGTCTGTTGCTGATCATCCTCAGCATCATCGGCTTCCTGTACCTGCGTAAGCGAAGCAACGGCGGAATCCGCCGCGGCCTGTTCGCAGGATCAATTGTCACGTTGGTCATCATCATTGGCCTCGCCGTCCTGGCCGCGTTGAGCTGGCAGCAGTTCTTTACCGAGTTCCACAGGATCTTCTTCGCCAACGGGACGTGGACGTTCTCCCTGGATGACACCCTCATCCGGCTCTTCCCGGGACAGTTCTGGGTGGATGCCGGGATCGTTATCGGTGCCCTGGTGTTCCTGGTGGCGACGCTGACGTTCATCTTCACCTGGCCGACAAAGCGGCGTCGCGCGGGCATTGCTTCCACACCCGCTGACGACAACCTGGAAATGACCACGGAGGCAGCGGACGACGATTCCGAATCGGCTGGCGTCCACCGGGAGTAGACGGAACCCCGCCGCCAGCTGACAGCCGAACGACCACGAAGCCGAATAACTTTCACTTCGTGTCCGTTCTCCGGTTATCGCGTCGCGAAAGCCGTCTTTAACCTGAGGCGGCTGAGGCGGAATTCCGGCGAATACACCGGCGAAGTGGCCGGGATAGTGAGCAAAGACAATGCGGCCAGCATGGCCACCTGGAAGCTCCAGATTCCCAGGAACAGTGCGATGCCTGCATGGAGTGAAACGCCCAGGGCAAACCAGACAAGCCGGTACCTGACGGGCGTCAGCAATGTCACAGCCAGCAGCAACTCGATCAGAATTGCGCCCCACGACATGCCAAGCGATATCACCGGGTTATCCGTCAGCAGGCCAAAGGCATCCTTCAGGGCCCCGGAAGGTCCGAAGAAACCGGATCCGATGTAGTACAGAGCTGAACCTTCGGCCCACTCGGTCTGAAACATCTTTCCGGCCATGGAGAAGAAGGCGACGCTCAGTGCCACAGCTCCTGCTGATAATGTCCAGGTTCGCTTCGACAATTGGTTCTCCTCTTCTACAAGTTGGTTTTGGTCAGAACATCCATGAACAGATCCGGGTGGTCAGTGCTGGCGATGACGATCTGGCCGTTTTTCATCTCGATGTTGATCTCGGGGCCGCCGACGAGGTACCCGACCATGCCGGGCCCCATGTATCGAAACCCGTAGCCGCTGGGACCGGCCGCATTGTCGGCGGTCACCATTGCGATGTCATTCCTAGGCAATGTCCGTTTGAAGATGTCGCAGAAGGCGATCATGACGTTGTGCTGATCGACCCTGACGGTTACGGTCATGAAGGCGATGAGTAAACCAGCGGCGGTGGTGACCAACGGAGCGAAGAGTACTTCCGGTGTGTTCTTCAGAACGGCCAGAACGAACAGCACCGGGCCGAAAGCGGTGATGGTCCAGCCAATGATTCGCGGTACCAAAGTAGCCCGCACGCGGGAGTAATAAAGTGCCCGAGCCGGCCCAGCTGATGGATCTGCCATGAGTTCCCCTTTGCACTATGTGGCGCGTGAGGAAAACGCTACGGGGACACAAACGGCACCTAAGGGGCTGTTGACCTAACCAGGTGGTGATTTGGGCTGAATTAGGTGCTGAATCGGTTGCTCTAGGTGGTAATTTCCGGCGGGTCTAGGTGGAGCTGCTACTTTTCGTACAGCTTCTCCACGATGGGCGCGAAGTCGCTGACGACGGCGGCCCGCTTGAGCTTCAACGACGGTGTCAGGTGTCCGGACTCGACGCTGAGCTCGGCTTTGATGAAGGCAAACTTCCGGATGGACTCAGCTTCGGAGACGAGCTTGTTCGCCTCGTCCACAGCGGACTGAACCGCGGCCTGCACCCGGCTGTCCCCGGCCGCTTCCTCGACGGAGAGGGACACCTTGTTTAGGGCACACCAGTCGGCGAGCCCTTCAGGATCCAGGCTCACCAAGGCTGCGACAAACGGCCTGCCGTCGCCCACTACCACTGCCTGGCCCACCAACGGGTGTTCGCGGAGCTTCTCCTCCAAGGGAGCCGGAGCCACGTTCTTCCCGCCGGCCGTGACCAGGAGGTCCTTTTTCCGTCCCGTGATGGTCAGGAAGCCGTCCTCGTCCAGTTCGCCGAGATCGCCCGTCCGGAAGAACCCGTCCACGAAGGCTTCGGCAGTGGCACGGGGATTGCCGTGGTAGCCCTTGAACACACCGATTCCCTTGACCAGGATTTCGCCGTCCGCGGCCACCCTCACGGTGGTCCCGGGCAAGGGAATCCCCACCGTGCCGATCCTGGTCATGCTGGGCGTATTGACCGTGCACGGTGCAGTGGTCTCGGTCAGGCCGTAACCTTCCAGCACGGGGACGCCTGCGCCGTGGAAGAAGTGGTTCTCGCGCAGACTCAGGGGACTGGCGCCGGACACCGTGTAACCCACCTGGCCGCCGAATACCTCACGGACCTTCGGGTAGAGGAGCTTGTCGAAAGTGCTGTGCTTGAGGTTCAGGAGCCAACCCGGACCTGGCCCCTTGCCGCGCGAGGCGAGGTCCACCGCCGTCGAATATTCAACAGCGGTTGCCGAAGCCGCGGAAAAGAGTGCGGACTTGCCGCTCATGGCAGCTTTGTGTCCCGCCCCGGCGTAGACCTTCTCGAAGGTGCGGGGGACCGCCAGCAAGAACGTGGGTTTGAAGGTTCCGAGGTCGGCCATGAGCCCGCTGGCGCCGGCGCTGTGCCCCAGGGTGATGCCCGCCGTGAGGCAGACCACCTGGACAGCCCGTGCGAGTACATGGGCCAAGGGCAGGAACATCAACGTCCTGGCGCCTTGCTGCATCAACAATTCGGGAAGGAAAGGGATCACGTTGCGTGCCACCAGGACAAAGTTGCCGTGCGTGATCTCGCAGCCCTTCGGCTTGCCCGTGGTTCCGGAGGTATAGACGATGGAGGCGACGTCGGCGAGCGTCGCGGCGCTGCGCTGCCGCTCCAGCTCGGCGTCCATAATTCCGACGCCGACGGCGGACACGCTGGTCAGGTTGGGGGCGTCGCCGTCGTGCTCCATCCGCACAATCGTGACGGGGTCGTCTCCCAGCGACGGCGATTTGTCCACCAGGGCGTGGACGAGGTTGGCCTTATCTGTGTCCTCCACAAAGATCCGTCGTGCCCCGGAATCGGCCAGTATCCATTCGATCTGGCTGGCAGAGGACGTCTCGTATATGGGCACGGTGACCCCGCCGGCCATCCAAATGGCGAAGTCCACCAGTGTCCACTCGAAGCTTGACCGCGAGAGTACAGCCACGGGGTCGCCGGGGTTCAGGCCGCCGGCGATCAGCCCCTTGGCCAGTGCCGTGACGTCGGCGAGGAATCTGGCTGCTGACACGTTCAGCCAGCCGTTGGGAGTGTTGTGGGCGTAGAGGATACCGAATGGATCCTTGGCACAGCGTTCCAGGAGGAGGTCCGTCACGTTGGTGTTGGGATCGGCCTCCACCAGAAGCTCCGTGGTTGCTTCCCTCACTTCTTGCCTCCTAAATCCACGACGGCATCCACATTCTCATCCGCCACTCCTGGTAGCTGATCACCTCGGCAGTCAGCACCGGGTAGAAGAACGCGGTTGCAAGAACTGCCAACACCATCACCAAACCCACAATGTAGAGCCCCGATCGCCTCCGCCACGGAGGGTCGCTGCTGCGCCCCAGAACCAAACCAAGCACATAGGCCAAGGCCAGGACCAGGAACGGCTCGAATGACACCGCATAGAAGATGAACATGGTGCGTTCCGGGTACATGAACCAGGGCAGATAACCGGCTGCCACCCCGGCAAGGATGGCTCCCGCGCGCCAGTCACGGCGTCCGGCCCACCAGAACAGCAGGATGACCAGGGCGATGGTCCCACCCCACCAGACCACCGGGTTCCCCACGGGGAGGATGGCCGAGGAACAGGTGTCCACGACGCAGCCGGCGGTGCCCTGCTTCGGTGACTGGTAGTAGAAAGACGTAGGCCGCCCCATGACCAGCCATGTCCACGGGCTCGACTCGTAGGGGTGGTCTGCGCTGAGGCCCTGGTGGAACTTGTACGCCTCCAGGTGGTAGTGCGCCAGGGACCGGACAGAGTTCGGCAACCAATCCCAGCCGGGGGCCGGGTTGGTTGCTGCCCACTGGCGGTAGTAGGCGTCCTTGGAGAGGAACCATCCCGTCCATGTGGCCACATAGGTGAGGGCGGCGACCGGGACGATGGTCGCAAAAGCAGGCAGGCCGTCCTTGATGATCCCAGCGCTGAACCAACTGCGGATACCGGCGATACGGCGGGCGCTCATGTCCCAAAGGACCGTCATCAGGCCGAAGGCGGCAACGAAGAAAAGGGCCGACCATTTGGTGCCCACCGCCAAGCCAAGGCACAAGCCGGCGACGAGCCGCCACCAGCGCATTCCAAGCCAAGGGCCAGCGACGAGTTGGGTGGGTGTTGGCATACGGCCCGGCGAAGCAGCCGCCTGGGCGGCGAGCCGTGCAGCCAGCCGGCGGCGGCCGTCGTCGCGGTCCAACAGCAGGGCGCCGAAAGCGGCGAGGATCCAGAACGCCAGGAAGATGTCCAGGAGTGAGGTCCGCGAGAGCACCAGATGGTGGCCGTCGATCGCAAGAAGGAGTCCGGCCACGGCGCCCAGGGTGTGGGAGCGGAAGAGCTTGAGCGCTATGAGCGAGACGAGGAACACCGTCAGCGTGCCCGTCAGCGCTGCGCTGAAACGCCAGCCGAACGGATTGTCGCCACCGAAGAGCCACATCCCAAACGCGATCATCCATTTGCCCACAGGTGGGTGGACCACGTATTCGGGAGTGTTGAGCAGGACATTCGGGTTGCCGGCGTTGAATGAGTCGTTGGCCTGGGCCGGCCAGCTGCGCTCGTAGCCGCTCACCAGGTAGGAGTAGGCGTCCTTGACGTAATACGTTTCGTCGAAAACCAGGCTGTGCGGCTCGCCGAGGCGGAAGAAACGCAGGATTCCGCCCAGTATCGCCGTGATGGTTGGGATCAGCCAGAACCACAAACGCAACGACGCCGGGTAGTCGCGCCAGCTTTGCACCTCGCCGATGAGCCGGGCCCGCAGGGCGGTGGCGGTGAAGGCTTCCGCCGGCCGGGCTATCCACTTGTGGCGTTCCAACCCGCGGCCAGGCAAGGGAGCGCTTGGGCCTCGCGGGGCGGACGCTTTTGGCCCGTCATGGGCTGGCGTTCCCGCGTGGCCCGCAGTGCCGGGCAGCGCAGGGATCCCGCGGGCCGCTGCGCCGTTTGTTTCGGCGGTCGCGGAAGACGCCTCAGGAGTGCCGGAAGCTGTGGCAGGAACGGGCGACTGGTTCACCCGCCCATGCTACCTTTCCATCCTTATGCCGGCGTTGAGGTGCGGCGTGGAGGGCCGTGCGGCATTAGGCTTGGCAGGTGGACGAACAACGCAACACCCCGGACCCGGCTCCTTTCAGCGAAGAAGAAGTGGACGAGGCACCCCTCGCCGACGGTCCACAGTCCAACGGAACCCCGGGGGTCGGCAGGATCGTGCTGGCGGCGACCCCGATCGGCAACGTAGGCGACGCATCGGCCCGCCTGATTGAACTCCTTGGGACCTCTGACATCGTCGCAGCGGAGGACACCCGCCGCCTGCACCGGCTGGTGACAGCACTGGGCGTGGAAGTTACCGGCCGGGTCATCAGTTACCACGAGCACAACGAGGTGGCCAAGACCGGCGAACTCCTGGACCACGTACGTGCAGGCAAGACCATCCTCATGGTCAGCGACGCCGGCATGCCGGCGGTCTCGGATCCCGGCTTCCGTCTGGTTGAAGGAGCCGTCGCGGCCGGACTGACCGTCACCGCGGTTCCCGGACCCTCCGCAGTGCTCACCGCGCTGGCCCTCTCCGGCTTGCCAACTGACCGTTTCTGCTTCGAAGGTTTCCTGCCGCGCAAGTCCGGGGAGCGGAACTCCCGCCTGGTGGACCTCGCCGACGAGCGCCGCACCATGGTCTTTTTCGAGGCCCCGCACCGGCTCGAGGTAATGCTTCGGGCGTTGCATGAGCGCTTTGGCGCCGACCGTCGGGCAGCCGTCTGCCGGGAACTGACCAAGACCTACGAAGAAGTCATCCGCGGTAGCCTCCGTGAACTCCTTGAATGGGCCGAAAACAACGAGGTCCGCGGCGAAATCGCCGTGGTTGTCGGTGGTGCGCCTGAACAGGAACCCGGCAAGCCGGAGGACCACGTTGCAGCCGTCAACGAGCTCATTTCCCAAGGTATCCGCCTGAAGGAAGCCGTGGCAGCGGTAGCTGAGGATGCACGCGTCAGCAAACGGGAACTGTACTCGGCGGTCCTGGCAGCCCGTTGATCGTTGCTGTGCAGCTGCACAAATAGGCGCCCGCTTGGCAGTGCGCGAAGGCGTAGACACTCCTTCCGGCTGGGCAGTACCGTGGCAGTAATTCAAGCCACTTCTGGCAAGGAACCCTAGTGGTGCAACACTCCAAAGCACCCAAGACGAAGGAGTCGCCATGACTGTCACGGTTGAACGCGAAAGCGAACTGCTGGCTTCCGTTCCCACCGGCCTGCTGATCAACGGTCAGTGGCGCCCGGCAGGATCCGGAAAGACCTTTGATGTTGAGGACCCCGCTACGGGCAAGGTCCTGCTCAGCATCTCCGACGCCGGTGCTGAGGATGGCGCCGCGGCCCTGGACGCCGCTGCTGCCGCCCAGGCTGATTGGGCCCGCACCGCCCCGCGCGAACGCGGCGAGATCCTGCGCCGTGCCTTCGAGCTCGTGACCGAGCGTGCCGAAGACTTCGCACTCCTGATGACCCTGGAAATGGGTAAGCCCCTGGCCGAAGCCCGTGGCGAAGTCACCTACGGTGCGGAATTCCTGCGCTGGTTCTCCGAGGAAGCCGTCCGTGTCTCGGGCCGCTACTCTGCAGCACCGGACGGCAAGAACCGCCTGCTCGTGCAGAAGAAGCCGGTGGGCCCCTGCTTGTTGATCACCCCGTGGAACTTCCCACTGGCCATGGCCACCCGCAAGGTAGCCCCCGCCGTCGCCGCTGGCTGCACCATGGTCCTCAAGCCGGCCAACCTCACCCCGCTGACCAGCCGCGCAGGTCATGCAGGAGGCCGGGCTCCCCGCTGGTGTCCTGAACGTCATCCAGACTTCCACGGCGGGTGCCGTTACCGGCCCGCTGATCAAGGACGACCGGCTCCGCAAGATCTCCTTCACCGGTTCCACGCCGGTGGGCCAGGCCCTCATCCGCGAAGCCGCGGACAAGGTCCTGCGCACGTCCATGGAACTTGGCGGCAACGCCCCGTTCGTGGTCTTCGAGGACGCTGACCTGGACAAGGCCGTTGAAGGTGCCATCGCTGCGAAGATGCGCAACATGGGCGAGGCCTGCACCGCAGCCAACCGCTTCATTGTGCACGAGTCCATTGCCGACTCCTTCGCGGAGAAGTTCGCCGCCAGGATCGGCGCACTGACCACGGCCCGCGGCACCGAAGCGGAGTCCAAGGTTGGTCCGTTGATCGACGGCAAGGCCCGCGACGGCGTGCACGCCCTGGTCACTGAAGCTGTGGAAGGTGGCGCAGAGGCAGTCACCGGTGGTGCCGCAGTGGACGGTCCCGGTTACTTCTACCAGCCCACTGTGCTGAAGAACGTCGCCGAGGACGCCCGCATCCTGCGGGAAGAAATCTTCGGACCGGTTGCCCCGATCATCACCTTCTCCACCGAGGACGACGCCGTTCGCCTGGCCAACAACACCGAATACGGCCTGGTTGCCTACGTCTTCACCAAGGACCTCAACCGTGGCCTGCGGATCAGCGAACGCCTTGAAACCGGCATG
>Ga0256902_1000326_pt1 | contig 10277 bp, 9 predicted proteins | sample MC6MC0690MT_FD_190192 | JGI IMG/M metagenome (GOLD analysis project Ga0256902, IMG submission 190192) | Metatranscriptome of enriched soil aggregate microbial communities from Iowa State University, Ames, United States - MC6-MC0690-MT... | ecosystem: Environmental > Terrestrial > Soil >... | reverse complement strand
GTTTTTCATAACGAAGTGGAGAAAAAATATATCGAGAATAGAATTTGTTCTCAAAATTAAGAGCTTCTCGATACAATTTTTTTCAAAATTCTACTTGAAGTGACGAAAACGAGTCAAAATACACAATAGGTAATAATTACCTCTAAAAATTTCCCGTGTTTTCTGTATAAAAAAAATACCGATGAATTTTCCATCGGTATTTTTATCTAAATTAAGTTTATGAATTTATTTCACAAACGAGTTGTAAGAATTTAAGACAGATTCGTAAGCAGAATCCATTTCCTGAATATTGCTATCCGGAATTTTTCCTGTAGATTTTGAATCTCTGATTAGCTTTCTAAATTTATCTAAAAAATCAGAGGCTTTTTGATTTACACTTTCAAACTGAGTTTTTTTGTAAGCGTACTGCTGTTCTTTTACATTAAAAACTTTTTTGCTGTTATCTGCAACTACCTTTTCAAACTCATCATACTTTTTCTGCGCTTCAGCTTCATTAAAACTTCCTGTGTATTGTTTATCTAAAACATCCATCACAGAATCCATAGAACTCATCAAACCTTTAGAAGAAACTATAAATTCTTTCATCGGATGATCTTTAAGAATCACTTCTTCTGCAGCATCGGTTGCAGGTTTTATTTTTGTTAAAATATTTTCTCCCGCCGTAAAAAACGCCTGTGCTTCTGCAGTAATATCTTTTTGCAAAGCTTCAGCTTTCACACCTTTATCATCTTTATAATCTTCGGAAGTAATATATGATTTTAGTTCTTCATATTTTTTTTCTATGCTTTCTCTTTTTGTTTTGTAGGTACTAAAATCGGTCTCAATTACCTTTTTATCATTTTCAAAACCAGACGGAACATCTTTTATTTTGCTAAGGGAATAATCCATAGAGCCAATTACAACCGGCATGCTGTAAACTGTTTCGCCTTTAGATTTTTTAACAGCAGCTTCTGCATATTTTACGATATTTTCAATATGTCTTGAAGAGGTTTTGTAAGAATCTAAGAAATCGTTATTAAAATCTATAATCGCCTGAGATTCGTTTTCTCCGGCTTTCAGAACGGCATTTCCTATTTTATCCATTCCTTTTTTACAGCTTACACTTGCTGCGCTCAGCGACAAAGCGAGTGCAACCATCATTATTTTTTTCATATTTTATATTTGGATGTTAAAATTAATTTTCAAAAAAATCGGTGTCTTCATTGCTTATTTTCACGAGATATTCTATTCCGTCAATTGCTTTTGCTACAATCTGGTTTCGCAAAATGTTTGCCATATTTTCCCAATACATTCTTCCGTAGAAAGAATAATTGTTGGGTACAATTTCCACCTCAACGGTTCTTACAAAACCTTCTTTTGGTTTGTTGCTGATCATGGTTCCGCGTTTAACACGAACATCTTTCATTTCGTCTTTCAAAACCATTCGACAATAGTTTTTAACATCTTCCAGAGAAATGATTTTATCTCTCGTCGTTAAAGCATATTTATAAGCCTGAATACTGTCTGAACCTTTCTGCTCTTCCGCTCCGCCAATTGTTTCTGTCAGCAAAATCATAGACTGCGACTTCAACTGATTTGAAAGCTCAGTTCCGGGACGCATGTGATTGGCAAAAGTACAATGCGTAATCCAAAATGCTGCGTAAGTGTGATCTGTTTTTTCAACAGGCTCCATAATCACGTAGTTGAGTTCCTGTCTGATGTTTCTTTTGGCATTATTTACTTTTTGCACCATCGATTTCATTTTATCAGACATTTCTCCCAACATTCCTTTTACATTATCACGGTTTAATAATGAAAATGCTGCAATTTCGTCTCTTGTCAGTTCAAGAACATTAGAAATCATATCAACCGCATTTCTGTTGTTGAAACGTTCCATCCCGCCTTTTCTTACGGTGTACAAACCTTTTTTAAGATTATCTGAAGGTGTGAAAGGAATTTCGGTATATTTTCTTCCTTCTCCATCCTGAACTTCATCTACATATAGGAAATATTCGGCTTCCTCGGTAATCAGCGGGATATTATTTCCCATGATATCTAAACTGTATTCTGTTTTTTTCCAGCCACGGTTGTATACCGGAAAAGCATTTAAGACAAAAGTAAAGTTATCTAAGATTTCTGCCGAAAACTGTGGCGGAAACTCAAAAGTTAACCATAAATATTCTTTTCCGTTCAGGTATTTTTCAATTTCTTCTCTTCCTTTTAAAAAATCTAAATCCTGTGGAAGTTCTTTTGTGAAAAGATCTCTTGAAAGACCTGTAACCTCAATAAATTTATGACTGTAAATGCTTTTGATATCCTCAATAATTTTTGTTTTTATCGATTGCTCATGAAATATCTGTTCGTATCCTTCCCTCTCATTATTTTTCACATAAGATATTCCTTCCTTAATGAACATAGGATTTCCGTTGCTTGAAACCGTGCTGTAAGGTAAAAGCTTATACACAAAATCAAGATGTTCAAAGGCAGGATTTGAGCAATAAAGACTTAATGTTTTCGGAAACTTTTCGTTGGTAAACTTCGAAACATCAATTCCGATGGTTACTTTTCTGTAATCTTCCGGCCTTCCCTGAAATCTTGAGATTGGAATTTTATTCAATCTTTCATCTAAACTGTAGCATGTATTCCCGACAAACATAATTGCAGTCTGTGCTTTATTTGTTCTTACGCTTCCAATGGGTGTAAAAGGAATATTCAACTGTTTATCTGATTCCGATTTTACCGTGGAGTTCATGTGTTTTTTGAAAAAAAACTCAGTGTGCTCCAGCAAAATTTCAGAGGACTCATCCGGTGAAGTATACGCCAAAGCATGAGCCGGAATCGGGTGTGTATAAATTGACGGTGTTAATAGCTTGGCAAGTTTTTCTAAAATTCTTGCATTAACGGTTTGAATTTCATTATTCGCTTTAAAAACTTCGGTGCTGAATGCATCAATCAGTAATTTTACAAAAGGATCTAATGACTGTGGACTTTTCAGTCCCCAAACTTTTGTAGCATTCTGAAGCATTCTCGCTTTTACGGATTCTTTGGAATAAATATTCTGATCTAAATTCATAAAATTTTATTACAAATAAATATTTAGTCGATGGACATCGGGCTTAGAAAAAGTTCGGTAGAAAAACTGAAACGCTCCCCTGTAGCTTCCATTTTTGCATTAATTCCTATTTTTACTTTTTTCTTGATTTCCGTATGTTCTTTGGTATCATAGTTATGCTCTACAAGTTTTACATGAGCATCAACTTGTGGCTGTACAATTCGCGGCTCGTATTGTAAGATTTGTCTTTTAAGACTTTTTACAAATACACTTTCCCAAACTGCTGATGTTACGCCATTATCGAATTCCAGATTCCAAACATCGTTTCCGTAGTTGTCATCATATCTGTTTTCGCCTTTTTTTGTCGTGATTAGAAGCATAATGTTGTGAGCGATGCTTTCTCCCATATCGCAGGTATCGATACTTCCCCCTTCAGACATGAGTGTAGAAGGCACAAAAGGCATTCTGTAATTTGGTGTGTCCATAAGTGATATTTCGTTATTTCTCTTTGGTGTTAATTAAAACGAAATACCAATTTAATCATTTTTGATAAATAATGAGTTATTGAATATTAAAATTATTATTAAAAGAAGGTTTTTTTTCCGTTTTGAAAAGCAATGAACTTTCACATGGAAATTCATTGATGTATTAAGCGAGATTTGGAATAAAAATACTTTGAATTTTTATATAGCATACAAAAACTTTTTAAAGCAAAGATTTATATTGAAATTTTATATTTAAGAAGCAAAGGCAAATAAATTTGCTTCGCTAAGCTTATAAAAAAGATGTATAATTGGCTTGGTGATTTTCTTTAATTATTTTTAAAGAATAGGAATTAAATTTTGTTGAAAAAATACAACGATAATTAAAATAAATGCTTTTCAGTTGCTTCTTATTTGGACTGTTAAAAAAACCATGTCAAGGTTTGAAACCTTGACATGGTTGATCTTAAATCTGATCAGTTGATGAAAGGGATACTTTTTGAATAGTGCCGAATTTTATAGCCCCGATTGAACGACATGTTTGAGCTCTTTTTCTTTCTTTTTTGGCGGCGGCTCTGCCGCCGCCAAAAAAGAAAGAAAAAAGCGAGTAGTGAAAGCGGGAATTAGCTCCTAAAAAAATTATTGATCTGTTTTTTTATTTCTATTGATAAGATAATAAACAGGTAACCCGAGAAGAACAATTAAAAATCCCGGCCAAGTGTATTGTTGTTTATAAATTAAAAGCAATACGCAAAAAGCGGTTCCGATTAAAAGGTAAATTATCGGAGTAATTGGATATAGCCAAGTTTTGTAAGGTCTTTCGAGATTAGGCTGTTTAATTCTCAAGTAAATTACTCCGAAAACAGTGATCATGTAAAACAATACAATGACAAATGAAATCATGTCTAAAAGGTTTCCGTATTGTCCGCTCAAGCAAAGTAATGATGCCCAAATTCCCTGCATCCAAAGTGCATTTCCGGGAACCTGATTTTTGTTGTTGCCAACTGCAGATTTAAAGAACAATCCATCTTTTGCCATCGTCTGAAAAACTCTTGCTCCGGCTAAAATTAATCCGTTGTTACATCCGAATGTAGAGATCATCACCAAAACAGCGATAATTACTGTTCCTGCGCTTCCAAAAATATTCTGTGAAGCAGCAACCGCCACTCTGTCATTGGCAGCAAACGCAATAGAATCTCTGTCTAAAGCATTAATGTAAACAAAATTTACGGCGATGTATAACAACATTACTGCTGAAGTCCCCAAGATCATTGCTTTCACAACATTCTTCTTAGGATTTTCAATTTCTCCTGAAACAAAAGTTACGCTCTCCCAAGCAACCGAACTAAACACCGAACCAACCATTGCGGCAGCGATTCCGCCCATCAAAGTCATTCCGGAGATAGATTCCCACCCCGATTGTAAAAAGATGCCTTTATCGTCCTGTTTTAAGTTATTGAAAGAATCTGTTCCAAAGCTGAAATTTTCAGCCAGGTGAGAAACGTCTACTAATATGAATCCTAAAGCAATTAATCCAAGGAGCGCAATGATCTTCGATCCTGTAAAAACATTTTGAAGTAGTTTGCCACTTTCTACTCCTCTTGTATTGATGTAGGTCAATAAAATAATCACTGCGATTGCCAAGATCTGAATCCAGGTGATCTGAAATGTTCCGCTCTGGAAAATGGGTGCTGCATTATTTAATTCTGGAACAAGATATGCGGTAAATTTTCCGAATGCCATTGCAACCGCAGCAATTGTTCCTGTCTGAATCACGGTAAACAATCCCCATCCGTAGAGGAAACCCATTTTTTTACCGAAAATCTCTGTAAGATACGTGTATTGTCCGCCAGCTTTTGGGAAAAGCGATGACAGTTCGCCATAGCTTATCGCTGCAGCAACAGTCATAATTCCGGTGATCACCCAAACAACGATCATCCAGTATCCGGAACCCAGATTCCGCATCATGTCGGCGCTTACGATAAAAATTCCGCTTCCAATCATCGAACCCATTACCAACATAATGGCGTCCCATAGTTTTAGTTTTTTCTGCATATTCAAATATTCGGTTCAAATATAGATAAATCTGCAATTGTTTTTCATTTTTGTTTTCGATTTCTAAATGACCTGTTATTTATCAAGTTTATAATCATTCTAAATTCAAATATTATTGTTAATTTTGGAAAAAATATTAATAATGAAATTTAAGGCAATATTAGTTTTAGCAGCAGTAAGCGTATCTACTTTGGCTTTTGCTCAGGAAAAGAAAAAAATGGGTCCACCGGAAGGTAATGCAATCGTAGGAGACACTTATGGGTCTGCAGTAGCTTCTTCTGTAGAATCTAAAGCTATCTCTGTTGAAAAATTAGGCAAAAAGCTTAAAAAAGAAAATAAAAAAGTTGAAAACGTAGCCGTAAAAGGTAAAGTAACAGACGTTTGTGAGAAAAAAGGATGTTGGCTAACCATTCAAACTGAAGATAATTCTCAGTTTTTTGTAAAAATGAAAGATTATGCATTCTTCGTTCCAACAGCTTTGAAAGGAAAAACAGTTGTATTAGACGGAACTGCTGAAAGAAAAGTAACTTCTATTGACGAGCAGAAACATTACGCAGAAGATGCTAAAAAACCTCAGGCAGAAATTGATGCAATTACTCAACCTAAAGAGGAAATAAGATTCGTAGCCAACGGAATTAAAGTGGTCAACTAATCAGATTTAAAAATACTGTTTTGATATGCTTTGATTTTTATCAGCATGACAGAAATATAAAACAAAACGCGGAACAAATTGTTCCGCGTTTTTTAGTCTTCTATTTTGAAATTAACTTCTGCTTCCAGTTTGGGATATTTCGCATCAGAAATATATCTTTTTCCAGTACAGTCAATTTCCAGCCAGCCCTTTCTTTTCTTCACATCTCCCGCTTCTGCCACAAAAGGAATAAATGAAATTTCATCTTTACCTTCTTCATAAACTTCTCTGTACTGAACCGCAATGTCTAAAATGCATTCATGATCCGTATTTAATTTTACGTTTCTATACACAACATCATAATGCGTTTCCTGATTCTCGGGAATTTCCTGATAAGCTTCCCAACCTGTAATATCTGAGTCAAGTTCACTTATTGATTTTAGAGCATAATACAAAGCAATCGTATAATATTTTCTGGTTTCTTTTCTGGAATAATCATCTGCAAAATGTCCGCCTTCAAAAAGGATGGTCGGCATTCCTGCTTTTATAAAATTATCTCCCGTAGAAGTGGGATAAAACTCATCAGAATATCTTCCAATTTGATTAGGAATTAATTCTTTCAAGTGGTTGTAAATATCCGCAATTACCGCCATGCATTTTTTCCGGTTATCGGTAACAGTTCGCTCTACATTTTCTGAAGGTGCCAAAAAGGATAATGTTGCCGGATGAATTCCATCGGTGGTAAAAATCGTGCGTTGCTCGTGAAGATTCAGAGCATAATCGTATTTCTTTGAAGTAGCCAGATTTTTCAGAAATTTGATCTCCTTACTTGCTTCATTATGGAAGTCTCTATTAAGATCTATTTCCGATGCATTAAGCCTCGTCCATTTTTCAGAACCATCTGGATTTAGCATAAAGATAAAGTCTAAACTTATCTTACTGAAAAGACCTTCTTTTAATTCGGGCGCTTTATCTAAACTCTTCAACAAATCAAGCATGGCATGCGTTGCATTAGATTCATTCCCGTGCATTTGTGACCAAGCTAAAATATTGATTTTACCAGTTCCTAAACTTAACTTATAAATGGGTTTATCTAAATAAGACCTTCCGATCTCTTGAATGTAATCTTTGAGATTAGTCTGTAAGTAAGAAAATAATTTTTCAGGAGAAATATAGCGATTAGGAAAATCAGAATTTGCAGTGTAGAAATGTTCAAAGTTCATTAATAATAATTTACATTTTTCAAAATTAACCATTTTGGTTTTAAAAATAAAATTCACATTTGTAAAAAGAATAAACAGCACAAACTGCCATTTTGTCTGTTAGTAAAATTGTTAATTAACAATATTTCAATTGAACAACAGCAATTAGCTAATATTCAGACACTTATGATGTTTAAATAAAGCGAAAAACGAAATGTGCTTTAAGTGAATTTACACATGTTTTCATAAAAATGTGCTTAAATAAATTAAACAAAATATTTGTTGATAAAATCATTATTTAATCAATATACAAATGTTAATTGTGAATAACTTCAGTTCTAAATCACCTTAATAAGTATAGAAAAAGACTTTTAATTAAGATTTTTAGGAAAAACTCTAAAATAATTATTCATTTATCCTTAAAAACTATTAAAAGTATTTACCAATCGTAAATGACAACTATGAATTAAAATTTATCGGTAGGAATAATGTTAAAACCTGCCTTTTAATACTACTTAGGCTCTCTCCTACTCAATAGAGTTTTTAAAGGGACTAACATTACTTATTAATCTCAAAAAAAAGAATTTAACAATGCCGTTTATCTTCAATTATTTTTCAAATTTACATTAACAATCTTGCTTCTTCACTTATTTTAAGTAGAATCTTATCAGCAAAAGATTGTGGAAACGTTGTTTAATAATTTATATGAATAAATTTTACATTTGTATAAAAACACTGTATTACAGCAACTTACGTCGGTTTACTTTTGTATATTTATTAATTTATAGTTATTTACATTTGGATTTGATTTTTGTAAATTTATTATTTACATTTGTAAACGTTATTTTACAAGTTATTTTATGAGTTTAAATGAAAGAATTTCAAAAGTTATAGAATATTCAGGTTTTACTTCATCGGAATTTGCAGATGAAATAGATGTACAGCGTTCGTCTATTTCTCATGTAACTTCAGGAAGAAATAAGCCGTCTCTAGAATTTATTATCAAAATAAAATCTCGGTTTCCCGAAATCTTATGGGACTGGTTGGTGACAGGTGATGGCGAAATGTTGAAGTCTGGACTTCCCGATACGGAAGAACCAGTAACGCAAGAAAAACAAAAACCAACTTCCCTACCCGATTTATTTACGATGATGAATAACGATAAAGATTTTGGCAGTAAAGAACCTGAACAACCAGTCATAATTGAGAGCCCTTCAGAATCGATTAAAACGTATCAAAGTAAAGCAAACGGAAAAATATTCGATTCTCAGCGATTAGAAAAATCAAACGAAGAAATCATTAACCAAGTTGTTGAAAATCAATCGAATAAGATAAAACGTATCATTTTATTTTATGAAAATGGAAAATTTGAAAGTTTTGAGCCATAAGAAAGACTAACTTTAAAATCAGGCTTTTTTTCAAAGATAAAATAATAGTTAAATAAGATTAGCAAATTTTGAAAGTCTTACTTCTATTCTTTAAAACACATTTTTCATTTCGGTGAATCTGATAACATATACTCTTCTAAAACTTGGAAAATCTTCGCAATTATTCCATCCAAATTCATAATTTAAACAGAGATAATTTGAACTTTTCAGGATTATTTATCTAAAAATTTTGATAAAAAATCACAATAATTTAAGTTCAATTTTTAGTTTTTTTAGATATAAAAAGTAACTATTATTTTAGAAATTATAAACCTTAAAAACACATTTTCGCTCCTTCGATTTCATGTAATTTGCTCATCTAAATTTTCAAAATTTCCGCAATTATTCCTTCAAAATTCATAATTTGAATAGAGATAATTTGACATTTTATAGGATTATTTATCTTGAAATTTTGATAAAAAAACATAGTAATTTAAGCTTAATTTTTAGTTTTTTAAACACAAAAAAGCAACTGTTATTTTGGCAATTCTCTACCCTGAAAATACATTTTTAATCCTTCGATTTGAGTCATTTTATTCGTCTAAAATTTTCAAAATAGCCACAATTTTTCCTGTTAAATTCATAATTTGAATAGAGGTAATTTGAACTTTTTCAGGATTATTTATCTAAAAATTTCGAGGAAATATCATAATAATTTAAGCTCTATTTTTAGTTTTCCAAACACAAAAAAAACAACTTTTATTTTAGCAATTCTCAACCTTAAAAACATATTTTTATTTTGTCGATTTGATGCAATTTGCTCATCTAAAAATTTCAAAATCCCTATCTTTTCACTCGCTAAATATATAATTTTAATAGTGAAAATTTGAGCTTTTTTTGAATATTTATTTTAAAAATTTGAGGAAATATCATAATAATTTAAGCTCAATTTTTAGTTTTTCAGATATAAAAAATAACTGTTATTTTGGAAATTCTCCACCCTGAAAATACACTTTTGTTTCTTCGATTTGATGCAATTTGCACATCTAAAACTTTCGAAATTCACGTAATTATTCTCGCTAAATTCATAATTTGAATAGAGATAATTTGAACTTTTAAAGGATTATTTATCTTAAGAATTTGAGAAAAAACATAGTAATTTAAGCTTAATATTTAGTTTTTTAAACACAAAAAAGCAACTGTTATTTTGGAAATTCTCTACCCTGAAAATACATTTTTATTCCTTCGATTTAATGCAATTTGCACATCTAAAACTTTCGAAATTCACGTAATTATTCTCGCTAAATCATAATTTGAACAGAGATAATTTGAACTTTTAAAGGATTATTTATCTTTAAAATTCGAGAAAAAATCATAGTAGTTTAAAGCTCAATTTTTAGTTTTCAAATACACAAAAAAAACTGTTATTTTGGAAATTCTTAGCCCTGAAAACACACTTTTATTCCTTCGATTTGAGGCAATTTATTCATTCAAAATTTTCAAAATAGC
>Ga0256902_1000314_pt1 | contig 10493 bp, 8 predicted proteins | sample MC6MC0690MT_FD_190192 | JGI IMG/M metagenome (GOLD analysis project Ga0256902, IMG submission 190192) | Metatranscriptome of enriched soil aggregate microbial communities from Iowa State University, Ames, United States - MC6-MC0690-MT... | ecosystem: Environmental > Terrestrial > Soil >... | reverse complement strand
CCGTTTTGTAAGCCTGCAATTGAATTTGCGGTAGCTAAACCTAAATCATTATGGCAATGCACAGATATAATGGCATTGTCAATGTTTTTTACGTTCTCTTTCAAAAACTTGATTTTGCTTCCGTACTGATCTGGTAGGCAATAACCATTTGTATCTGGTATGTTTACTACAGTAGCACCGGCTGCAATAACTGCTTCTACCATCTGGGCAAGAAAATGTACATCGGCGCGGCCAGCATCTTCTGCATAGAATTCAATATCTTCTATAAATTGCTTGGCATATTTAACGGCTTCAACTGCACGTGCTAAAATATCTTCTCTTGTACTGTTAAATTTATGTTTGATGTGCATATCAGACGAGCCGATACCGGTATGGATCCGTGGACGTTTTGCAAATTTCAATGCAGCAACAGCAGAATCAATATCACCTTTATTTGCACGTGTAAGTGCACAAATGATTGGCTCAGAAACCGCTTTAGAAAGCTCTACAACGCTTTGGAAATCACCTGGACTTGAAATAGGAAAACCTGCTTCAATAATATCCACGCCAAGAGCTTCCAATTCTTTGGCAATTTCTATTTTCTCTGGGGTTGTTAATTGGCAACCCGGCACTTGTTCACCATCACGCAACGTGGTGTCAAACACATAAACTCTATTTGGATCGTGTAACATAATTTTCGTTTTTAGTTAGTATAGGTTTTTTGTGTGATATATTTTAAGACGAGTTTACCCATTTCCTTAGTACCAAGTACTTTATAAGGATTTGTGGTGCCGTCGGCAATGTCATTAGTTCTGAAGCCTTCTTTGAGTACTTTGTCAACTGCAGCAACTACTGTTTTGGCTTCTTCTTTTAGTCCAAAACCTATTTCGAGCATTAACGCTACAGATAGGATAGAAGCCAGTGGGTTGGCCAGGTCTTTTCCGGTGATATCATGTGCGGAGCCATGAATTGGTTCAAAGAAACCAGTACCATCACCAATTGAGGCCGAGGCTAACATCCCCATTGAGCCTGCAATCTGCGAAGCTTCATCTGTAAGGATATCACCAAATAAATTGGCAGTTAGTACTACGTCAAAGCGCTTAGGATCTTTGATCAGTTGCATTGCGGCATTGTCTATAAACATATGTTCGGTTTCAACCTCAGGGTATTCTTTAGCGATAGCCTGTACGGTTGCCCTCCATAACCTGGAGCTTTCAAGTACGTTAGCTTTATCTACCGAACATAACCTTTTGTTACGCTGCATTGCAGCCTGAAAAGCTTTGTGTGCTATTCGTTCTATTTCGTATCGGTGATAGATCATTAGATCCGACGCGGTATTTCTATCTTCAGAAAGTGTTTTCTCTCCGAAATAAACGTCGCCTGTCAGCTCTCTGAAAAATAAAATATCTGTACCTTTTAGTATACTTGGTTTAATGCTTGATGCATTTAACAATTCATCAAACAATAAAATAGGGCGTAGGTTGGCATAAAGACCCAGTTCTTTACGGATCTTAAGTAAACCTTGCTCCGGGCGTACTTTAAGCGAAGGATCGTTATCATACAAGGCATGCCCTACAGCTCCAAAGAGGATTGCATCACTTTGTTTGGCTTTTTCCAGGGTCTCATCTGGCAATGGGTTGCCTGTTGCTTCAATAGCAGCATGACCCATTAAAGCTTCGTCAAAGGTAAACTCATGGCCAAAATCTTCGGCTATTTGTTCTAAAATGGCTTTCCCCCATGTGGTTACTTCAGGCCCGATGCCATCGCCGGGTATTACTAAGATATTCTTCTTCATAGTACGCTCTCTAATAAGGTTTCGACGGATTTTACTTCACCGTTTTCTAATAAAATTCTTTTCTCAATACAGCCAGGTATCTGTGATTCAAAATGACCAACATAAATCAATGTTGTACCATTTTTGCACAATTCATCTACCAGTTTGTTAAAATGCAATGTTTGTTGCTGGTCTAATCCCTGGCAAGGTTCATCCAATATCAATAGCTCCGGGTTTTTTACAATGGTACGGGCCAATAATGCCAGTCTTTGTTTACCAAGAGGAAGTTCGTTCATCAAGGTATTTTTATATTCATCCAGGCCGAAATAATGAATTAATTCATCGGTTTTAGCCTTTTTTGAATATCCCGGATCACAAAATAAGCCTGAACTATCATAAAAGCCAGAAACAATACTTTGCCAAACAGTTGCTGAAGGATCAAAATACCAGTGCAATTCTGGTGATATTAAACCAATTCGTTCTTTAATCTCCCAGATGCTTTCTCCGCTTCCTCTTTTGTTTCCAAATAAATGAAAATCATTAGCGTAAGCCTGAGGATGATCGCCACAGATTAAACTTAACAAAGTTGATTTTCCAGAGCCGTTATGGCCATGCAACACCCATTTTTCACCGGCTTTAACTTCCCAGTTGATGTTTTTTAACACCTGTTTTTCGCCGTAGCTGATATTTACATTGATCATTCTAATGATCTCTGCCGATGAAGCATTTACAACCGATTCACTCAAAAATGTAGGAACAGGTTTATCAGAAGCTTCTATATCATTCCAGGTACGTTCATCAGCAGAAATTTCGACTAATTTGCCTTCCTCAATTGTCGCAATGCGATTGATGCAGCCAGGTAGCTCGGCTTCGTTGCTGATTAAGATCAACTGTGTTCCTGCTTCAGAAATTTCTTCAAGTAAAGCGTTTAAGTTTTTACGGGAAAGTACATCCAATCCGTTGTAAGGAAGATCAAGTATTAATAACTGCGGTTTTAACCATAAGGCCTTAACCAATTGTAATTTTTTATGTTCTCCGCTGGATAACTGGATAAGTGTAGAGTCTTTTAATTCCGAAAACCCTAGTGCGGTTAAAACCCTATCTACTTCATTAAATAAAAGTGAATGTTTTTTGCCGAAACTTTCCAATTCAGCTTTTACTGTGGCTGTAGTTTCTGTTGATTGCTTATTGTAACGCTGCTGATAATAGAAATTAGACTGGCCTTCCAAGTCTTTAAATTGAAACCAATTAGCCACATAATAGGCCATAGCAGGTAAACTGCTTTGAGGATTAAAGTTGATTTCAATATTACTGTAGCTATGGCCTATACCGGCCATAGCTTTAGCTAATGATGTTTTGCCACTTCCGCTTGTTCCGCACAACAACCAATTCTCATTACGATTTATAGTCCAGTTCAAATCCATTAACACGGGTTTGTGCCGATACTTTAAATTTAGTTTTGTGATATGGACGACGGGCTGTGACATTTAATATTATTATGCTGTTTTTATAGATTTCATTGCAGTCATCGCTTTTCTTAATCTAGCGCCAACTATTTCAACTTCATGAGAACGAAGCGCCTCATTAATTGCAATTAACGTTCTGTTATCAACCGAACCATCTTTACCTTCGTTAAAGTTTTTACCTACTAAATCGGTATCTACTTTAGTCATGAAATCAGCTAGTAAAGGTTTACAAGCATAATCAAATAAGTAGCAACCATATTCAGCAGTGTCAGAGATAACACGGTTCATTTCGAATAACTTTTTACGTGCAATAGTATTGGCAATAAGTGGAGTTTCGTGTAACGACTCATAGTAAGCAGATTCTGGTTTAATACCAGCCTGAACCATTGTTTCGAAAGCCAATTCAACACCTGCTCTAACAAAAGCAACCATTAAAGTATAGTTATCAAAATATTCTTGTTCGCCGATTTTTACATCACCTGCAGGAGTTTTTTCAAAAGCAGTTTCTCCTGTAGCTGCACGCCATGCCAATAAGTTTTTATCACCAGCAGCCCAGTCTTCCATCATTGTACGGCTAAATTCACCGCTCATGATATCATCCTGATGTTTTTGGAATAGCGGACGCATAATGTCTTTCAATTCTTCTGAAATTTCAAAAGCTTTAACTTTAGCTACATTGCTTAATCTGTCCATCATGCCAGAAACACCGCCATGTTTTAATGCCTCAGTAATTACTTCAACACCGTACTGAACAAGTTTAGAAGCATAACCAGCATCGATTCCTTTTTCAATCATTTTGTCGAATGAAAGGATTGAACCAGTTTGTAACAAACCACAAAGGATAGTTTGCTCGCCCATTAAATCTGATTTTACTTCAGCAACAAAAGATGATTTTAAAACACCAGCTCTGTGGCCACCAGTTCCAACGCAGTAAGCTTTAGCTTGTGCTAAACCTTTTCCTTCCGGATCGTTCTCAGGGTGTACAGCGATTAGGGTAGGTACACCAAAACCTCTTACATACTCAGCTCTTACTTCACTTCCCGGGCATTTAGGTGCTACCATGATAACCGTAATATCTTTACGGATCTGCATTCCTTCTTCCACAATGTTAAAACCGTGCGAGTACAATAAAGTAGCACCTTGTTTCATTAGCGGCATAATTGCAGTTACAACTGCAGTATGTTGTTTGTCAGGAGTAAGGTTAATTACTACATCAGCTGTAGGAATTAACTCTTCGTAAGTGCCAACAGTAAAGTTGTTTTCTGTAGCATTTTTCCATGAATCTCTTTTGCCTTCAATAGCTTCTTTTCTTAAAGTATAGGCAACATTTAAACCACTATCTCTTAAATTTAAACCTTGGTTAAGGCCTTGTGCTCCACAACCTACAATTACCAGTTTTTTTCCTTTTAGTGCATTTACGCCATCAAGAAATTCTGAACTGTCCATGAAATCGCAAACACCTAATTGGTTTAATTTTTCTCTAAGAGGTAATGTGTTAAAATAATTTGACATCGTTTTATCGGTTTTTTGTTATAAGGTTCTTATTTACTTTTTATTTAATGCTTTCTTAATCGATGATGCACAGCCATAGTGGTAAGCATCATGTATCGGAAAAAACTGTACTGCTTCAATTGTGCTTTTTAGTTCTATTCCATAGCTTGTAGTACGCACATTGTAACTTACAAAAACATTGTTGTTCAGATCTTCTGCCAGCTTATCAATAGTGCTAAGCGCCAGGTCTTTTAAAATGTTTATTTCTTCGGCTTCAATGAACTTTTCCGGCTTTGTTCCTTTTTGATAATCCAGAATATACTGAGGTTCCACTATAGGGGCAACATTGGCCAGTTTATAACAAAGTATCTGCTGACTGCTTATAATATGGCCAAAGTTCCAAATTATATTGTTGTTAAAGCCTGCGGGCACCTCATTTACCTCTTCAATCGTTGATGTTTCTATCAACTCAATAAAGTTTTTCCTGGTTTGTATAATCGTTTTAAAAAGAGTGTTTTCCATTTTATTAGTTCTGTAATGCCTATTCGCCTGTTACGAATTACATGCTAAATACATTCTTCTCTTTATCAAGGAATTCATTTTCAATCACATCCTCGCCTGGTTCTCTGCGCTCAAATTCTCTAAGCTTACGGTTAAAACCTTCACTGTCTTTAATAATAGCAACCCTTGCACTTCTTACAAACTCAATTAGTCCGTGAGGTTGTAGCACCTCAATCAGTTTATCAGTTTCTTCTCTGTGTCCGGTGGTTTCAAAAACAGTATAATCTTTACGGATCACTACTGCTCTTGCGCCATATTCGCGAAGCAAACGCTCTACCGATACTTTTTCTGCAATCGTATCTGTAGGTACTTTATATAATGCCATTTCCTGCCAGATGATGTCTTCGTTAGTATTGTAATATACTTTCAATACCTCTACCTGCTTTTCTATCTGACGGGCCAGTTTACGAACCACCTCTTCCGTTTCATGGATCAGAATATTGAAACGGTGAATGTGTTCAATTTCTGAAGGAGAGGTGTTTAAACTTTCAATGTTAATTTTTCTTCTGGAGAAGATGATGGCTATACGGTTAAGTATGCCGATTCTATTTTCGGTATATGCAGTAATCGTAAATTCCTGTTTTCCGGTTATTTCTATATCGTTGGAATTGCTCATGATCTTTAATTATTTAAGTCTGATTTCGCTTACACTACTTCCTTGTGGAACCATAGGGAACACATTATGTTCTTTGGCAACCATTACCTCTAAAAGGTAAGAACCTTTGTGGTCCAACATTTCTTGTAATGCTGCAACAAGGTCTTCACGCTCTGAAACTTTTTTGCCTGCGATGTAGTAAGAATCAGCAAGTTTTACAAAATCAGGACTGGTAATGTCTACAAAAGAATAACGTTTTTCGTGGAATAACTGCTGCCACTGACGAACCATTCCCAAGAATCTGTTATTCAAAATCATGATTTTAACATCGATGCCACTTTGCATAATGGTTCCTAATTCCTGGCAAGTCATCTGGAAACCACCATCACCAATAATGGCAACTACTGTACGCTCCGGAGCACCGAATTTAGCACCAATTGCAGCCGGTAAACCAAAGCCCATAGTACCTAAGCCACCGCTGGTAATATTGCTTCTTGTTTGGTTAAACTTGGCATAGCGACAAGCAACCATTTGATGTTGGCCAACATCGGTAACAATAACAGCATCACCTTTGGTTAGCTCATTTAATTTATTGATAACCTCGCCCATGGTAAGCTCTCCGCTTTCCGGGTTTAGTTCTTTTTGTATTACGGTTTCTTGCTCAGTTTTATCAAAAGCCCTGAATTCTTCTACCCATTCGGTATGCGATTTCTGATCAACCAAAGCAGTTAAGAATGGTAAAGTTTCTTTACAATCGCCCCAAACAGGAACGTCTGCTTTTACGTTTTTATCAATTTCGGCCGGGTCAATATCCAAATGGATAACCTTTGCCTGTTTTGCATACTTATCTAAGCGGCCTGTAACACGGTCGTCGAAACGCATTCCTATTGCAATTAAAACATCGCAAGCGTTGGTTTGTACGTTAGGACCATAGTTGCCATGCATACCAAGCATACCAACATTTAACGGATGATCTGTAGGGATGGCACCGGCACCTAGTATTGTCCATGCTGCCGGAATACCGCTTTTCTCTACAAAAGCTTTAAATTCTTGTTCTGCATTACCTAATAAAACACCTTGTCCGAATAGGATGAAAGGTTTTTTTGCTCCGTTAATTAACGCTGCAGCCTCCTCAATATATTCTTTTCTGATCAAAGGTTTAGGGCGGTAGCTACGGATGTGTTCGCAAGGAGTATATCCTTCGTATTCGAACATTTGTAACTGTGCATTTTTGGTAATGTCAATTAAAACCGGACCTGGTCTTCCACTGCGTGCGATATAAAAAGCTTTTGCAAGGACACTAGGGATTTCATTGGCATCAGTTACCTGATAGTTCCATTTTGTAACCGGAGTGGTGATGTTAATTACATCAGTTTCCTGGAAAGCATCTGTTCCTAAAAGGTGTGCAAAAACCTGGCCTGTGATGCAAACCATAGGGGTACTGTCTATCTGAGCATCAGCCAAACCTGTTACCAGGTTTGTTGCGCCAGGACCGCTGGTTGCAAAAACAACACCGACTTTGCCTGAAGTACGTGCATAACCCTGGCCAGCGTGTGTGCCGCCTTGCTCATGACGTACTAAAATATGTTGTAATTTTTCTTTGTAATCGTATAGCGCATCATAAATTGGCATGATGGCGCCGCCCGGGTAACCAAAAATGGTATCGGTACCCTCAGCTATTAATCCTTCCAATAAAGCCACAGAGCCTGAAACAGTTGTTGTTTTTTTAGGTTCTGTTAAGGTTGTTGTTTCCTCGTGTGCTGTATCCATTGTTGTATGTTTAGGGTATAGGTTTTCTAATTAATTAATCATTGTAGGCATCAGTAACACAGCCTTCGCTGGCATTGCTTACTTGTTTAAGGTATTTATAGAGCACTCCTTTTGTGACGGGTGGTGGCAACTGTTTCCAAACCGCTCGGCGGGTAGCCAGCTGCTCTTCAGTTAAATGAACATCAATTGAATTGTTTACTGCATCAATAGTGATGATGTCATCATCATGAACTAATGCGATGTTTCCGCCATCCCATGCTTCAGGAGTGATGTGGCCTACTACGAAACCATGAGTACCACCAGAAAAACGACCATCTGTAATTAAAGCCACAGTTTTACCTAATCCTGCACCTATAATAACCGAAGTTGGCTTTAGCATTTCAGGCATACCCGGAGCTCCTTTAGGACCAACCTGTCTGATTACTACTACGTCTCCGCTCTTTACTTTTCCACTTTGAATTCCTGCAATCAGCTTCTGCTCTCCGTCAAACACGCGGGCAGGGCCTACAAATTTTTCGCCTTCTTTACCACTGATCTTAGCTACAGCACCTTTAGTTGCAAGGTTCCCGTAAAGCATTTGTAAGTGACCGGTTTCTTTAATCGGTTCTGTTACAGGGAATATAATTTTTTGTTTATCGAAGTCAAGATCTACAGCATCTGCTACGTTTTCTGCCAATGTTTTACCAGTAACAGTGATACAGTCGCCATGAACTAAACCAACTTTTATCAGGTACTTTAAAACAGCAGGTACACCGCCAATTTCATGCAGATCTTCCATCAGGTAAGTTCCGCTTGGTTTTAAATCGCCAAGTACAGGAGTGCTGTCACTGATTTTTTGGAAATCACTAAGTTGTAAATTTAAGCCTACCGATTTAGCCATTGCAATTAAGTGCAATACTGCATTGGTAGAACCACCTAAAACCATAACAGTAACGATAGCATTGTGGAATGACCTTTCTGTCATGATATCTGAAGGAAGGATATTTCTTTCCAATAGAATTCTGATTGCTTTACCGGCTTCTAAGCACTCATTTCTTTTTTCTTCGCTTAATGCAGGATATGAAGAGCTGTAAGGCAAACTCATACCTAACGCTTCAATAGCAGAAGCCATAGTGTTAGCAGTATACATACCTCCGCAAGCACCTGCACCAGGACAAGCATTTCTGATTACGCCCTGAAAATCTTCTTCTTCTAAGTTACCTGCAAGTTTTTGACCCAATGCCTCAAAAGCAGACACAATGTTTAATGCTTTGCCCTTGTAGTTTCCAGAGTGGATACTTCCACCGTAAACCATGATAGAAGGGCGATTTAAACGGCCCATTGCCATGATAGATCCCGGCATGTTTTTGTCGCAGCCAGGTATAGTGATCAATCCATCGTAGTATTGTCCACCACAAATGGTTTCAATTGAATCTGCAATAACATCTCTTGAAACTAAAGAATAACGCATTCCATCTGTTCCGTTAGACATACCATCACTAACACCAATAGTGCTGAATGTTAAACCGACCATGTCATTTTTCCATACACCATCTTTAACGATTTTGGCTAAATCATTTAAATGCATGTTGCAGGTGTTTCCATCATATCCCATGCTGGCAATACCAACCTGAGCTTTATCCATATCTGCTTTAGTTAAACCAATTCCGTACAACATTGCTTGTGCAGCTGGTTGTGTTGGGTCTTGTGTAAAAGTTTTACTGTAGCGATTGATTTCTGGTGTTTGTGACATATTATGTGGTTAGGTCTTTTTTGTTATTTACTTATTATATTATGTAGTAGTTATATGATTACTTCGTAATTCTGTTTTTCTAATACCAGGCATTTATAGGTACGCTGTATGGTTGCGCCGACACTTTCGGTCCATTTTAATGGGAAGGTATATTCGTCTACCGATCCTATTCCTGCAATTTCAGTAGCAGTACCACAGAAAAATGCGCTATCCGCATGTTTCAGGTCTTTTACTGATAAATGTTTCTCAATAATTTCTATATCTAAAATATGGCATAGTTCAATTACTGTAGCACGGGTAATACCTGGTAAAATGTTTCCAAGAGGAGGGGTGTATAATCTGCCATTTTTTTCGATAAAGATATTTGCGCCAGGGGCTTCAGCAACGTTGCCATACATATCAAGCAACAAGGCCTCATCAAATCCTTTACGTTTGGCCTCTGTAGTGGCTAGTATGGAGTTAACATAGTTGCCGCTAACCTTAGCCTCAATAGGAGTTGATTTAGGATTTGGACGTTCAAAACTTGATACGCAAACTTTAAGTAGTTTATGTCCAAGATAAGCTTCCCAATCCCACACGCAGATCATGATTGAAGCTTCTTTTGCAGCAACCAATGACATAGCAGGTGGACAGTATATTAAAGGACGGATATAAGCATCCTTTAAATTGTTGATTTCTAATAACCTGTAGGTTTGTTTAATTAATTTATTTATGTCCCATGTAAATGGAATATGAACTAATTCTGCAGAGCGTTTTAATCTTTCGAAATGTTCCCTTGCTTTAAAAATACGGGTGCCATTGTGAGTGGAGTAGGCCCTTATTCCTTCAAAAACTGCATAGCCGTAATGTAACGACTGACCATACAAATCGGCGTTTGAATCGGCCGCTTTTTCGAACCGCCCGTTTAAGTAAAGTATGGTATTTGAATTGAAATATTGCATTTTTTGTCAGGTATGTTTTTGTATTTTAGATGTTTCATTAAAAAAGCGCCACTTGTGGTGGCGCTCTAGTATATTTTAAGTATTCAATATTCCTTTATAGCGCCTTATCCTTCTGAATAATCAGTAGGAGAATTAGGTTGACAATTACAGTAAATAAGACGTTGACTGAAAGGTTCATATCGTT
>Ga0256902_1000289_pt1 | contig 10900 bp, 13 predicted proteins | sample MC6MC0690MT_FD_190192 | JGI IMG/M metagenome (GOLD analysis project Ga0256902, IMG submission 190192) | Metatranscriptome of enriched soil aggregate microbial communities from Iowa State University, Ames, United States - MC6-MC0690-MT... | ecosystem: Environmental > Terrestrial > Soil >... | reverse complement strand
GCGCACCGCCGCGCAGGCGCTGTTGGGCGAGCATGATTTCTCCAGCTTCCGGTCATCGCAATGCCAGGCCAAGCATCCAGTGCGCCACATGCATCGGCTGGACATCGAGGAACGCGGCCCGTTTCTGGTGTTCACGCTGAAGGCCAACGCGTTTTTGCACCACATGGTGCGCAACATCATGGGTGCGTTGTTGCAGATCGGCCAGGGCAGGGAAGCCGTGGACTGGATGGCGCAGCTGCTGTCGTGGCGTGACCGCAAGCGCGGCGCGCCAACGTTTTCGCCAGACGGCCTGTATTTGTCCGCGATTGATTACCCCGCCGAGTTTGGCCTGGAAGAGCTTGATGGCGGATCGCTGTTGCTGTCGCCGTTCACGCAGACCTATTAGGAAGATGTTGTCATTGAAGGCGCGGCCTCGCGCCTGATGGAGAGGAATGCCATGCAACGCCGCGCGTTTTTGAAGCAAGCCGCTTTGGGCGCCGCGGGCAGCGCCGCACTGGCCGCCCCGGTCTACGCGCAGGATGCGCCCACTGTCGCGTGGCGGCTGGCATCCAGCTTTCCGAATGAGTCGCCGACCTTGCTGGCGGGCGCCGAGGACGTCGCGCGCTACGTGGCCGAGGTGACTGACGGACGCTTTTCCATCGACATCTTCCCGGCGGGCGATCTCGTGGAATCCGGCCAGGTGCTCGATGCCGTGCAGCATCGCGTTGTCGAATGCGGCCACACGGCATCCACGCGTTATTTCGATATCGATCCCGCGCTGTGTTTCGACGCCGGCGTGCCTTTCGGGCTGAACACGCGCCAGATGAATGCCTGGATGTCGCAAGGCGAAGGCTTGGCGCTGACCCGCGTGCTGTTCGACAAGTACAACATCCTGAACTTCCCCTGTGGGTATACCGGCGCGCAAATGGGCGGCTGGTTCCGAGGCGAAATCAAAAACGTTGACGATTTGCGCGGCCTGAAAATCAAGGCAGGCGGCTTCGCGCGCCATGTGCTGGCGCGCTTGGGCGCGACACCGGTCGACGTGCCGGTCGCGGAAAGCTATGCGGCGTTGGAGCAGGGCACGGTGGACGCCGTTGCATGGATTGGTCCGTACGACGACGAAAATCTTGCGCTCTATAAAGTGGCGCGGAACTATTACTTTCCCGGCTGGTGGGCGGGCACCTTGCAGCTGTCGCTATACGTCAACCAGGACGCTTACGATGAGCTGCCCAAGCCCTATCAATCGGCGCTGGCCCTGGCGTGCAGAATGGCCACGGGCAACATGATCGCCAAGTACGACGCCGGCAATCCGGATGCATTGCGCCGGCTGGTATCCCGAGGCGCGCAACTGAAGGCGTTTCCGAAGCCTGTCTTGCAGGCGTGCTACGAGGCATCGATGGCGGCCTATAAGGAGATGAGCGCCAAGGACCCGATGTTCAAAAAGCTCTACGACAGCATGACCGCTTTTCGCGACAAGGAAGTGCCGTGGTTCCGCGTGGCCGAGGGCGGTTTCGACAATCTGCTCGCCACTTTGGGCCAGCCGGCCGCTTGAGCGCGGCCTGCCCGCGCGGCAGATATACTGAATTTTCATGCCGCGATGGGCGGCACAGCTTATGAGTTCCATGCGCACACGCATCAAAATCTGCGGATTGACCCGCGAACAAGACATCGACGCCGCCGTCTCGGCCGGCGTCGATGCGATCGGCTTCGTCTTCTATGCCAAGAGCAGGCGCTGCCTGACGCCCACGCGCGCCGCGCAACTGCGCCGTGCCGTGCCGGCGTTCGTCGATGTCGTCGCCCTGTTTGTGAACCCCGACCCGGCCGATGTGCAGGCGGTGCTGGACCAGGTCGGCCCTGAACTGCTGCAATTCCACGGCGATGAAACGCCGCAGGAATGCGCGCGATACGGCCACCGTTTTCTGCGCGCCTTCCGAGCCGGCGCTCCGGGTTTGGATACCCCCGAAGGTCTGGCCACGCACTGCCGCGCCTACGGGGAAGCGGCGGGGTGGTTGTTCGATAGCTACAGCGCAGGCTACGGCGGCAGCGGCCATGGTTTTGACTACGCGTTGCTGGATGACGTCCGCGCTGATCCGGTGTCGCGCCCGTTGATCTTGTCGGGTGGTTTGAACGGCGACAACGTCGGCCAAGCCATCGAATTCGTCAGGCCGTGGGGCGTTGATGTGAGTAGTGGCGTCGAAGTCGAGCAAGGAATAAAAAGTTCTGATAGAATCTCGTTCTTCGTTGATGCAGCACATGCCGCAGACACGAAGTTGAAGGGAAAAAAGTAGTGCTTGCAGGTGAAGTTTCTGGCCCCGCGTTTCGGTTCACTCCGACCCCAATCCGGCCCGTTTGTTAGTTCAAACGTTGATGCTTCAAACGCAATAAAAACAGCAAAAAATCTTTTAAGACGATTTGCACAGTTTAAAAAAGCACTATATAATTCTTCTTCTTTGCAGGCGGTTAGCTCAGTTGGTTAGAGCGCCACGTTGACATCGTGGAGGTCGTTGGTTCGAACCCAATACCGCCTACCAGATTCCTGCAAAGCAGTGCCTAGCATTGCTCCGAAAGCCGCGTAAGTCTTTGACTTCGCGGCTTTTTTGCATTCTGCGCCGCTAACTGCCACCAAGTGCCGCCAAGGGGTGCCAGCAGTTTTAAGGGTAGGAATGAGGGTAGGGCTGAATCGAATAAGGGTAGGCCCCTTATTCCCTCATTTCCCGGCGTCCGACGCGCAGTTATCAAGATAATCCGACCACCACTGCATTAACTGCCGGCGCTCGTCCAGATACTCCGCATGGTTATATGCGCGGCGAACCATATTGCGTTCCTTATGTGCGAGCTGGCGCTCGATTACTTCCGCGCGCGCGCCGCTACGCTCGTTCATTATGGTCGACGCCAACCCACGAAAGCCATGGCCGGTTTGCTCACCTTCAAACCCCAGGATCTTGAGCGCCTTGTTTATGGTCTCGCTGCTCATCGGAGTGTTGGCGGGGTCGCGCAGCCCGGGGAAAAGCAGTCGATAGCGCCCTGTGTACGGACCCAATTCTGCCAACAGCGCCAGCACCTGACGCGATAGCGGGATGACATGGTCGGCGCCTGTCTCTTTGGTGATCAACGTACCCTTCATCCGGCTCGCCGGAATTCGCCACAGTGCATCCTCGGTGTCGAACTCGCTCCATACCGCCCAGCGCAGCTCGTTGGTTCGCGGAAAGGTGTGCATCATGATCTGGATGGCGATGCGCGTCTCGGGCCGACCGTGATAGTTCCGCACTCGGGCGATCAATTTGCCCAGCCTGGCCTCGTCGACATGCGGGAAATGCTTCACCGGCGCCCGCGGATTGAGAAAGCGCTTTAGGCCTTGGGTGGGGTCAGCTGGCGCGCGGCCGGTCCCTACCGCGTATTGGAAGACCATGCTGGTGGCGCTGATGAATCGATCTGCCATATCGGGCGCGCCGCGCGCTTCAATGCGCTTTGCGGCGTCCAAGACAACCTTGCCAGGGATTTCGTCAACCGCGAGTGTGCCGAAGTAGGGATAGGCGTCGTTCTTGAGGGAGTTAGAGATCCGCGCGTGGTACCCATCGCTCCATGTCGGGCGCCGAAGCTTGAGCAGTTCTGCAGCGACCGCCTGGAACTGTCGGTCGGACTCTGCTTTCTGCGCCTGCGCTTCTTCGTGACGCTGGGCCACTGGGTCTTCACCTTCGGCCAGCAACCGATCGACGCGCGCGCGCTCGGCGCGGGCGCGTGCCAGCGGCACCGCAGGGTAATCGCCGAATGTGAGCATGCTCTCCTTGCCCGTGGCTGGGTTGCGGTAGCGCATACGCCACTTCTTGGCGCCGGAACGGAGTAGCTCCAGGAACAGGCCGCCGCCGTCGAACAGCTTGTTGCCGCCGGCGGGATTGAATTTGGCGAGCCTGCACTTGGGGTCGGTCAGCGGTACAACTTGACGTGCCATTTCGTCCTCAGTTCTTTTTTTGGGAAGCGGCGTTGTAGCCGTCGGGGTTGGCCAGCCAGGCCAGTATGTCGGCACCGCGGTAGGCGGTGCAGTTCGGCGACTGGGATGCGGGCCGCGGCGCACGGCCCTGCAAAATCCTCTGGCGCCAGGTCTCGCGAGAAAAGGGAATGAGGAACTCGAAGTGCTGCCAGCGATACAGCCCGTCCGGATGAATCGGCTTTGCCTGCACCGGCTCGCTGATGACGGGTGCTTGAGCATGGAGTGCCATTTATAAGTCCTTGTTTTGGAGTCGAATATTTCGTTCGATGGCGTGGATGCAATCCATCAGGCCATCCGTAAGCAGATGCATGGAGCCGACCGATAAAGGCGCGCCGGCTTTGCTTCCATGGAGCGGATGGCCCACGTCGATGGACAGGTGTGCTTTGTCGCCAAAGTCGTCGCTGTACCGTAGATGAAGCTCGCCCGCAGTCCCCAAGGACGCGGTAAACGGAACAACGATTTCGATCAGACTGCGTACCCGTGGCGAACGCCGCGTCGGCGTGGCCAGAGTGGGCCGGGAATCTGAGCAGGCGGCATGGCTCAACAGGCCGGTCTGACGTACATCGGCTTCCAGCCGGTCGATGACGTAAAGGGCAATGCGGAGATCCTCGCGCGACACGCGGCAGCTGTCCGGCGCTTCGCCGGGTACATGCGAATGCGTGGCCTCGCGTAGACGCGCGATGGTTGTGTAAAAGCTCATGCTGCCAATTCCCTCCAGGTGATGACATTGCTCGTGGCTGTGGTCAGGTGCGGCTGCGCAGCGGCGGCGCGGGTGAGGGCCTCGCGCATGGCGAGGTCGTACCGCATCGGGCGCCGAACGACGGGCCGATAGGGTGGCGGGGTGACGCCGGCGCTGCACTGGTCCAGGAACCGCTCGAGGAAAGCGAGGAGGTCGGCTGGTGCCGACGCGGGCGCCGGCCAGCCGGTGCGTTCGGCAATCATCGCGGCCATTTGAAAGACCGTGGTGGACGCCTTCACCGGCGCGCCGATCTTGCGCAGATGCTCGGCTGTCTGTCGGCGCGCGATCTGCATTTCCAGGGATTGGTGGCGTGGCGGGGTCATGCTGCCTCCTTGAGCTTGGCCTTGCCGGCGTGGCCCTGGTCGATCCAGTGGACGGTGAATGCATCAGAGGGCGCTGCCGGCGCTGCCTTGAGCGTGCCCAGCACCAGGACAGTGTCCATGCGGCCGTCAACGGCCAGGGCGTCCACTAAGCCGAGAGCGTCGCTGCGGCCGGGCAGATCCAAGCAGTCGAAGCGGTCCAGGATCAGGCAGCGCAGACCAGAGATTTCAGCCAGGGCAGCGCCGACCAGGGCGTCGACGCGCCAGCGTTCGGACTCGGACAGCAGGCGGTATGGGCGGCCGGCGAAGGTGATGACCATGTCTGCGCCGATGGCGGGCACGCGCCAGCCGGCCAGGTCGGCCAAGTCGGCCAGCTTGTCGTTCACCGGCTGCAGGGCCTCGGCCAGAATCTCGCCCGGGATGCCGTCGGGCGACAGCGCATCGCCGATCGCGGACCAGGCCAGTACATCCTGGTGGTACTGCGCGGCGTTCGCGGTGCGCTCGGTGGCGCTGGTGGCCGCGCGCTTGGCGTTGAGCAGCTGCTGCACGCGCTCGTCGATCGCCTTGCGTTCGGCGCGGAGCGCTGTGACCTTGGCGCGCGCGGCTTCCACGTCGGCGGGCTGGACCGCCTCGGGCGCGGCGCCGTCCTGCAGCTGGGCCGCCGCCGCTTCGGCCGCGGCGATGTCGCGCCGGTCGTTTTCGACGCTGCGCGCCATCAGGTCGCGGGCTTCGATGGCCTTCGGCAGTGCGCCCGCCGCCTCGGCGTCGCCAGTAGCGCCGATCTTGCCGTACTGCCGCTCATAGGTCGCCAGCACCTCTTTGATGTCCAGGCCAATGCCGAAGGCTACGTTTTTGGACGCCTCAGATGCCCAGAGCTGCGAAAGGCAGCGCGCCAGGTCGTGAACCAGTCCCTCGCGCGGCCCAGTTCCCGCCTTCGCCTGCAGCGCGTCTACGCGAGCGGCAAGCTTGCCGTGCTCTTCCTGGTCAAATTCCAGTTTCTGGCGCAGCGCCGGCAACCGGGCGGCCTTGGCCTGACGTGCCGCCAACTGATCGCGGGCAGCCGCATAGGCGGTGGCCTTTTGCTCCAGGGCGCCCAAGGACTGCGCGGTCGCGTCGATACGGCTGTCCAGCGCGGTCAGGTCAGTGCGCGCCTTGTCCAGTGCGGTCTGGTCGAACGGTGGGATTTCGGCCTGCCAGCCCTCGGCCTTCTGGCTGCCCCACTGTTCGCCTGTGGCGGTCTTCCAGGCGCCCTTGGCCTCAGTCGCCTGCCCCTTGGCAAATTCCGCCCCGCCGGCAAAGCCGGTGCGCAGGATGGGCTTGATCTGGGTGACGAGCGGGGCAGCGCAGCCGCGCGCCAACAGGCGGCGCTCGATCTCGTCGGCCTTGACGTTGGTCTCGGTCAGCGCGAACAGCAGGCTGCGGCGCTCGTCCGGCTTGGCCGCGGCGAAGCGCTCCGGTGCCAGGACAAACGGCAGTGCGGGCGACTGGGGCACCAGGTCTTCGCCGGATTGCGCGCCTTTGGGCAGGCTGACACCGACGGAGCCTTCGTCCAGGTCCAGCGTGACGGCGCCCAGCTTCGCGCCATCGCTGACCAGGGCGCCGTACTCCTTCTTCAGGCCCACGCGCTCGGGCGTGCCCAGCAGCGCCAGGCGCACGGCCTCGGCAATGCTGGACTTGCCGGCGCCGTTCAGGCCGGCGATCAGGGTGGCCGGCGTGCGCAGGTCCAGGTCCACGGCGCGCGCGCCCTGGAAGTTCTCGGTGGTGATTCGATTGATTCGCATGGTGGCTCCTTATGCGCGCAGCTCACGGCTGCCGCTGTGCGTCATGGCGGACACCAGGCCGGCCGTTTCCATGGATTCAAGGAGACGGGCGGCGCGGTTGTAGCCGATGCGCAGATGGCGTTGAACAAGGGAAACAGAGGCGCGGCGGTGCTTGCGGACAACCATGACGGCCTCCATGTAGAGCGGGTCGACGGCGTTGTCGGCGTCACCGTCGTCACCTTCGAGCGCAAGTTGGCCTGGCGCCGCCGTCGCGGCAGAGTCCTGGATCTGCTTTTCGCCGCCGAGGGCGTGGACCAGTTCGGCGAGCAGCTTGACGATCTCGCCAGCCATCAGCAGGAACTCTGCATCGAATACCTCGGCGTCCGTGTCTGCGGCGGGGTGGTTCTCCTTCAGCAAGTCCAGCGGGCGAATCTTGCGGATGTCCAGATCCTCGGTCAGCTCGAAGGAGATTCGATCGTTCCAGGTCATGGCCAAGCGCGTGCACTGCTTGCCGCCTTGGATATGGCGGCGCACTTCGTCGGCGTCGATCGAGTGATGGACGTAGCGCACGACGGCGGCGCTAGCGCCCGAGGCGCGCAGTTCGGCGTCCTGGTCGATGGTGAAGCTGTCGGGGGCCTCGTCGCTGGCCAGCCAGCCGGTCATCGCGGACGCCGGCGATTGCGTCACATACAGGTTTTCGATCGGGAACGGGTCGACGCACTTAGCCAGCAGGCCGATGACGGTGTCCGCTTTCGTGGGCGTGCTGGTGTCGATGATCAGCCAGCGCTCGATCGGATCTATCCAGAGGCGGATATCGTCATATTGCGTCAGGGCCGTGGGCAGCTTCTCGTCAATGATCGCGTCGCGGATCTCTTTTAGTTGCTTCTTGCCGGGCTTGTAGCCTTGCTGCTGTTCGATTTCCTGGGCGCGTGCGGTCGTGGCTTGGGCGATTGCCTTGCCCGGCAGTAGCTTGGCTTCGATGCGCAGCGTCAGCAACAGCTTGCCGCTAACCGCATGTACCAGGTCTGCACCTTCGCGGGGCGCCACCCAGCCAATGGACTGCCGCTGCAGCTGGCCGGCGGGCACGTATGCATGCGCCTCCAGCGCTTCATTCAGACGTTCCAAATTCCAGAAGGGCGAGGCGGACGTGATACGGTAGATTTTGGCGTTCTTGAACATGACGGCCTCTTATTCCGGCGCGGCCACGCGGCGGCGCGGGGCACGCTGCTGGGCATTGGTCAGGGACAGGCGCAGCTGTTGGTAGATCTGCGTCAGGCGCTCGCGTTCGCCTTCGTCGGCAACGTCGCGGATGAAGTCCGCCGCGACGTCCAGGACCTCGATGTCCTTTGCGGCGCGCAGCCGCTCTTCGACCTTGGCCGGGTCAACCTCCGGAAGGTCGCCGACCTGGGGGCTGTCTGCCGGCTCGTCGTCTCCCTGGCGGACGTGGCCGGCCGGATCGGATGCCGCAGGGGCGCCCGCTGCCGCGCCCTGCGCCGGGTTGCCGGCCTCGGCTTGTGCTTTCGTGCTGGTGGTGTCCGAGGTGCGAGGGGTGTCGCGGGCCTCCACGTCGGTGACGTCGGCCGGGGCAGGGCGGCTGGGGCCGCGGCCGCCCTGCGCGCGGCGCAGCTCGTCGATGTTGACTTCAATGCTGTCTCCAGTTCCCGGGACAGCGTCCAGAATGTCCTCCAGCTCTTCGGACGTGCGGCCCATGCCCATGACAACGTCGGGCGCATGAATATTCCCGAAGAAACTGCCGGCTCGGTACTGCAGCATCAAGTGTTTGAGTTCCGTTTGCCACTTGCTGCCGGGCTTGCTGTACCAGCCTTCCTCTACCGCCATTTTTATGCTGACGGGCGTCCCTTCGATGACTTCATCAGTGCGGCGGCCGCCCTCCATGACGTACGCCCAGGCCACGCACTCGATGTCGTCGATTTCCACAGTTTTTTCGACCATGTTGTATCGGCGCAGGTCCTTGTTCCAGGTGCCCTTTTCCTTGTAGGCCGCGGTAATGCGCCCACGACTCTTGATTCGGAAACGAAGCGGAGAGAACCGTCGTGATGCGTTGATCGCAGCAATGACGAACTTGCCGCTCCACGACAGGCGCCCCTCAATGACATTGGCGTTTTGCATCACGGCGGTGATGGACATGCCTACCGCCTGGGCGGTCTCGATTGCGACGATGCAATTGCCGAGCGCGGCAGGGTTCGGAACTTCGACGTCGTAGTACTCGTTGCCGTTCTTCTCGCGCTTTATGACCGTGGCGCGAAACGCCGCCGGCACGGCGTCGGCGGTCTGGTAAGCCTTGGCGATGCGCTGTGCAAGTTCGAAGCCGGCGGCCGAGAACATGTTTACTGTGAGGGCCGATGGCGCGGGATGGCGAACCTGCTCCAGGGTGGTTGTTTGCGACATGATCAGCGTCCTTTGTTCTGTTGGGCGCGGTAATCCGCGGCGGTGGCGATGGAAATGGTCTGACGTTCTGCGGGCTTGGCCTCGGTGTCGTATTGCTTGACCTGGCTGGCCATAAATTCGGCTGGGTCCCAGGCCAGGTGCTGGGTGATAACGGGCGGGCGTTTGCCGTTGGGATCGGTATGCCGGACGAACACATCGCGGCTGACGGGGTGCAAGGACATGCGGGCTCCTACTGATGGAAAAGGCAGGTGGACCAGCGCGCGCAATACTTCTCGCTGCACAGGACGCTGGAGGGGTTCGGGGGAAATAGGCCGGTGCGGAACATGGCGGCGGCGTGCTGAAGCAAGCCCGCGCTGTCGTCTTCACCGACCATGACGCGGCGGGCGTCAAAGATCGGGCTGACTGCCGTTTCCGCTGTGGCGCCGGTTGAAAGGGCGATGATCTGGGCGCCGACGGTGCGGACGTTCTTCGTGTGTTCGTACATCAGCTGATACGTGCCGGTCTGCGCGGCATGGCCGCGGGTGACCGCCTTGCCGTCGGCGATGATGCGCGCGCCAGTCTTGACGTCCGGAATTACGATCCCGCCTTCGGCTTCGGCCACGCGGGCACGGTCCATCGTGCCGGTCAGGCGCACGGTCAGGCCCTTCCCGCAGTCAATGGCCAGCGGCTCCAGCTGTGTCTCCACGTCGATGTAGTGGAAGCGCGGCGCCACGTCGGCGCAGTAGCGCACCAGCAGGGTGAGAGCGATGCGTTCCGCGTCGCGGATAGACAGCTTGTCCGCCGCGCGGTCGACCTCAAAGGCCGGGTTGTGCAGTTCGTCCACCAGCACGCCGGCGGCATCGTCCGGCGAGCATTCAGTGCCATCCAGGCGGGCGCGGTCATATGCCGCGGTACCGGCGTGTACGGCCGTGCCCAGCAGCGCGCGCATACCGGAGGGCTTCTTCATGCCCAGGATGTGCGTGGCTTCCCAAGCGTGGGCGCAGTCGAACAGGCGGCCCCAGCTGGAGGCGCGGACGGTGAAAACGTTGGGTTGCATGGCGGCGGCTCCGGTCATTTGGAGGCCTGCTGCTGGGCGCCGGCGCGCAGGGCGGCGGCCTCTTCGGCCTGCTGCACGTGGCCGTAGGCAAACGCGACGCCAAGTGCGACGAGAATGGCAACGATCTGATCCCGATCGAGGGCGCAGAGAAGGCGGCGGATCACGGTTGCACCTCCTGGGCCTTAGCGACGGCTGCGCGCAGGTCGCGCTCCATCCGCTCGGTGTGGCGTTCTGCCTTGCCCGAACCGTCCCAGGTGTCGAGCGCATTGAGGTAGCGCTGCGCTGCTTGGAGCAGGTTCGGCGCGCCAACCAACAGATGGGCGTTGGCTTCGACTTGGCTGTCGTCGCCGACTTCGGCGTGGATGATCAGACATCGGTCGCCGCGGTCATCGGCCACAGTGGCAATCACGTAGTGGCCGGCATCAACGCCGTGCTTTGCCTTCGTGCAGAGCCAGGGGCCAGGCGTGTGCTGGGCGCTCATGCTTCCCTCGCGTAGTCGGAGTCGGGCACGATCACGACGTCGCCATGGATCGGGCGAGCCTCGCCGCGCGATGACTCATAAAGATGCGATGCCGTGGCATTGATGCGCAGGCCTTTGGCGGCGGCCGATTGGTCAACCAGCATGGCGTGTTGCCGATGGCCAAGACTGACGATTTCAAGGTCGTCGGC
>Ga0256902_1000287_pt1 | contig 10945 bp, 7 predicted proteins | sample MC6MC0690MT_FD_190192 | JGI IMG/M metagenome (GOLD analysis project Ga0256902, IMG submission 190192) | Metatranscriptome of enriched soil aggregate microbial communities from Iowa State University, Ames, United States - MC6-MC0690-MT... | ecosystem: Environmental > Terrestrial > Soil >... | reverse complement strand
ATAAGTTCATTGAGGATAAAGGAATGAGAACTATTTTTTTGTATTTCATATTGTTGAAGTAAAAATAAATCTATTGGCCAATAGACAGGGGTTAACGGTTGAAAACCTGTAGAAAAGAGTAAACCGAAAAATTATAAATTATTACATTATGAAACAAACATTTAAAAAAGCCATGATGCCACTTGCTGTAGTGGTGTTGGGCGCAGCGGCAGCATTTGCAACAAATGCGACGAAACAGAGTGAAAAAGTTTCCGCAATTTATGACGGATATCATTACGACAGTACCAAACCACCGGGACAGCAATGTACCATGGTTGAAGTACAATGTACAGACGCATTAGGACCAATCTGTACAGATTTAGCCGGTAACCAGTTATGGGGTTCTGACGACAACGGACTTAGCTGTCCTGTTCGATTATCATTTATCAACTAATTTTAAAATGAGACTGTCTCCGCAAGAGACAGTCTTTTTTAATCAAGCCAATCTGGTTTTGAACCATACTTGAGATGAAAATCAAAATATTGCTTTAAGCGACCCTTCAGGTCATACTTATTTTCACTGTCAAAAAGAACATGTTCATCTTCATAAAGTAACATGGTTACATTTTTCTGCTGTCTTTTTAATGCCAGAAAAAATGACAATGACTGCTGATAATCGATTTGCGCGTCTTTTGTTCCTGCCCAAAGCAGCAGTGGTGTCTTTACATTGTTGGCACTATGTAACGGACTGTTTTTCAAATAAGTTTCGGGAATTTCGAAAAAAGGTTTACCCATTCGTAAACTGTATTGTTCGTAACGCCAAAACTCCGGACGGTAAGAAGCCTTGTTCAAGAAATGATAACCCGAGACCAGGTCAGAAAGTGAAGCTCCGGATACAGCTGCACGGAACCTGTTGCTTGCAGTAATTATATAGTTGGTCTGATATCCGCCAAACGAGTGACCTATCAACGCAATTCTATCGCGATCGAGTGAGATAATTTCAGCAGCCTTATCCAATGCATCTTCTACACACCTTTTCGCAGAATCTCCCGTTTCGCCTATCCTGTAATGAATATCCGGCTCAATCACAAAGTAGCCATCTTCGGTATAATTACGCCAGTTAAACCCGATGCTGCTTACTACTGCACTGGAAGTGTATTTGTGCTGTACTTTATATTTTTTTTCGTAGATATCTACTATGGCAGGATATTTTTTACGAGGATCATAGTTTAACGGATACCTTACTACCGCTCCCCTTTTTTGTGCTTCACTGTTTAGCCACTGAACATATTCAACTTTTGCCTGAGATGCCAACGTGTCCGCAACATTACTACGATATATCACTGTTTCCTTTTTCTGCTTTATGTTGAACAGGTACAGTGTTGGAGGCATATTTGCATTTTGTTTTATATATGTGATAAAATTATCCCCCCGTTTCAACTGACTGTATGAAGCCTTATCCTCTATAAGATTTTCAATACGTCCTTTACTATTTTCAAGTGCAATACCTTCTAAACAGTAATCTGGAGCGTGGTAATGATACAGCAGCCTTGTACCCGCTTTTACTAGTCTTTCAGAACTCATACTCCAAGATGAAGACTGTACAATGCCATTTGAATTATCAAGATTATAGACCAAACCATTACCACGACCCGATGTTAACTTGTGTAGCTTTTTTTGTTTAATATTTAATTTCCATACATCGTGCGAATCGTTTAAAAACACCTCTGCATCGGTTGTTACATTAAATGTCTTAGTTACCGGGCTACAATCTTCCTGTGTACAGAATTCGCTTTCATCATCATAAAACAGCCCTCCTGAAGCTGTGGTAACATCCTTATATAAACCGCTATCCATATTATACAGATACCATTTTTTATTATTAAAGTACAACAGTTCGTCAAAGTGATGCGATGAAAGCAGCCGTTCCTTATTTCCAGAAAATACAGCTGGATCTGTCACATAACCTTTCGCCAGATCGTAGACAGCTATACTGCGGTCTGCACTAATCTTTGAATCGTTAGAACCTTCTGTAACTGAATAGAACTTTAGATTATTACCCGCCCAGAAGTACTGAATATTTTGATCACTATAGGGAAGTATTTTAACTATGGAATCACCTGAGGTTAATATCCCCGGATGTAATGCCTTAAGATGCTTTTTATTGTTAGGTACTATACGGTTGTCACCACTTCTCCAGACCTGCGGTTTAACGTTATCAAGCTTTGTTACAAACTGCCTTAAACCCACAATCCACACAGAATCATTTATTCTGTGCAGTCCGTTCAGCGATGCATCAATCTGCCACGAATCCTCATTTGGAAGAAGTTTGAACAGCTGCTCAGTCTCTAAACCTTTAAAGCCTATCCTCTGCATAACTATCTCCCGTTCGTCATTGTACAGAACAAAAACTTTATCATTTTCCCAAACAACCCTATTCCAAGACCGGGAAGGTTTTTTAGGCGTCCATACGAGCTTTTTTTTAAGATTCTTAAGATCCAACAATTGAAATGTTCCGTCAATCCGGTGTAATAGTAACTGTCTATAATCATCTGAGAAACTGTACTGGATCACCTGATATGATGTTAAAAGTTTTAAACTTTCTGCTCTTCTCATTTCCAAAAGCTGTTTTTCGCGACTGTACAGATACAGCATATCATCATTACTGTTGTAATGAAATTCATCTGTCTGCTTTATAGTATCCACTAAATTACCTGCCAAAGAAAACCGAATCAAGTTTTTGAATGAATCTTTAAAGTAAAGTTCGTTATCAGTAAGAACGGTTTCTGCTGCCACATTATCAAAAGAAACCGTATTTCCGGAACGCAGGTTCTTTAACAACAAGGTTCGCCGGTTATCTTCCATTGAAAAGAAGGTGACCGCACTGCCAGACGCGTTAACCTTATCGTTTATCAACTGCTGCTGTCCTTCTGATATAACCTGCCCTGATACCGGGCAGGATGTAAATACTAACAAACTAATAATATATGAAAAAAGATATTTCATAATCGGATAATTAATAGCCGGAGTTCTGCGGCAGCAGGTTCGGATTCAACAATAATTCGTTCTCTGGTAGCGGAAGTATATTAAAGTGCTGCTGCCAATTTTGTTTAACGCCAGATAAATAGTGCAGGCGATCGGTGCGTTTAAGATCATAGAACCGATGTCCGAATTCACAAAACAATTCCAACCGGCGTTCCTTGAGTACTGCATCTACAGCAGACTGCCTGTCTGTAAAGTTCAGTAACGGAAGTCCTGCCCTGCTGCGCAAAACATGGAGAGAACTACTGCATGTTTCCAGATCGCCCATTTCGGCGGCTGCTTCTCCCACTATAAGATACATTTCCTCTATCCGCATGATTACAGAATATTCCAAGGTAGCAGCTGTAGCCGCGCGTTGTCTGTATTTAAAAGCGTGCGTATTCTGCGGATCTGTTCCAACTTGTTTAACCCAGTGAACCTTTCTTTGATCATCGAGGTCAAATTCATCAAGCAGCACCGGATAGAGCCTTGTATTAGGCACCGGCAATGCTACGTATATATGGGCAGCGCCTTCTAAAGTATTAACACCCTCTACCGCAGTTTTAAACTGCCAGATGGCGCTTTTACTTCCTTTCAAAAAGACTTTATCCACTGCGTCGCACTCATATATGCCCGCATTAATTACCAGCTCTGCATAGTTTTTTGCTGCCGGCCAATTTTTATCATACAGGTTTACACGTGCCAAAAATGCCTGCACGACCAGCTGGTTTATGCGTACCTTTTCAGCGGAAGGATATGAAGGTGTCAGCAGCTGTTCTGCTTTTAAAAGATCTTCCCTTACCATCTGCATTACGTCGCCAACGGCTGTTTTACCTACATGTCTGTTAACGTTATAATCTGTAGATGTCACATACGGGATGTGTCCAAAAGTCTGGGTAAGATAAAAATGAAGTATGCCGCGTATCGCCAATGCTTCACCCAGCAACTGGTTTTTCACTTCAACCGAAATGCCGGTAGAAGCCGTTAAACCTTCGATCACGTTATTTGCTGCATATATCTGGCTGTACGAATTGTTCCATAAATTTCTAACGGACTGGTTATTGCTAAGCACACTTCCCTGAAAAAAAATGCCTGTAGCCGGACTCCTGCTCTGAAAGCACTTCCAACTCGTCTGCATAACAACCCATCAAATAACTAATTCCGTCCCTGTTTCCCGACAGGAATCCATTATTACGCATGAGCGTGTAAATATTTGTCAATGCAGCCGTAGCCATACGTTCGTTGTTAAAGGTCATTTCTTCACTGACCAGATCTTTTGGAAGTTCTTCGTCGATAAATCCTTCACATGCCGTGACAACTATAAGTATAAGCAGCAGTACTGCTTTCTTTCCGAATATTTTCATAATTCTAAGTTTTAAATTATTACAGTTAAAAGGATAGTTGAAAACCAAACGCCAACGTGCGTAAATTAGGCAGGAAGCCTACGGTTCCCTCCGGATCCAAACCTTTATAGGATGTGATGGTGAGCAGGTTCTGCCCCTGAAAGAAAATGGAAGCCCGTACGGGGTTGTTACGTCCCACTGAAAAACCGTACTGAACCATAGCAGACTTAAGGCGTATAAACGACGCATCGGCAATTACGGCGTCACTGTCTTTATAGTACTGGTACTGCTGCAACGCAGGCCTGTTTCCTCCGGCAGTAGGAAGCTGGAAACTACCCGAACTGCCTTCTGTAAAATAATCTGCCTGATGTGCGGGACGGTTGGATGTACTTCCCAAATAATTAACGGCATAATCAGCCGTGTAAGCGTTCTGCTTGACAAACTGCCATAAAAAGTCAACCGTCCAGTTTTTATAACTGAAACTGTTCTGCAATCCTCCGAAGAGGCGTGCACCCACATTTAACACCGTCTGCCTGTCGGACGCATTCATAACACCGTCACCATTCACATCTTCAAATTCGAACAACCCCGTTTCACTGTTAACTCCTAAATAACGGTAAACCTTTCTGATGGTTACAGGCTGCCCGATCACATACTGATTTGCATAGGTAGATTCTTCCAAATTGGGAAAAGAAATCAGCCTGTTACGGGGAGTACTTACATTGATACTTGTATTCCACTGAAAATTACCCTTGTCTATATTTTTTGTACGCAACGTAAATTCCCAACCCGAATTCTCGACCGTTGCGTTTAAATTAGCCTGCACACTACTAAAGCCCGTTGTTCCCGGTAATGGGATTCCAACAAGCTGATTTGAAGACCGGTTGCGGTACCATGAAACAGACGGAGCTACCCTGCCGTTAAAAAATTCCAGTTCCAAAGCTGCTTCCAGCTTTTTATTGGTTTCCCAACTGAAATCAGGATTGTACAGGCGTAAAGGCTCCAATCCCACGGTACCATCATAACTAGTTTTGCCTACACCGAATGTATTCAGATACTGATAATCACCAATAAGGTCGCTGCCCGCTATACCGTAGCTTGCCCGCAACTTACCAAAACTTAAAAAAGAACTGTTTTCCAACACTTTTTCGCGACTAAAGAGCCAGGCTCCTCCCAAGGCTCCGAAATTAGCAAAGCGGTTGTTGGGACCAAAACGGCTTGAACCATCCCTCCTGCCCGTGATATTTATTATGTACCGCTCATAGGCAATGTAATTGATTCGTCCGAAAAATGCCATATAAGCATATCCGGTTTCTGAATCTTTTGTAATTCGCTGTGTTACTGCGTTAGCGGCATTATATATAAGATCGTCTGATGTAAAGTTAGAAGCCTGAACGGATAATGCAGATTGGTACCGTTTCTCAAACGTACTGCCTATCAAGATTTCCGTTTTGTGGTTACCCCATTTACGTTCTGCTGAAAGTTGAGGTTCAATTATCCAGTTTTCCCTTTTTGAAGTGCTGCGCAGCATAAAGGAACTTTCACTGCCAATTTTATAAAAAGGATTGTTCATAGAGGACGGGTTGGTAAAAATTTCTTCTCCCGATGCCGTATTATAACCCATATTCACAGAGGCCTTAAAGTTTTTAGAGATATTGTACCCCATAACAGCCTGCAAATTATACGTTCCGGTAGTCTGTAAGAACTTCCCATTCAATTTTGCCAACGGGTTATCAAAGGTGTTATTTTCCCAGTTCAGGTTACCATTCGCATCATAAAGCGCCGGCGCGTTTGGCGAGAGAAAGATCTGTGGCGTAATATCCGTTGCCATGAGGTTGTTTTTCTGATCACTTTTCTGCACATTTGCCTGCAGTGAAAACTTATCGTCTTTAGATCGATGGTTAAGATTCAGCATGAAGTTTGTACGCTTATAGCCGAAATCGCCTGGAAAAACCGTGCCGTCCTTCCTTGCAGATGCACTAAGCAGGTAAGATGTCTGGGCTGACCCGCCACCAACCGAAAACTGTGTATTTTGGGAGACCGCTTTGCCACCTATGAATTCCTTCTGCCAGTCTGTAAACCTGTTTCCATCCCAAGTTCCGTTTATATCGTAGGCGTTTGCAGGATATTCTGCCACGCCATCATTTGCGTACGCATCGCGACGCATCTGCAGATACTGCTGCGTATTCATAAGATCCATGAATTTTGAAACCGTACTAACAGAAGTTGTAGACTGTACGGAGAAGGTTGTTTTATCGGAAACTCCCCTTTTTGTCGTTATCAGCACTACCCCGTTAGAACCGCGTGAACCATAGATCGCAGTTGCATCGGCATCCTTCAAAACTTCGATGCTTTCGATATCGCTGGGGTTGATGCTGTTCAGCGGACTTACATTTCCAAGAGGCATTACACCGCCTGATATTCCGAAATCACTAGTACTTTGAGAATTGAACGGAACACCGTCAACGATATACAGGGGCGCATTACCCTCGGTTCGTAAACTGTTGCGCCCCCTGATCTGTATATCGAAGCCGCCGCCGGGGGTACCGCTGCTCTGCGTAATGTTCACCCCTGCTATACGTCCCTGCATTGCGGCCAGCGGGTTGGCAACCGGTTGTTGACCAATTTCCTTCGAGGTGATCTTTGAGATGCTTCCGGTTCGTTCTTTATCCTTAACGCTGTAATAACCTGCGTTAATTACCAGTTCTTCCAACGTATCTTCATCAGCCGTAAGGGTAACGTTTAGTATACTGCCGGAGGCTTTTACGATCTGGGTTTTGTAGCCGATGTATTCGAATACGATGACTGCATTTGGTGAGATATTTATGGTGTAGAAGCCCTGTTCATTGGTCTGGGTACCATTATCGGTGTTCTGCTGCCACACGGTTACGCCTTCTATCGGTGTACCGTCGGCAGTTTTTACCAAGCCGCTAAGAAGTGTTGTTTCCTGCGCGTGTATTTTGTTGCTGTTAAAGTATAGTAATAATAGCAACACCCACATAAGGGGTACAGCAAGTGCTGCAAAAGTAATTTTTTTCATACCTTTGGGTTGTTAATTTATTTACGTTAATTAATACTATCTCCCTGATACTGTTGCCAAACTATCTTCAGGGGGATTTTTTTTTATCCTGCAAGGTTTTGGGAACCTTGTAGGTTTAGTTTTTTATTTATTCATTGTGTTTTTACAATTAATAATTACGCTTCATAATTTCTATTGTTCATTTTTACATCCAAGAATTATTTTACGGCTTGGAAGCTGTGAATCTTCGATTTGTCTTGACACAAAAACGAACCAAAAAGGTCAAGACTCTATTTTTTAGACGGTCAAAATATGTTTCATTTCCTAAAAGAAATAAATTATTCATTCCTCGCTATTTTATAATAACGTATTCATGAATCTTCGATTTCGAACAAGTTCTCAAACAGCATTTCTTTTCACGGAAATTTACGTTTAATCTTTTATTTGATAGTTTGGAAACCGTGAATCTGCGATTTCAACATTTTTGACACTCGTCTAAAAACTAATGTCAGTTTTTAGATTCTCGTAACTAAATAAGTCTGCTTTGAATCAAAAACTCAATAGATCTGTTCTCGGGTCATGCTGAACTAGTTTCAGCATCGCATACAGTTTTTAATTTTACTTTCAACTTCGGAATGTAATAAAGCCAAGCTTAAATGGGGCTTCTCCACATAGCCCAAAAAAAGCTTTGGGTTTATTGTTTTATTCTTTTTTTGCAGAGCGGCGGCACATAACTTCCTCCGGGTTTTAACTACTTTCAATAAACTAACCTTGTTATAAATTAATACTCTCTTATGATTTGGAAGTTGTTATGTGCTTGGCTCCGACCTTGGCAAACTACTTTTTTGTATTATGATTTGTTTTTAGTTGCAAGGCTTTATTTTAAGGTGGCAGCTTTTGGCTATCACTTATGTTTTTGATTTTATTCATAATTTGCTTTTTTAAAATTTTACCTCGCGCGCGCGTTTGTCTAAAATTCTCTCCTCGTGATAAGTGAGCCCACGCCAAGATTTGATTTTACTGTTATCATTCTTTGTACTTTTATGTCCAAACCTTATTTTACAGCTTGGAAGCCATGAACCTTTTCGGTTTCATGCACGAAAAGTACCAAAAGTGCTTTTATTGGGATAAAGGTTTTAGCGGTCAAAATCTTAATACCGCTGGTACATAGTCCGTCACTGTTCTCAATCGAAATCCGTGTATCGGTACAGTATATCGTTTTGAACTCATGGCGCTTTAATTCTGCTAATTACTCAATTCAGTTTTCATTCAAAATCTTATTGTTGAACAATTCGGGTTCATGCTGTTTTTTCATTAATTCGAGGTCAGGTTTATATAACTTGATCGTACTTGAGCATTCTATGTTAAAGCTGTATGGCACATAAATTGTCTATAATACAGTGAAACAGCTTTTTATAAACCGTATTAAATCTATCTTTATGAAAAACCTATTCTCTATTTTATGCTTTGTGCTGCTGGTTTCGTGTTCCAGCGACAACGGTTCGGACATTAATACTTCTCCTAACAGCTATCCGCCTGATTTAACGGGCACCATCTATTATAAATGGGCTACAGAGGGCATTCTTAAAGTAACTTTTCCATCGGCTACGGGCGGTTCGTTTATTGGTGATGATTCCAAACTGAACAGCTTTGATATATCGCGAGACGGCAAATACCGACTGACCGCTACTAACGCAAGTACTCTGGGAAACTACGTTGTTAAGTTTACACTGAGCAACATGGATAACGGATCTATCGTTAACGAGTTCAACTATACCAGTCCCGCGGGAAACAGCTACTGTAAGGGTCAACTTTCTCCGGACAACAGTCTGATCCTTGTGGAATCGAACGATGAGGAAGACGGCATTACCCTACTGAAAACAGACGGTGAGCTTGTGGTACGTTTGGACGGACTGAACAATACGCCTTTCAGCATGGATGATATGGCGATGTGGCTGCCGGGCAACGAACTGCTTGTTACACACGGTAAAAATATCATCCGTATACCGCCTCCGTACACTTCGGGCACCCTTATCAAGGAAATGAACTACGCAGACTGGGGGCACCTTGCGGTGAACCATCAGGGTACACAACTGGCTGTACGCATTGACAAGCATGTTTACACAATGGGTATTGACGGCAACAATATGAGGCAGGTTACCACAAGCAACTTTAAAGAAAGCAGACCTGTTTTTTCACCTGACAGTAAATATCTGATGGTTGGAAGCAATTACCGCCAGAGTTCCATTATGGGGTATTCATGGGATATGAAAATTATCCCGAATGACGGTAAGGAATACAACGTGGGTCCTGTGGAAACAAATTCTCCGGGTGTTCTTCCGATATTGTGGAAGGGTGAGGATAAGATTGTTACCGGCAGTGGTGACGTTGTTTGGAAATAATGTTCTTGGTGTGGTTTTTTATGATGAGTCTTTTGACTTTTATAACGAGCCACGCCAGGATTTCAGATTATTGTTACTTATACCTGTTAATGTATTGTTTCCTTTTTTATTTAAAATTCAAAGAACGTATTGTTAGTAATTTTTTTTATTCAATAATTAAATAATATTCCTTTTGGTCTTAATGATTAAACACTGTTTTTGATTTGTTGTTTGAAAATGTCAACAAGCCAACCTGTTAATCTGTCGTTTTTAAAATAGCCATAACGTAAAGCCCACGCCAAGATTTTTTTTTTGATGTTTGTAATTGATAAATCTATTTCAATCAAAAATCGAATAGTACTATCCATACTGTCATGCTGCACTTGATGCAGCATCGCATCCAGTTTTTAATTTTCTATTGTTCATTTTACATCCAAGAATTATTTTACGGCTTGGAAGCTGTGAATCTTCGATTTGTCTTGATACAAAACGAACCAAAAGATCAAGACTTCAGCTTTTCAACGGTCAAAATATGTTTCATTTCCTAAAAGAAATAAACTCGAACAAGTTCTCAAACAGCATTTCTTTTTACGGAACTTTCAACATTTTCGACACTCGCTGCAAAACTAATGTCGTTTTGTGATTCTGATAAATAGACTGTTTTTGCAAACGGTGTTTTCGCCGTTTGTTTTTAATTTGTTATATTTAACTGTTTATACCTCTTAAAACACCCATTTTTCCTTTTTTGAATTTTCTGTTTTTCTGGACTAAATTGAAAAATTTAGAATAATCTTCTGTTTTCGAATGTTTTTTCCGAAAATGTGTTTCATGCACTATCCATGCTTTATCCATACAGTATCTACTTAGTATCCTCCCACCTGCTATTTCCGAAAATTTTTCGTGACCCGTCCTAAAATAACTATACATATTTTTAATTAAATCCTGTTATAGTTATACACCAATTGATCTTATTAATAGTTTAACGATTAAACAAATAAACAAATAAACGTTTAAACACCATAAATATTTAGTGCCTGTACACAGCACCATAACCGGCAAAAAGTTGAGTAAAGAGCAAAAAAGGCGTAAGACTCAACTTATTCTGCCATTGAGGTACTGGTATACCGAGGAACAGATAAGTGAGCTCACGCCATGGTCGTGAGCTAATCTACTTATCATCTCGTTCCAAAAATTACCAGTTT
>Ga0256902_1000271_pt1 | contig 11438 bp, 7 predicted proteins | sample MC6MC0690MT_FD_190192 | JGI IMG/M metagenome (GOLD analysis project Ga0256902, IMG submission 190192) | Metatranscriptome of enriched soil aggregate microbial communities from Iowa State University, Ames, United States - MC6-MC0690-MT... | ecosystem: Environmental > Terrestrial > Soil >... | reverse complement strand
TGGCAAACCACCACCCGCGCGTTAACATTCTTCAGCCAGGTCCGGGTGTTGGCGGTCACTGCATTGCGGTGGACCCTTGGTTCATCGTTGCTGCATCCCCGGATGAGTCTCAGCTCATCAGAACAGCACGCGAGGTGAATGATGCAAAGCCCGAGTGGGTAGTTGACAAGGTCCGCGAGGCGGCAGAAAAGTTGGGTCGGGAACCAAGGATTGCTGCGCTCGGCCTTGCATTCAAGGCTAACATTGACGATCTGAGGGAGTCGCCGGCCATCGGGATTACCGCCGCCCTTGCGGACAAGCTGCCGGCAGCAGAGATTCTCGTCGCCGAGCCTCACGTTGATGCCTTGCCAGTCGCACTCGCCGAACGACCTAATATCCATCTGGCCACTACAGATGATGCTATTTCCAAGGCCGACGTTGTGGTGGTCCTCGTTGATCACGACGAATTCAAGGCGGTTGAACAAAGCGCACTGGTTGGCAAGTCTGTGATAGATACCCGCGGCATATGGCGCGACCTGGCCAGCGACGACATGCCAGCGGCTCATGCCAATCAGGCTGTCTGACCCGAGCGACGTCCGAGGACTTCGCGGGAGCATGGCGTTGGCTCGGTTGGACCTTGGCGGCCCTTGAAGGTCGGGGGCCCAGGGAATGCCAGCACCCAACGGGGGCTGGCATTCCCCAACCGAATCCACCATCGAGGTCGACCTGTGAGAGAATCCAGCGATAGCGCAGCCCCGGTTTTCACTGATGAGAGAAGTCATGGATAGTTCGACTGAATCGATTGCAACAACTTCTGTAGTCATAGAGCATGGCGACAAGGTCATTCAGATAGAAGCTGTAGCTGGAGACCACATCGGTGCCACAATTGCCGCATCGAAAAAGTTCTACGAGTGGCAGTTCCTGGGGACCCTGGCCGAGTACCTGTCTCCGGGCGACCTCGTTGTTGATGTGGGTGCGAACATAGGCAACCACAGTCTCTTCTTTGCGGCCGTATGCGGCGCGGCCGTGATCTCATTCGAGCCCCTGCCTTTGGCTGCAGACATCCTGCAGAAAAATGTTGATGCCAATTCACTGTCAGACAAGATCCAGGTGAGGCAGAGGGCCTTAGGAGAGAGCCTGGCGAAAGCGAAGCTTGACAAGCTGGATCTTGCAAACGTCGGTGCCACTGCCTTCGCCGTCGCCCCTGACGGGGATTTCGAAGTCAGCACTCTCGATCTTGAAGAAATCAGCAAGACGGTTTCGCTCATCAAAGTGGACGCCGAGGGTATGGACGTGCCGGTCCTTAGGGGCGGCGTTGAGCTGATTGAGCGCGACAGGCCGATCATTGCCTGCGAGGCGGCAACAGCTTCGCAACAAGCGGAACTTGAAGCGTTCGCAGCGGAGGCGGGGTACTCCTTTGTCTACCGTTTCAATGCAACCCCCACATACGTTCTGGCGCCGTCTCGAACCGCCTTGGAGCGAGCAAATATCGAACGCCGTGCTGCGGGTCTCATCACGAGCACGCACTGGGCTACGAGGGATCTCTATTACAGGTTGGGGCTGCTGTCGACGAACCTGAGGTCGCTCAGCGACGTGCAGGAGTCTTACACATCGGCCAACGTCGCCACACCTGCTGCGGAGGATGGCATTGCAGGCTTGTCAGTCCGAATCGAGCAGTTGGAAGGCCTTGTCCGAACGCTGAGTGAACGGCTTAACGCTTCCGACACTAGACAGTAATAACGGCGGGTGAGGGACGTGCAACCGACCCGGCCCTGATTACAAAGCAGCGGGGCATAGAGGATAAGATTCTAAGGTTGCCGTTCGTCATATCGTTGGGGAGTCCACAGTGTCAGATCGCCGTCTCATCCGGCTCAAGGAATCCACGCCTAACCTGGACAGCATGCGCGACCGTCCGAACGGCTATCTTGAGGCTACTGACGGTACAGTCGGCGAGGGCCCGTGGAGGGTCAGGACTGACGAGCACGGTTTTATCATGACCGGCAACGAGGTTCCCGCCGAAGCCCCACCTATGGTCTTTCTCGGTGATTCGTTTGTGGAAGCGACGTTCACTCCGGAAGACGTTCGCTTCGTGTCCCAAGTGGAACGCCATTTACTAAGCGACGGACTTGGCTTCCGTTGCCTGAACGGTGGATACTCGGGTGCCACGACCCTTCAGCTCTTTAATGTCTTTCTCAATAAAGTCGTCCCACTGGTTGGGCGTGGTGGTCGCGTCGTCTTCTTTTTGCCCCAGTCGGACCTGCCCATCTACTTCCGCCCACATAGTTATTGGTATCCAACGGATCGGTATGCGCCGTTGTTGCCACCCGTAGAGCCGACAGCCAAGGAACTACCGAAAGGCTCCTCTGCACTTACGGCAATTCTGGGTCTGGCTGTGTGGGCCGCCCAAGAATTCGAAATCGACCTTGTTCTGGTCACGTCGCCGCACAGGCACGCGACACGTCAAAACGATCCATATCTGGAAAAGCGGATCTCCCAAGACCAGCATGACTCGCTGGTGCAGCGACGAGAAGACATTCGTAGTGCGGTGCGCCAGTTCGTGGCAAACAGCGGTGTTAAGTTCATCGACGCCGACACAGAGTTCTTGGACAAGCCGTGGACCTTTTACGACGAACTTCACCTCAATGATGAGGGACATGATCTTTTCGCTGCGTGGCTCGCGGATCAGCTGCGGCTCTTGATCGCCAAATAGGTTCGACTCAAGGGCAAGAAGGTGCCCGCTGTTGCCCACGGCACCAGGCCACGTGGCCGCGTTGTCCTTCGGTGACTCACCCGGTTCTGTCTGGAACAGCGTTGCTGTGGCAAAGCCGCCGACGCAAGAACAAGCCCGTCCAAAGGACGACTCCAAGTCGCTGGGACTCGCTGCTGGACCCGCTCTGATTGGGCCACAAATGGGCGGCGGCGCCACATGGGCCTGGTTGCCGGCGATGGTGCACGGATATGCACCGTGAGATGTTGTTCAGGGGAAACTGCACTGCACCCTTGATCGTGGGCGCAATGCAGACTCTACCGGCCCTCCACAGGCAGCTTTAAACCTCTTCCAGTACTTCCTGGACAAGTGATACGAAGCTTTCCAGGGAATACCGTTCGCGTACAAAGCGCTGACCAAGCTCGGCGTTCTTCTTGAAAACTTCAAGATCCTGATTTCTCAAAATGTAGTCGCGGATCCCGAAAATATCTTCGAAGATGTACTCCCCTGGGTATACGTAGTCGACGCCGTGCCAGGGCAAGAACACTCCCTGATTGCCGGCGGCGAATCCTTCCGCAGGTGCGACGTGGAAGCTTTCCAAGTCCGATAGCGAAAGCACGAAACCGAAATCGGCCAGGGCTTCCTTGGTATCAACCCATCCTGAGAAAGTTACTTTCTCGGACAGATTATGGTCAACGATGTATTGCTCGCAGGACTCATAGTAGGCTCGCTCTACTGGATTCTTGTATACCCACGGAAGGTCGAGGGGACCCTTACCGAAGACTGTTAGGGAGAAGTCTCCGTGGGCGTTGAGATAGTTCAGCAGTTCGAGCGCGCGATGGTAGCCCTTGAGCTTCGGAAGCATCCCCACCATAGCGAGCCTGGTGGTCTTCGCGGGATCATCATTAGACCTGTAATTCTTAACATCTAGGTAATTCGGAATGATGCGGACCTTGGTTCGGTCCAAACCAAAAGTCCGAATCATATCCTCACTGGTGTGGAGCGAGACTGAGATGAAGCAGTCAACTTTACTTTGGTCGACCTCGTGGCCAAACCTCGCATTGAGTTCGAACCGGTGCATTCGCACAATAAGCTGCTGGTGAGCCTTTTTGTGATTTGCGTACCACACCGCATTACCCAGCAGCCACTCGCAAAAGATAACATCGGCCCATTCCAGATGGTCACGACTCTGAGTCTCGTCGTGGGCATCATGACCCGTCCACTCATCGAGTCGGATGTCGTAGTGCTCGCGCAATGAGGGTATCGCAGGCGAGATAAATTTTAGGTCCATGCCAGCAATGAGGAGCCGCTGCTTGATGTTCTGTTGGAATAATTCGTAGTCGCCGGAGTTTATGATTTCAAGCGTTTCGCGGATACGTGGCCGAAAAGTGCGCTCCCCAAGGGACTCCCAGTTGCTATGAACGAGGCGGGAGAGTTTGGAGAACAGACCTGCATCGATATCTCCACGATTGAAGCGGTAGATGGACTCCAATGCCACCCTGAGGGCCACGTGACCTCGGATCGCCATGTAACTGAGGCCAACCTGGGACAAAGTCAGCTCGGCGCTCTCCCAAACCTCTAGGTGGGAAGCCAACTCCCGCGCACCATACTGCTGCGTGGTGGACCGAATGAAGCCGATCGTCTTGTGGTAAACGATTGCCGGTTCGTCGAGATAGGAAATGTTGATCGCTGCAGACAAGACATTGTTGAGGAAGACAGTGTCCTCGCCCATATGCAAGTGTTCCGGCCAAATTATGCCGTTATCAAGGAGCAGGCTACGGCGGATTAGGGATGAGTTCGTCGTGCTTTGGTCACGAACAATTTTTGCAATTTTGTCCGTTCGCGAATCCGTATATTTGAAGTCCCTGACGCGGTTTAGCAGTTGGGGCTGTTTCCCACGTTCTACCGTGTAGAGAGAGGCCCTCACAATGTCCGAATCCTCATCTGCTGCAAGTTCCAATTGGCGGCCGAGCGCATCAGGCAATATTTCGTCGTCGCAGTCCAGGAAGAAGACGTACTCGCCTTCAGCTTTAGATGTTCCAACGTTGCGCGGACGTGAAGGTGACCCGCTGTTGGCGGCCAGGGGCACTACACGCCAGTTGGGGTGGGAACTGGCCCGGTTCTCAAGGAGAGCGAGGGTCCCATCTGTGGAAAAGTCGTCTACGAAGAGGACTTCGAAGGTCTCCCCCGGGAGGCTGATCTTTTCCAATGACTCCAGGCACGGACCAATTTTCGTTTCTGCGTTATAACAAGGGACGACGATGCTTAGCTTCATAACCGGGGAATCCTCAAATGCTTGCAATGGCTTGTTCAACTGCTAAACGAGATAGAAGTTGTCGGAAATGGCTTGCCCGTAGTATTTTATGGCCTTTTGGAAGAACTCGGGACCTGCCACGATGTCCTGGACGACCGAAGTTGGGACGTACTGGTATTTTTCGTCAGATCCCATGACAATCGGACCATCGACATAGGTGCGATGAAGACTGGCTTCATGGATGAGCTTTGCATTGACGTTGGAATCAGGCGAGACCAGGGCGAAAACTTCACCCTTGATGTAGGTGTTTGGATCTAATGTCTCGTCGTTTGCCCACGCCCAAGAGACCAGTACCACGCCGAACCGGCCATACGTGGCCTGAAGGTAGGCAGCATCACTCTTCTTGAAGGACCTGCCAAGAATGATCACCAATCGTTCGGCTACATCTACAAACTCTGCCTGACGAGCAATCGCCTGCTTCAGCTCAGTCTCGTTCTCCACCGGGCAAACGAGGGTCACCATCGAGTCAGCTTTTATGTAGGGGAAACCGATGGCGTCCAGGATCTCTTCGAAGCGACGCTGGTACGTATGGTGTGCGAGCACATCGTGAAGTGCGGCATGGCGAATCGCATTGGCTGCATCTTCACTCAGATCATCAATGTCTGAATAGCCCTGACCTGCAAAGCGAATACGATCACCAAAGAACTCGGAAACGCCCTGAGAGTAATTTGAAACCACAAGGGTGTTGCATGACATGAGCTCAAAAATCCGCCTGGCAAACATAGTCGGTGACGAAGTCACCGTATTAATGTTGAGTCCGAGCGTGGTCGACTTGTATGCATCTGCGATTTTTGAGTGAGGAACAGCGGGCCGGGTTACATGCCGATATTTCTCGGGGAAGTGATGCAACTCATCGTCCGAGCCCCAGAAGCGGTCGTAGATCCGCAATTCCATGTCAGCATCAATGATTTGATCAAAAATGATCTCCATTTCCCGTGATCGTTCCAAGTGATTTGCGTACCAGCTTCCCGCGAACGATACGCCAGGAACTCGGGGCACCGACTCGATGGGATTGAAGAGCTTCGGCTGAGTGGCAAATGGGAGGCAGTGCACGCTGGGGTGGCCGTGTATATCCTTATAGCCCGCGACGCACGTCGAGTCGGTTGTGAAAACATGATCGAAGCGGATAGCCGTGTCTATGAAGTTGTGAATCTTGTCTTCGAAATGAGTGGGGTCTTCTTTATTCCAGAATACGGTGGGGACATTTTTCTGCTTGCACCACTCAAGAATCTCCAGAAGTTCCGTGCGATTCTCCCGTGCGAAGTTTGAGCTCGTGTAAACGCGGCCTTTCCAAGGGCGACGCTGGCTGTCTACTCCCGACCAAGCTGACTCGCAGAGGAACAAGTCCGGGCGTTCGTCTTCAAATCGTGCCCGCCAGTTCTGGGGCTCAATCACGATCGGCGTAAATTCATATTTGAAACAGTTATACGTGAATTCGTCAGCAATCAAGGCAACTTTGAGTTGCTTGGCACGTTTCGGACCCGCTGAATCAACGGCATTGTTTGCAGATATCTGTCCCGCTGCGTGACGTGGGGCCGAGGTGTTTGCAGGTGTGTGCGTGGGTCGAGGCTTTTCAATTGCTTCAACCCAGATTTGATTGCTTGTGGAAATTTGTTCCTTTGGGGCTTCCCAAAGCATCGTGCCGACCCGAATCTCGGTAGCATTTTTTGGAATGCTCAAATCCAGAGAAACTTCATTCGAGGTTCTGCCATCGATGTATCTGTAGGATCCGTGTTCCGCAGATGTCGAGAGTTCGGTAGGGGCTATTCGGCCGCCGTCCCTATCCGCGAATTCAACGAGAGCCAGGGCGCTCTTTTTCGACAGGCCCTCGATGCGTGGCGATACCGCGAACCGGACGCGCAGTTTAGGGCTTTTGATGTGTGTGATCGGCATACGTGCCCAGCGGGCCCGTGCCTTAATCGGGACGCTGCTGCCTGCTTCGTGGAGACGGTCGAAGCGAAATTCCTTTGGACCGACCTGAGGGGGGCCAAATCCTGGACGCAACTCGTTGGCTGAGTCGGATGTGAGTTCTGTGATAGCGAGAGCGTTCTCCAGTTTCAGGTCTCCCGATGCGGCGTGCCAGGCAGCGAACCCGATGCTAACGCTCACGCAGTCTGCAGGCGCGTGAACGCGGAGTGAGAACCGTCCTGAAGAATCAGGCACGATATACATGTATTCGCCAATCGGGCCTCGAGAAATTTCAGTGAGGCTGCCTACCTCTTCGCCATCTTTGTCGACAAACCTGAACAGCGCCACGGCGTCTCGAAGGCCGAGCCTTCGCGGACTATTAATTAGACCCTCGAGGAGAAGGTGTTTGGCATCCTGGGTAGAAACCGTCAGCCAAAGCGGATCTTTGCCCATAGCCACTTGCGCGTTGGCAGGAAAGTTGCGCGTGATAGAAATTCGTTGTTGGCGCATTTCGTCGTCTGCCTTTGGCCCTTCTGTGAAGGGAGGAAGAACGCTGTGTTCCACGGCAACAGTGTTGCCCAGCGAAAGGCTTCCTGCGTAGGCCTTCCACAGCGCGAAGCCTAGAACGACCTCAACACAGTCGTGAGGCACGTATAGATTCAGATCCACCGACCCTAGGGCGTCCGGGGTGATGTATATGTAGTGCCCTTGTCTGCCTTTGCTGATCCTGCCCCGACTTGGGACTTCGAGCCCATTGATGTCGAGGAACTTGACCCAAATGATGCCAGCCTTCGTGCCGTGCTGGTCGGGGCTGCTAATGGTTTGGAGCCGGATCGCCACCTCGGAGCTGGGTACAACTTGAATCCGGACCTCATGGGATTTCTTACGCAGCATGAGGTGGGCGGACGGGTGGCTGGCTACGTCCAGCAGGATTTCGGCTCGTGGCTGTGCGATCTCCTCGCCAGTCCAAATACTGTGGGTTTGTTCCGGACGATCAAAGAGTTTGCGTAGCAACGCTTGACTCCAATTTTCTGAGTTTTGGGAGTGACCTTGGTGGTGACGTCTGGGGCCCGGGGCGGGCACCCGGCTAACGTACTGCCAGGATTTCGCTGTTGAATTCGGGGATTCTGGTCCCAATGCCCAGCAATTGGGCTATCGCTGCGAGTGTGCGTTCTGCCGCGTTGCCATCGCCGTATGGGTTAACGGCATTAGCCATGGAGTCGAAGGCATCCTGTTGGTTGAGGAGGCGGTCGACTTCCCTTACGATCTTTTCCTCGTCGGTACCGATGAGCGTAACAGTCCCAGCGTGAACGGCCTCAGGACGCTCAGTGTTTTCACGCATGACAAGCACAGGCTTGCCTAGACTTGGGGCCTCTTCCTGGACTCCACCGGAATCAGTCAGCACAATGTGGGCCATACTCAGCATCCGTGTAAATTCGCCATAGGCCAGAGGTTCGGTGACGATAACGTTTGTCCTGCCTTCGACGGCAGGGAGGACGGCTTCCCGGACGACCGGATTCTTATGCGCCGGAAGGACGATAACAAGTTCTGGCTCCGCTTCGGCGATGCGCGCAAGTGCCCGGCCAACACCACGCATCGCGTCCCCTTGATTCTCACGCCTGTGAGTCGTTACCAACAAGATTCTTCGACCACTGGCGGCCAAGTGCTCTAGCTGCGGATCCGAGAATGGGACATTCTTGTCAACGGTAGTAAGTAGCGCGTCTATGACCGTGTTGCCGGTTACCACAATGTCACTTTCAGCGATGCCCTCGGCCAGAAGATTGGCCTTGCTCGTGCTCGTGGGGGCGAGGTGGAGGCTGGCAATTTGGCTTGTAATTTTGCGGTTTGCTTCTTCGGGGAATGGGGAGAGCAGATTCCCGCTCCGCAGCCCAGCCTCGACATGCACAACCGGGATCCCGTGGTAGAACGCTGCGATTGCGCCGGCGGTCGAGGTAGTTGTGTCGCCTTGGACTACGACCGCGTCGGGTTTGTTCGCTGTAAACAGTTTGTCCAGGCCGTCGATCGTTCTCGTCATGATCGCGGAGAGCGACTGACGCTGCTGCAGGATGTTGAGGTCGTGGTCTGGAACGATCCCGAAGAGTTCATTGACTTGGTCGAGCATTTCCCTGTGCTGACCGGTGACCGTTACGACACAATCAAAGTCGGGGGACTGCTGAAGGGCCGTCACGATTGGAGCCATTTTGATGGCTTCCGGACGGGTACCGAAAATTGGCATGACGCTGGGCATGGATTCCCCCGGGAAAGGCAGTGGCTGACCAGCCGATGTTATCGCACAGTCATTGGAGGTGATCAATTGTGTATGACGTAGGTTCGTGGTTAACCGGTAAACATCAAGGTCAGTACCAGCAGGGGGATACTGATGGAGACGAGGATCACAATGATCAGGGCTACCATGCGTTTTTGACGGAGAGTTGCCTTCGTGGGGCCTTTGCCTCGGTCCGCGGACACAGACGCAGGTGCGACTTCCGCCGCGTGGTCAACGCTTTCAGGAGGGTTGGGGACCCTTTCCAATGGGGGCTCAGAGGATGACAGCGACGCCGAAGTCTGGACCGCAGGCAGGTGTGAGGGCGGGATGTCACCAAGAAAGCGCCGCTTGCGCATATGCCGTGGGGAGGGCGAAGAGACCGCCGTTCGTCCGACCGTTTCCGTCACTTCTTCACTCCTTAGGTGCGTCCAAATGATGCATGGCCACATCTAATTCTTGCATTTGGGGCGTTCCCTGCAACTTTGTTGGCAAGGTGAGGTGCATGTAGGAGGTTCGACAAGGTCCAAGTGGCGCCGCTGTTGACGGCGGGGGTGGCGGGCAGTCGGCTGCCCGCCACCCCCTCGGAGATTGCTACCCGCGGTCGGAGTAAGTGGCGTCATTCCTGACGCCAGAGCCGTTGATTACGTTGATATACACGTACTTGCCTGAGCCTAGTGAAGTGCTGCCCAGCTTCGCCGTAACGGACTCTAGACGGGGGTTGATGCCCAGTTGCTTTCCGTAGTTCGCGTTGTAGTTCGCGGCTATGACTGTCTTGTCGAAGGTCCGCCCAAATCGGTCGGTCCACTTCACCTGGATGGTCCCGCCACCCAGGTTTTGACCGGTGACCAATACGTCCCCACTGTCATAGAAGATGGAGTCCGTGATTACTGGCGTCATACTGCCTGCGCGCATCTGGTCCAGCATCGGAGCCCACGTTCCCTTACATGTGTAGAACGGGTCCCACATGTAAGAAATGATCTTGACTGGTGAGTTTCCCATTTGCTGCAGTTGCTTGTCGTGGCGAGCCTTTGTGCTCTGACCTCGGTAGTTCCCGTCGCATGGATTTTGGCTTGTTGCCGGAGCCATTCCTTCCATGTTGCCCCAGAGTTCAGCGCCGGTACCGTCGACTCCCTCAGCCATGGCCCAAAAGTAGTCCCGGTTGGGAGCGAGGTACCTATCGCCCCATGTACCAACCCCCACGATCGAGGCGGCAAACGGGTCGACCTGGGTTTCGGCGTCACTGCTGAAGAATGATCCTGCTTTTCCGGTACCCATTCCATCCTGGACGGCAATCGCCAGCTTAACCCCGTTGGCCGTTTCAGCTATGTTGCGGATGCCTTCGCGGGCCATATCGACGGTGATGTGTGCCGAGTAGGCGGTCCGAGTGTCCATGTAGGGACTAATCAACGCCGATCGGGTAGGCATGTATTTCTTGATTGCCAGGTTTTGCAGCGAATAGACCTCACGGGTAGCTTCCCATACGGTTCCACCGCCAACGGGCATCTCAGTGTGGTGGTAGAAGCCAGTTAAGCCGGCCACGTTGTTGACTTTCGCTTGAAGTTGAATGAACCGAGCCGTAAATGCCGTAAAGGTTGACTCGTATGTCAAGTCGGGCACGTAGGTTATCGTCGTGTCTTTGGAAGGGGCGGGCATCCCGGTGTAGTACTTCATGCCCAGAGCCGTGGCTGCTTTCGCCACGGACACAGATATCGAAGATGTCCCGCTCGTGATGATGACCACGTCGTAGGAGTTATTGGACGATGTGCACCCCGTGCCCTGTGTGGGTATCACCAGAACGGTGTAAACGGTGCTTCCGCTGGTCACGGTCTTGTCCCGCGGGCAGGCCAAGGAGGGTGCCCCCCACGTATTCCCGTCCGTATAGGTGAAGTATCTGTTCACCTTGATGCCGGATGTTGCTGCTGTTACACAGTTGACGCCAGAAATGGAGCATTCGGCGGGTACTGAGGCGGAGGCCGCTGGCTTAATCGTGGAGCCGAACGTGATTACGGTATCGGCACCAACAGACTTCATGTCTGTCAGCTTTTGCAGGTTGGCCGCATCGTTTGTACTGCCGAAGATGAAGTACCCACTTATCGGATACACGGGGGCGGGAGCAGCCTCGGCGATGGGTCCATGTACGAAGCCGATTACCAAAACGAAGGCAGCGAAGAGGCTGGCTGCGAAGTGCCGGGCAGAGGGGTGGGCGGTGGATGGTTCGGACCTGAATTTTTCCACGGTGGATCCTTGGACTCGTAGGGTGAGAC
>Ga0256902_1000204_pt1 | contig 13849 bp, 14 predicted proteins | sample MC6MC0690MT_FD_190192 | JGI IMG/M metagenome (GOLD analysis project Ga0256902, IMG submission 190192) | Metatranscriptome of enriched soil aggregate microbial communities from Iowa State University, Ames, United States - MC6-MC0690-MT... | ecosystem: Environmental > Terrestrial > Soil >... | reverse complement strand
GCGTCAGTGCTGGCCGAGTGCGGATGCAAAGGCTGATTCCTCAGCGCGGAGCGAACTTAAGGCTCACTGTCAGTTGTATGTGTTCTGATGGACCGTATGGTGTCATCTGCCCGAGATTCGTCAGCAGGGGCCCCGTCCCTGATCAATTGGGACCTGGCCGCCTCTACGGCTGCCCGGCTTGCCCCTCCAGGTCCTGAGCTCAGCGCAGGGGAGATCGGCAAGGCGGTGGATAACCTGCGGTTCAACGCGGACATCTCCGTCCCCCACGTGCACGACATCACGGGCCTGGATGCCGCGAGGGACCTGCGTGATTCCCATGTCCTGGTGGTGGACCGTGCCTCCTGGTCCAAGGCCAACACGCAGAGCTTCGCGGTGATGCTCCAACCTGCGCTGCAGAAGATGGTGGAAAGCCGCGGCAGCGTGGCAATGACCCCTGCAGCCGCAGCCGCCAGCGGTGCCATCACCGGCACCCAGCTCGGGGCCGTCCTCGCCTTCCTCTCCAGCAAGGTCCTGGGACAGTACGACCCCTTCGCGGCCCTTGCACCGGGCGCCAACGTTCCTCCGGGCGGCCGGCTCCTCCTGGTGGCGCCCAACATCATCTCCGTGGAGCGCGAACTCAACGTCCACCCCGACGATTTCCGGCTCTGGGTCTGCCTCCATGAGCAAACCCACCGTGTGCAGTTTGCCGCCGCGCCGTGGCTCCGGCATCACATGCTGGACGAGATCGAAAAGCTCAGCGGCAACCTGCTGGGCAACATGGATTCCTTGGTTGACCGGGCAGGCGCCATCGCCAAGTCCCTGCGCGACCGCAATCCCTCAGACAAGGTGCCCGGCCGTGGGGCCATCCTGGACCTGCTCCAGAACCCCGAGGAAAAGGCCTCCCTCTCCCACATCACCGCCGTGATGAGCCTCCTTGAGGGTCACGCCAACGTGGTGATGGACGCCGTGGACGCCAGCATCGTTCCGTCCGTGCGTACCATCCGCCAGCGCTTCAACGAGCGCGGCAAGGAACGGGGCGTGGTGGAGAAATTCATCCGCAACCTCCTCGGCCTGGACGCCAAGATGCGGCAATACACGGACGGCGCCAAGTTCGTCCGCGAAGTCGTTGCCGTGGCCGGGATGGAAGGCTTCAACAAGGTTTGGGACGCCGCCGAGCATCTCCCCACGGAAGAGGAAATCCATAACTCCAAACTGTGGCTGGAGCGGATGGGGCTTTGAGTAGGGGACGACGGCGGCCAGGGCGTTTAGCGCCGGTCGTCGGCAAGGCACGCAAGCAGTTGCAAAACGCCCTCGCCGCCGCAGGCTATCCGTCACGTGTGCTTGTGGCATGCAGCGGAGGCCCGGATTCATTGGCGCTCGCAGCCGTTGCCGCGTACTTTGCCAGGCGTGGGCACGTGGATGGGCATCCGGTGTCAGTAGCGGGGGTGGTGGTTGACCACCAGCTGCAGCCCGGCTCGGCTGACGTCGCTGCCCGGACTGCATCGGTGTTGCGTGAGTTGGGTCTCGCCCCGGTGGAAGTGCGCACCGTGGACGTTGCTGCCACCGGGTTTGGGCCCGAAGCCGCCGCCCGGGACGCCCGTCACGCAGCCCTCAACGCCGCCGCTGATGACCTTGGTTGTGAGGCGATCCTCCTGGGCCACACCTTGGACGACCAAGCCGAACAGGTGCTTCTGGGGCTTGCCCGCGGTTCCGGCACCCGATCCCTGGCAGGTATGAGGCCCGCCCGCGGGCGCCTGCTGCGGCCCTTCCTCGGTCTTCGGCGCGAAGAGACGTTGGAGATCTGCGAGGTCGAAGAACTGCATCCTTGGCATGATCCGAGCAACGCCGATCCCGCATTTGCGCGATCCCGGACCCGGGTGGAAGTCATGCCTGTCCTGGAAGAGAAGCTCGGACCGGGAGTGGCCCAGGCCCTTGCCCGGACCGCGGCCATCCTTCAGCAGGACGCCGATTTCCTTGAGGACCTGGCCAACGAGACCTATCTCTCACTTGTCCGGCGCGAGGATGGGGACGCCTGGTTGCCCGAGGACGCCGTCCGGGAGCTGCCCGCGGCCCTGAGGTTCCGCGTCATTGCGAAGGCTGCCTCCGACGTCGGGGGCCAGCAGCCCGGCTACGGGCGGCTCCAAGCCGCGGAAGCGCTGCTTCGGCGGCAGGGATCGGCCGGGCCGGTGGAACTCCCCGGTCACGTCAGCGTATTCCGTTTATCCCTCAGCGATCTGGAACAGCAGCGGTGGGACCTTCCAGGTTCGGCGACTGCTGCGCCGCTGCCCGCGACCGCCTCCGCAAGCCAGGATTCGACCGGCCTCGGTCCCCGCGATGCCGCGCGCTGTGGGAAGCTAGTATTCCGGCATCAGAAACCGTCCCAACAGTAGCCGCACCCGAGCATCAAAACAGGAGCCATTGGTGGATTCAAACGACGTCCAGGCAGATCTCAAGCACGTTCTTTACACCAAAGAGCAGATCCAAACACGCATCGCGGAACTCGCGGCGCAGATCGACAAGGACTACGAGGGCCGCGACATCCTTGTCGTCGGTGTTCTCAAGGGTGCGGTGATGGTCATGGCTGACCTGGCACGCGCGCTGCACAGCCACGTCAGCATGGACTGGATGGCGGTCTCTTCGTACGGTTCGGGAACGCAATCGTCAGGTGTTGTCCGGATCCTCAAGGACCTGGACACCGACCTCATGGGCAAGGATGTCCTGATCGTCGAGGACATCATCGATTCCGGCCTGACCCTTTCCTGGCTCAAGTCCAACCTCGAATCCCGTGGCACGGCCAGCGTCGAGATCTGCACGGCATTCCGTAAGCCGACCGCAGCCAAGGTGGAAATCGACGTCAAGTACGTCGGCTACGACATCCCCAACGAATTCGTCGTGGGCTACGGCCTCGACTACGCCGAGAAGTACCGCAACCTGGACTTCGTCGGCACCCTGGCTCCGCACGTCTACGAGTAGGCAGCGCCGCACCCCGCTTTCACAGCGCCGCACCACTTGCCGCTTCCCGCACCCACAACCCCTGGTGCGCTGGGCGGGAAGGGGTGCGGCGTGTGCGCTTAAGGGGTGCGCCCGGCGGCACCGTGTGCGCTTGCGGTGACGTGCGTTCGGTTGGGCCGCCCCCGGCCTCGGATCGCGGCCCTACCCGGAGCTAAACTGGACTATGACCGGTGCCCCCGCCCGTCCATTCCTTTGGCTCGTCGTCGTGGCGACCGTCCTTACGGGATGCACTCCTTCTTCCGGTGCCGGGGAAATCGTCTCCGCCCAGCCGCAGGCATCCATCACAGTAACCCCGCCGGAGGCCGCGCCGACACCGTCGCCGCCGCTCCCGGGCGATTCGCAGCCCACCACCCCGCCGCAGGCCGCGCCCACAACCCCGGCCGCTGTCTCGGCCCCGCCGCCGGTGCCTCAGCCGTTCGCGCTGAACCTGTTCCGCGAGGGCGACTTTGTGCCGCAATACACGTTTGACTGGTGCGTTGCCGCGAGCATCCAGATGGCCCACAACCTGGTGGACGACACCGGTGGTGGAACCTGGGCCGCTTCTGCGCAGCAAGGCGAGTTGTGGGAAATGGCCAGGGCTAGGTCATCGGATTCGTTCAACGGCGCAAACCCCTTCGGCTGGGCGCTGGTACTCACCGAGGTTGGAATGGGTCCCTACAAAGTAGTGAGCGTCGCCAATTACGACGACGCACTCCGGACTGCGGCGCGGGCGATCACCGAAACCGGCCGACCCGTGGGCTTGGTGATGTGGAGTGGCCGTCATGCCTGGGTGATGAGTGGGTTCGAATCCGTGGGGGATCCTCGGGTATTCGCGGACTTCTCCGTCACGGGTGTTCGTGTCCTGGATCCGTTGTATCCGTACGGGAGTGGCCAGTGGGGGCCATCGCCGGAACCCAACAGCCTGATCACTCCCGGGCAGTTGGCCACCCAATTCGTGGTCCGCGAGCCGCGGCGGTGGAGCAATCAGTTGCCCGCAGGCTACTTGCTGGTCCTGCCGGTGGCCGCCGTCAACGGTTAGGTCCCCGGTCACCCCCGTGTTTGGTAAGCAGCAAACTCTGTCATGTCGCACAGGACACGAGTATCCTATGTACGCCCAGAGGGAACTTTTGGACTTTCCGGTGCGTGAATTACTGGGAACGGTGTATAGCTTGAAACTGAAGCAGCACCACTCGCGCGCAGAAGTTGCGCCTTGCAGCACTACCAGGAGGGACGGGGCAAAACCCCGATCAGATGAAAGCTAAGAGTTTCTTCAAGGGCCCGGGCATCTGGATTGTTGTCGTCGTAGGCTTGCTCCTGGTGGCATTCGCGACACTTGCTCCGGGCGGTTCCACGCGCATTGACACCAAGGAAGGCCTTGAGCTCCTTTCCCAGAACGGGAAGGTTGAGCAGGCCAAGATTTTCGACGCCGAGAATCGTGTTGACCTGGTACTCAAGGACAACCTGAACCTCGATGGCCAGGACAAGGGCAAGAACGTCCAGTTCTTCTACGTCACGGATCGCGGTCCTGATGTGGTGAAGGCTGTCACCAACGCCAACCCGGATAAGGGCTTCACGGACCAGCCGGTCGAGAACAATTGGTTCTCCGGGCTTTTCTCGCTTCTCATCCCGGTGCTGCTGCTGGGTGTCCTGTTCTGGTTCCTGCTTTCTCGCATGCAGGGCGGCGGTTCCAAGGTGATGCAGTTCGGCAAGTCCAAGGCCAAACTGGTCAACAAGGACATGCCGCAGGTGACTTTCTCCGACGTCGCCGGTGCTGACGAGGCCGTGGAAGAGCTCCAGGAAATCAAGGAATTCCTCCAGGAGCCCGCTAAGTTCCAGGCGGTAGGCGCCAAGATCCCCAAGGGTGTGCTGCTCTACGGCCCTCCAGGTACAGGCAAGACCCTGCTGGCTCGTGCTGTCGCTGGTGAAGCCGGTGTTCCCTTCTTCTCCATTTCCGGCTCGGACTTCGTTGAAATGTTCGTCGGCGTCGGTGCTTCCCGTGTCCGCGACCTTTTCGAGCAGGCCAAGGCAAGCTCTCCGGCCATCATCTTCGTCGATGAAATCGACGCTGTGGGCCGCCACCGTGGCGCCGGCATCGGCGGCGGTAATGACGAGCGCGAGCAGACGCTCAACCAGCTCCTCGTGGAGATGGACGGCTTCGACGTCAAGACCAACGTCATCCTCATCGCAGCCACCAACCGTCCGGACGTCCTGGACCCGGCCTTGCTGCGCCCGGGCCGTTTCGACCGACAAATCACCGTGGAAGCCCCGGACATGATCGGCCGCGAGCAGATCCTGAACGTCCACGCCAAGGGCAAGCCCATGGCTCAGGGCATCGACCTGAAAGCTGTTGCCAAGAAAACCCCCGGCTACACCGGTGCTGACCTGGCCAACGTACTCAACGAGGCCGCACTGCTGACCGCGCGTTCCAACGCCAACCTGATCGACGACCGTGCTCTGGACGAGGCAATCGACCGCGTCATGGCCGGCCCGCAGAAGCGCAGCCGTGTCATGAAGGAACTTGAGCGCAAGATCACCGCTTACCACGAGGGTGGCCACGCGCTGGTTGCTGCGGCATTGCGCAACTCGGCCCCGGTCACCAAGATCACCATCCTTCCCCGTGGCCGCGCCCTCGGCTACACCATGGTCATCCCCGAGGACGACAAGTACTCGGTTACCCGCAACGAACTGCTGGACCAGATGGCCTACGCCATGGGCGGCCGTGTTGCTGAGGAAATCGTGTTCCACGACCCCTCCACTGGTGCTTCCAACGACATTGAGAAGGCCACGTCCACGGCCCGGAAGATGGTCACGCAGTACGGCATGAGCGAACGCGTTGGTGCCGTGAAGCTGGGCCAGGGTGGCGGCGAGCCGTTCCTCGGACGCGATGCCGCACAGGAGCGCAACTTCTCGGACCAGATCGCCTACGTGGTGGATGAGGAAGTTCGTCGCCTGATCGACCAGGCACACGACGAGGCCTACGCCATCCTCACCGAAAACCGCGACGTCCTGGATCGCCTGGCGCTGGAACTGCTGGAACGGGAAACCCTGAACCAGGCTGAGATCGCGGAGATCTTCCACGACATCCGGAAACGCGATTTCCGCGAGATCTGGCTTTCCAAGGAATCCCGCCCGGTCCAGTCGATCCCGCCGGTCGAAAGCCGTGCCGAGAAGGCGGAACGTGAGGCCCAGGAAGAAGCCAAGAAGGCCCGCCTGGACGAGCCGTTGGATGTCGTGGCCCCGCACGCCCAGGGCGTCAGCAGCCAGGAGTCCTTTGAAGCGCCGAATCCCAACGGCGGCCCTGACAACCCTCATCACGGCTAAGCTTTCTGCTGTGACTCATTTCGACGACGACGACCTCGCCGCCGCCCACGGTTCTGCCGCGGGCTCCAAGCACGGCCATAAAGTGGATCGCCCGCGCATTGAAGCGGCGGTTCGCGAGATTCTCCTTGCAATTGGGGAAGATCCCGAGCGTGGGGGTCTCCAGGACACGCCAAAGCGCGTGGCCAAGGCCTACGCCGAGGTCTTCGCGGGCCTTCACCAGCACCCGGAAGAGGTGCTGTCCACTACCTTCGACCTCGACCATGAGGAGCTTGTCCTCGTCAAGGACATTCCCTTCTACTCGACGTGCGAACACCATCTGGTGCCTTTCCACGGCGTCGCGCATGTCGGTTATATTCCGTCACATGACGGCAAGGTCACTGGGCTTAGCAAGTTGGCGCGGCTGGTGGATATCTATGCCCGCCGGCCCCAGGTGCAGGAGCGGCTCACTACGCAGATTGTTGAGGCCCTTGTAACCCACCTGAACCCGCGCGGGGCGATTGTCGTCGTCGAATGCGAGCATATGTGCATGTCCATGCGCGGCATTCGCAAGCCCGGCGCGAAGACCGTCACCAGCGCGGTGCGCGGTCAGCTCCATGACCCGGCCACCCGCGCCGAGGCCATGAGCCTCATACTCGGAAGGTAAGCATTATGGACTCCCTCGCTGCAGCACCCGGAACCGGCCCGGCCACAAGCCCGCTGCCGGTTCTCCGTAAGCCGCGGCCCGCGGCCAGGTTCGAGGACCTGCCAACGGACCGCACGCTCGTCATGGGAATCCTGAACGTCACCCCGGATTCCTTCAGCGACGGCGGCACCCACCGGACGCCGGATACGGCTATTGCCCTCGGTTTGCGTATGTTCTACGCGGGTGCGGACATCATCGACGTCGGAGGCGAATCGACGCGCTCCGGTGCGGAACCGGTTTCTCCCGAAGAGGAACAGCGCCGCGTTATCCCGGTCATTGAGGCGCTGGTCAAAGCTGGCGCGCTGGTCAGCATCGACACGATGCACACGTCCACTGCCGCGGCAGCCGTGGAGGCAGGCGCTGCGATCATCAACGACGTTTCCGGCCTGACCATCGAGCCGGACATGCCCGAACTCGTGGCCCGCACCAAGGTTCCCTACATCCTCACGCACCGCCGTGGGGATGCCCTGACCATGGACAGCCTCACGGACTATGACAACGTCGTTGACGATGTCGTGGCGGAGCTCAGCGGCGTCCGCGACAAGCTGTACGCAGCGGGCGTTGCCCCGGAGCAGATCATCATCGATCCGGGCGTTGGTTTTTCCAAGAACGAGGACCAGAACTGGGAGATCCTCAAGAACCTCGACAAGCTTTTCGGCCTCGGCCACAAGGTGATGGTGGCTGCTTCCCGCAAGCGGTTCCTCGGTTCGCTCCTGACTGTTTCCGGCAAGTCGGCTGCGCCTCTTGAACGTGACGCCGCTACGGCGGCCATCACCGCTTTGAGCGCCACCAAGGGCGCCTGGGCTGTCCGCGTTCACGACGTCGGTCCCAGCCTTGACGCCGTCAAGGTCGCCGCCCGTATCGCCCGCTGATTGGAAAATGCTGTGGACAGGATCACGCTGACCGGCGTCACCGCCGTCGGTTATCACGGGGTGTTCGATTTCGAGCGCCGTGACGGCCAGCCTTTCGTGGTGGACGCAGTCCTGCACACGGATTTCACCAAGGCCGCCGAGACTGATGACCTGCAGTACACGGCGCATTACGGCGAAGTTGCCGAGCTGATCACCAAGCACATCGAGGGTGAACCGCTGAACCTGATCGAGGCCTTGGCCGTCAGGATCGCCGAGGGCATCCTGGCGAACTACGCCGTTGCGGCCGTCGATGTCACCGTCCACAAGCCCAAGGCGCCTATCGAGGTGCCTTTTGGTGACGTCACTGTCAGCGTCCACAGGGAGCGATCATGACGTCTGTCTACATCAAGGCCATCCTGGCGCTGGGCAGCAATCTGGGCGAGCGGAACGACACACTCTCCACCGCAGTGGCGGACCTCGTGGATCCTCCCGAGGTCAGGTTGCTTGGGGTGTCCCCGGTAGTCCAGACCAAGGCTGTTGGCGGACCGGAAGGCCAACCCGATTTCCTGAACATGGTCATGGCGGTCGAAACTACGCTCACGCCATTGGAGCTCCTGAAGCATTGCCATGACGTGGAACAGAAGCATCACCGTGTCCGCGAAGTGCGTTGGGGTCCCAGGACCCTTGACGTGGACATCATTGTCTTCGGCGACCTTGCCAGCGAAGATCCCATCCTCACCATCCCGCATCCGCGGGCAGCCGAGCGTGCTTTCGTGCTGTACCCGTGGTCCCTGCTGGAACCCCACGCCCGGTTGAACGGCAAGAGCGTGGCTGAACTGGCTGCCGTCGCCGCCGACATGCCGGACATCCGTCGGTTTGACGGTTTCGGCGACGTCGCCGGCGTGCCCGCCACGGGCGCGTTGGAGTAGCCATGAAAGCAATGCGCCCCGTCGTCCTGCTGCTTATCGCCGTTGTCGCTGCCGTCATTGCCTGGCTGGCTACGATGGCCACCAACCGTTTCAGCATGGCTACGCCGGTCCTTCCTGAATCTGCCCTGATCACCATGGGCGTCATCGCCGGGCTCACCCTCATCATGGGTATCCGGGTGTTGCGCTGGCGGAACGGCAAGAAGAAGAACATGCTGAACCCGATCCTGGCTGCGAGGACGTTGATCCTGGCCCAGGCTTGCGCGTATGCCGGGACACTCCTCCTGGGTTGGCACGCAGGTATTTCGATTGACCTCCTTAGGGTCAGCCTCCGAAGCGGCGAGGGCATCCTCTGGAACGCTTTGCTCATGGGTGGCGGCGGAGTGGCGATGGTGGTGGTGGGGATCGTGGTTGAGCGGTTCTGCCGGATACCGCCGGAGGACTTTGAGGGCGGCACCCCCGGCCCGGACACGCGCCGCGGCGAGACCAAGGGTGAGGGCGAATATGCCTACCGCGGCGATTGATCCTCCGGGCGTCCAATGGCTCAGGGTCTCGCCGAAGTACGTCACGGTTCGCTTGGTGGAGTGGGCCATCGGCAATGTGCTGTTGTTGGTGGTCCTCAGTTTGCCGCTCCTTTGTGTGCTTCTTGGGTGGTGGCGCTGGCCGCCGTTGTGGCTTGCCGTCACGGTTCCAGCGGTCGTGCTGGTCCTGGCACTGTGGCGCCTGGTGCTGATCCCGCGGCAGGTGCGTGCCATCGGCTATGCGGAACGCGACGACGACCTCCTTATTCGGCGCGGCATTTTCTTCCAGCGCACCATGGTGGTCCCTTATGGCCGAATGCAATATGTTGACGTCGCCGTTGGGCCCGTGGAGCGCAGCCTGGGGCTGTGCACGTTGAAGCTTCACACCGCATCTGCCGGAACCAACGCGCACTTGCCAGGACTTCCGGCGGAGGAAGGCGCGCGACTCCGCGAGCAACTGTCGGCCCGCGGAGAAGCCCGGCTGGCCGGGCTGTGAGCCCGGAGGGAAACGCGGCTGTGAGCCTCCGGGATGAAACCGTCGACGGCGTCTGGCGGCGGGTCCACCCGGCGTCGCCGTTCGTTCGCGGCTGGGTGGCGCTGGCCGCCGTCGGATACTTCTTTGGCCGTGACGCTTTCGAGCGCGTCCTGCAGGGCCGGGAATTCGTGGATCCCAACCTCAACAGCCGGGCCCCGTGGCTGCTTGCCGGTGGAGCTGTGCTCCTGCTGCTGACCGTTGGCGGTTTTATCCTCAGTTGGTACTTCACGCGCTATCAAGTGGCTGAGGGCTATGTCCGCGTGAACACGGGTTTCCTTTTTAAGCAGCAACGACAGGCCCGCTTGGACCGCGTCCAGGCCATTGACATTGTCCAGCCGCTGCTGGCGCGGATCTTCGGCCTCGCTGAACTCAAGTTCGAAGTGGCCGACGCCGGCGAGTCGGCTGTGCGGCTGGCGTACCTTCCGCTTGACCAAGCCAAGCAACTGCGCGCAACCATCCTCGCACGGGCGGCGGGCGTGGTCAGCGGCCCGGAAGCGGCCGGGGAGGAAGTGCCTGAGGCGCCCGAGCATGTGGTGTTGTCGGTACCACCGGGGCGGCTCATCGGGTCCCTTCTTTTGAGTGAGCAAACCGTGGGTATCCTGCTGGGCGCGGCCGCCGCGGTGGGTGTTTCTGTCCTCATGGACAACCAGGCAATTTACCTGGCGTTGATCCCCGCCATCCTGGGCATCGGAGCAGCGTATTGGAGTTCGTTCAATAAGGGCTATAACTTCACTGCAGCGATCTCACCGGACGGCATCCGGCTTCGGTACGGGTTGCTGGACACCCAGGCGCAGACGCTCCCACCCGGTCGCATCCAGGCCGTTATGGTCGCCCAGCCCCCGATCTGGAGGATCTTCGGCTGGTACCGGATGCACGTCAACGTGGCCGGCTACGGCGCCGCGGGTACCGAAGGTGCTGCCCGGACCATGTTGTTGCCCGTTGGGTTGAAGCCCGACGTCATGCGGATGATGTCGTTGGTGCTGCCTGATCCTGGCGTGGACGATCCCGAAAGGGTGTTCACTGCGGGGTTGACGGGGCTCGCCGCGGGAGGCCGTTCGGCTGGCCCAAGCGACGACGGCTTCGTGGTGACCCCGCGCCGAGCACGCTTGCTGGCACCACTGGGTTGGCGACGCAACGGTTTCTTCGCCACCAGGACCGCCCTGCTGATCCGCTCCGGCCGCTGGTGGCGCACGCTGGTGGTTGTTCCGCATCAGCGGACACAGTCGATGGCCCTGCATCAAGGCCCTTTGGCCCGGCGCTTCCGGGTGGCCGACCTGGTGCTCCACACAACGGCCGGACCGGTTTCGCCCAGGGTTTTCCAAGCCGGGGTAGAGCAAGCCGTTGAACTGTTCGACCAACAGGCAGCGCGGGCCCGGGAGGCCCGGAAACGGCAAACCAGCGAACAATGGCTGGCACAGGTAGCCCCGCAGGCCCCGGAAGTCGCAGCCGCCGCGCAGCCACAGTTGGGGCACTCAGAGCAATTCCCATCGCCACTACAACAGGAGGACCGCCAGGATGGCTAGGCCAGGACGACTCGGAGTCGGGATCATTGGCGCCGGGAAGGTGGGCGCAGTGCTTGGTGCGGCCTTGCGCGCCGCCGAGCACGCCGTCGTCGGGGTTTCCGCGGTGTCCGAGGCGAGCCGCGAGCGTGCCGAAAACCTGCTGCCCGGCGTCCCGATCCTGGAAATCCAGGACATCGTGGAGCGCTCGGAGCTGGTGCTGCTGGCCGTCCCGGACGATGCCCTGGGTGAGCTGGTTGGGGGACTGGCCAAGCTCGGCGCCTGGCAGCCCGGCCAACTGGTTGCGCACACCTCGGGCCGGTTCGGCGTCGGAATCCTCAACCCGGTCCGCGCGGCCGGCGCGATTCCGCTGGCCCTCCACCCCGCTATGACCTTCACGGGCATGAGCCTGGACCTGACCCGCCTCATGGATTGCACGTTCGGTGTGACCGCGGACGCTGCGATGCTGCCGATCGCCCAGGCACTGGTAGTGGAGATGGGTGCCGAGCCGGTGGTCATTGCCGAAGGTGATCGCACGCTCTATCACGCTTCCCTCGCGCACAGCTCCAATCACATGGTGACGTTGGTGGCGCAGGCGTCGCAGATGCTGCGGGAGATCGGCGTCGAAAACCCTGAGTCCATGCTGGGCCCGTTGCTGCGCGCGACCCTGGAGAACGCACTTGCCTCCGGCGAATCAGCGTTGACCGGACCGGTGGCGCGTGGGGATGTAGGTACCGTTTCCGCGCACGCCCAGGCGCTGAAGGAATACGACGGCGGCGCCGGCGGCGATGTCCTTGCCGCCTACCAGGCCATGGCGCAGGCTACCGCGCGCCGTGCAGTGAACCGCGGATTGCTGCGCCCGGAACAACTGAACGACATCAGCAAGGCTTTGGGCGAGGAGCCCGGGGCGTTGGAAGGAAACTGAACAGCATGGCCATCAAACTCGTAACCACCGCGGCCCAGCTTCGTGCCGAAAGCGCCAGGCTCCTGGCAGCCAAAGGCGGGAATTCGCAGGGACTGGTGCCCACCATGGGTGCCCTCCACTCCGGTCACGCCGCTCTTGCCCGGACCGCCGTTGCCGAGAACGACGTCGTGGTTGCCACGATCTTTGTGAACCCGCTGCAGTTCGGTGACGCCGTTGATCTGGACCGTTACCCCCGCACGCTCGACGCAGACTTGGCCCTGCTCGACGCAGAAGGCGTTGACCTGGTCTTCGCGCCCTCAGTTGACGAGGTGTACCCGGGCGGACAGCCATTGGTGCGGGTTACTTCCGGCCCGCTCGGCGACAAATGGGAGGGCGCCTCGCGCCCCGGCCACTTCGACGGTGCCCTCACCGTGGTGGCCAAACTGCTGCACTACGGACTTCCCGGAGGTGCTTCAGCTGACGGCACGACGGCGGCCTACCGGGCTTACTTTGGCCAGAAGGACGCGCAGCAGTTGGCTCTGGTTAAGCGCATGGTCGCGGACCTGAACTTCCCCGTGGAGATCGTCCCGGTGCCCATCGTCCGCAGTGAGGACGGCTTGGCATTGTCGAGCCGGAACCGGTTCCTTTCGGATGAAGAGCGCGATGCTGCACTGGTGCTGTCGCGGGCACTGCGCCTTATCGAGTCCCGCGCAAACGCCCACGAACCGCTGGACCTGGACTCCGCCGTCGAGCTTGTCGAGTCCCAGCCGCTGGTGGAACTGGACTATTTCGACGTCGTGGATCCCACCACGCTGGAACCGCTGGCGGAGAACTGCAAAGAGACCCCGTTCCGCGGCGAGGGTTTGGCGATCATCGCAGCCAAGGTAGGTCCGGTGCGGCTCATCGACAACGCACCATTGTTTTCCTAGCGTTTGGAAATTTCCTACTGACGGGAATTCGGTGGGCGCTTAGACTGTTCTAGTCTTCACCGGCATCGATCGCCGGCCACCAAAAACCACACCTTGGGGAATCCTCATGTCTACCGACGTCTCGTCCGACGCCAACGGCAAGCCCGAATCCGGCGCGCCCACCTCCGGCGGTGTCACCGCCACGGAGGCTCCGCACCAGCAGGCTCCTGAAGCCCAGGCCCCAGCGTCTGGAAAGATGTCCCGCGAGTCGGTCACCGTCATCGTGACCTTGCTGGTGGCCACGTTCGTCGTGATCCTCAACGAGACCATCATGAACGTCGCCCTGCAACGCCTCATGACGGATCTCCAGGTGAGCGCCTCCACGGTGCAGTGGCTGGCCACTGGCTTCATGCTGACCATGGCCGTAGTCATTCCCACCACCGGTTTCATCCTGCAGCGGATGAGTACGCGTGGGGCGTTCATGCTGGCCATGGGTCTGTTCAGTGGAGGCACCTTGCTGGCCGCTTTGGCACCAGGATTCCTTGTGCTCCTGCTGGCGCGAATCGTCCAGGCAGGTGGAACGGCCATCATGCTGCCGCTGCTGATGACCACCATCCTGACCCTGGTCCCCATGTCCAAGCGTGGTGCCGTCATGGGTAACGTCAGCATCGCCATCTCGGTGGCCCCGGCCATGGGCCCCACGGTCTCCGGCATCATCCTGGACAACTTCTC
>Ga0256902_1000196_pt1 | contig 14106 bp, 9 predicted proteins | sample MC6MC0690MT_FD_190192 | JGI IMG/M metagenome (GOLD analysis project Ga0256902, IMG submission 190192) | Metatranscriptome of enriched soil aggregate microbial communities from Iowa State University, Ames, United States - MC6-MC0690-MT... | ecosystem: Environmental > Terrestrial > Soil >... | reverse complement strand
TGTACAAAAACAAATGTTTCTTTTATTAAATGATGGATCTCTTTTTTGTCGGTCTTTGTAAAACCATGATTTCCCTTTTTAACTTTTATGAGTTTGTTGGTAACGGCAACTTTGTTGAGTTCTCTATGCAATTTTTTCGATTGTTTAAAAGGAACAATAAAATCTCTGTTTCCATGCAGAATTAAAATAGGTATTTTTGGCGCAGCCTGTAAATGCTCAATAGGCGAATACTGTCTTGCCACGGCAATTGCTTCTTCTTTATTAGTATTGATATCGAAAGACGTCATTGCCAAGATCAATTTCTCTCTAATATCATATAATTTCGGTAAGAGCAATTTATAGGTTTTTCTGGTAAACCAACTGGCGTTGGTTTTTAAAACTTTGTTTAAATCGGTCGGGCCGAAGTTATCCAAAATAAAACGAATTTTAGACAGCTCATTATTTTTATCTGTGCTAAATGCAGTCATTAAAGCCAAATGTGCACCGGCAGATTCTCCCCAAAGTCCGATGTTTTCCGTATCAAAATTATACTCATCAGCATTATCTGCAATCCAACGCACTGCGTCTTTACAATCGTTTAGCTGCTCTTCAATATCAACTGTTTTGCTTACCAAACGGTAATTTATTGCTACAACGGTATATCCATTTTCCTGCAAAGTATCTTTAATTCCCTCGGTGTAATGATATTTAATTTCTTTGTCGCCCTGTGCCCACGCGCCGCCGTGAATAAATACAACAATCGGACTTTTATCGTAAACTTTTTGTTTAGGCAGATGAATATCCAATTTAACAGTATCTTTTTCTGCAATTTTATAAGGAATATCTTTTAAGAATATCTTTTGGTCGGCACTGTTTTGTGCTGTTAATGAAATAGAAAACAAACTGATGATCAAGAATAAATATAACTTCATTTTTATGCTGTTAAAATGAAATCCTAATTTATAGCTTTTTTATGTTATTAGAAATAAAATTTAGGTCATTTTAAAGTAAGGTTATAACAAAAATGTGCTTAACCGTATTTGATTAAGCACATTGTGTATGTAGATTTATTCTTTCTTGTCTGCTCTGCGTTTTAACGGAATATCCGGCAGGTTTTTGTTCAACAATAACGGATAATATTCTATTTTAACTGAGCTGTTATCCAACCCAAAGGCTTTTTCTTCTGATAAACTTCGTCTGCGGATAAAGGCATAACAATCTAAAATGAATTTTTCGTACCAAGGCAGATCATTATCAAACGATACTACTTTTTCAATAATAATGTATTTATGATCGGCAGTAATCTGATTTTTTCGTAAAGAATGATATGTACTTAATCGGTTAAATTCACCGCACATGCTTAAATCTTCTAATACCTTTTTAAACAACGGACTTATTTTTGGCGCGATACGGAATCCTAAATAAAAATCGACACGCATAATTTTATCCGAAAATTTCTTAATCTGATATTCCATTCCGTAAGGTTCATCAATCACGTTTACATGCAGCATCCAATACACATCGGCACGCTTTGGTCGTTTGTAAAGTATCGAATAAATAACCTTCGATTCAATTTCGTTCTTGTTGTGCGCGTTCGTCAGATAAATTAAATTGTTAGAATACTGCGGAATACTTTCGTCGTTACTTAAATCTTCAATAACGCTGGTATAATCGCTTAATTTTACAAATTCGGTATAATTTTTACGGATGCGCTTACCTAAAAACCAAATCGTCATTACAAAAGCAATAGCACCGGCTACAATTAAAGAAACGTATCCACCGTGATGAAATTTATCAATATTCGCTATAAAGAACGATACTTCAATAACGCTGTAGATTAATACAAACGCCACAATGATCAACTTGTTGAATCGTTTTAAAATCATGTAATAAGTAAGCAGAATGCTGGTTGCAATCATACACATGATAATTGCCAAACCGTAAGCCGCTTCCATATTGCTCGATTCTTTAAAGTACAACACCACCAAAATACAGCCGATACACAAAATCCAGTTGGTTGATGGTATGTAAAGCTGCCCTTTTATGTTTGATGGATATTTAACCAAAACACGCGGCCACAAATTCAATCGCATAGCCTCGTTAATCATAGTAAACGATCCGGTAATTAACGCCTGCGCTGCAATAACAGCAGCTAAAGTTGCTACAACAATACCTATTGGAATAAACCATTCGGGCATCATTAAATAAAACGGGTTTTGAATAAACTCTACACCGTTATCAAATGTTTTTAGTTGAATGTTGGTGTGCGATAGTAAAAAAGCGCCCTGTCCCAAATAGTTTAAGGCAAGAGTGGTTTTAACAAACATCCAGCTTAAACGGATGTTCTTAATACCACAATGCCCTAAATCGCTGTACAAGGCTTCGGCACCTGTTGTACATAAAAATACAAAGCCTAAAACGTAAAATCCTTCCGGATGTTCGGTTAACAGCAAATAGGCATAATATGGGTTTACCGCTTTAAGAATTTCAGGTACTTGGGTAATCTGTAAAAGACCTACGCCACCTAACATTAAAAACCAGATCAACATAATAGGACCAAAAAATTTACCAATGGTTTTGGTTCCGTAACTTTGAAAGAAGAACAAAATCAAGATGATTCCTATTACAAAGGGGATTGTCTTTAAATCGGGATAATAGATTTTAACACCTTCCAGCGCTGATGAAATAGAAATAGGCGGCGTAATAAAACCGTCGGCAAGCATGGCGCTACCACCAATAAGCGCCGGAACAATCAGCCACTTTTTCTTGAGTTTTTTTACCAAGGTGTACAACGAAAAAATACCACCTTCGCCTTTATTGTCGGCTTGTAACGTAAGCCAAACGTATTTAATGCTGGTTTGCAGCGTAAGTGTCCAGAGTACGCATGAAACGGCTCCGAGCACTAAATTGGAATTTATGGGCGAATTTCCAAAAATTGCCTTCATTACATATAACGGCGATGTACCAATATCACCGTAAATAATACCTAACGTTATTAATAAAGCACCTGCTGTTACCTTATTAACGCTGTGTTTTGCTTCCACTTGAAATAGGAATTGATTAAAATAATTGTTGTTTTTCGCCGGTTTTCTATTGATATGCTATTCTAAAACAGATTCAATTATCAAACTGACAAAAAGTTGCCAAATGTATAAAATTTGTATATACTAAAGTACTAAAATTAAATTTTTTAAATGTAAGGTAATTGTTGTTTTTTAATAAGGCTGTCTCCGTCATTATTTAAATAAATAAAATAGGTGAAATTATTATGTCACCTCTTAATGGAATAAATTAAGAATTATAATACTTGGCACGGTATTATTTTAAAATATTGAAAACAATTTAAATAAAAAAATTTTTTTGCAAAATATTAAGGATTATCTTCACAACATTAACTTAAAAACATATTATAATGAAAAAATCCATTATTGCCCTAATGGGATTATTCGCGCTTACCGCGTGTAGTGAAGATGTATATGAAGATGCAGAAATGCAAAATGAGGAAGCTGGTTCGCAATACCAAACTAACAGTTTTAACAACCAGAACAGCGGACAGTATGCTGGATACGGCCCAGGAGGAATAGGCTTTTGGGGTATTAATTACATTTCACCTTGGGATGTTTGGTTTAGAGGAGAAACTGTTAACGGACATAGTAATTTGCAGCCTTCTTATTTTTTTGCGAATGGAAATATGGAAGATGTAACTCCATATGATATTGAAGTTTTTGCTTATGCCGGCTTGGCTTATTTTGATGGTGATAATAACGGAGTATACGAAGATCCAAAATTATTACAGAATACAGGTAATGGCTTTGTTGCACAAATAGATAATGGTAATTACCCTAACTTATATGCTAATAACCAAGAAGTAGGTAATTTAGTAAAAACACCTGTTCAAATTGATGTGCCTGCTTATCCAAATCCTAATCACTCATTTAGGTATGAGGATAGATTAGATCATTTTCCTCTTCCTAGTCCACAAGGTCAGCCAAAGTATGTGCCAAATGCTTTTGATTTTGCGGGAACCTTAACTCAAGATGAACTTGATTTATTGCAAGATTATGGTAAGATATTCTTTTATGAAGTAAATGTTTACGATAAAGTTACCGGCGCATTTATAATGAGTACTATGATGCATCCTTATATTGGAACGTTACCTACAGGCAGTAATCCAGATCCGGGATGGGTACCGGTAACAGATCAAATAGGAAATCAGTTGCAAGGTAATGTACCAACATTGGGCGGGTTTGATTTGTATTATTTCTATTCCAATATTGGTGGAACGCAATGGAATATAGCTAATCCTTTCAATAGTAATTTATGCGATTCGCGTGAGGTGGTTTTTGATGTGCCTATGCCATTGCATGAAGTACAAATTGATCCTAACTTTAAGATTACTTTAGGTTTTTCTGCTACAGGACAAACGGGTTGGGTTAATTCGGCATTGTATTTAAATGTAACCGGGAGATAAACATTAAATTATTGTTATGAGAAAATATATATTGTATTTATTTCTATCCTTTTTCATTTTAGATACAGTTTACAGCCAGATTTTGTACAGCGACAATTTTGATAACCACAGCTGGGGTAACTTAGGAACCGATATTACCGGTACTATTCCCGGGCAATGGGGATGGTTAACAAAATCTAAAGGTGGTACACAAACTAGCAGTATTTTTACCATAGTAAACGAAACCAACCGTGGTAAGGTATTAGACATAACTGCTGTTTCATACTACGAAGAATTATATGTATTTAAACCCAACTTAAATCCACTTATTGACAGTCGTACCACTGGGAACGATGTTGTTAAATTTGAAATAGACTATTTTACAGGATCCATACAGCCATCTAGTGGTGGTGGAATTGGTAATGCCGCTTTAATAGGGTTGTTGGCTGTTGGCGAACAAGTTGGAGGGACATTAAGTCCAGATTATCTGGTGCTCTTTTCTTTTGATAAAAAAAGGGGTCTCTTTGGTGGTAGAACAAGTGGAAATACGGAAGGGCTTATAACTAATGTACCAAATGGTGAATATTTTTTGCCATTTAATACATGGGTAAAGCTTATTGCTTATTTAGATTATACAAATAGAAAAGTGTATTTTGAAATACCTTATTTTAATAAAGCTTTTACAGGCGATTTTTACAAAAACCACCCCTCAACCAACTTAATTCAAGATTTTAAGCCGGCTACCGTTTCATTAGCTGTTTTTCTAGAGCAAGAGGGACAAGCATCTAACCCTGCAGTTACTCGCAACCGCTACGATAACATTAAAATAACAGCATTAAATGCGGTGCCGCCAGAGGTTATAAACTTAAGTGTAAACGAACAATTAGCTTCAAAATTTAATTTATACCCTAACCCAGCTACTAATGTGGTTAATATAACCAACAGCGAAAATATGTTGGTTAACAAAGTTGTTATTTACGATACTGCTGGCAAGCAGTTAAGCATTCAAAGTTTTAATAACGAAGCCCAAATACAACTGAGCGTAGAAAATTTAGCAAGCGGTACTTATATGCTGCATTTACAAACAAATAAAGGTTTGGTAGTTAAAAAACTGGTTAAGAAATAAAGCTTTAAAATTAAAAAACTCCCTGTAATTAGGGAGTTTTTTGTAAGGTATCTATAAACTTCTCAAAAAGCTTTTTTGTTTTCTCTTCAATTTCCTGATAAGTCAGTCGTTCTTTGGTTTGGTAAAAGAACATCATTACATAAGGTTCATTTAAATCGCTCAGCAGCAATTCTTTGTTTAGGCGGTAGCATTCACGCAGAACACGTTTAAAATAATTACGGTCAACCGCTTGTTTAAAGTACCTTTTAGAAACCGAAACACCCATTTGCAGCGGAACTTCCAAATCTTTCACAGGCACGTAAACCAGTCGCAACGGATATTTCGTAACCGTACGTCCTTCCGAAAAAAGTAAATCAATATACTTTTTCTTTTTTAGTTTTTCGGTTTTGGGATACGTATGGTTCATAAATCAGTACTATGTGGCAAAAATACTGTTTTGTATCGGGTTTAAAAAACTAAAAATAGATAGATAAAAAATTATTCCTATTTTTACTAATTCATAAAAAAACAGAATAACAATGAAACTTCATGCCATTGAAGCAGGTAATTTTAAGTTAGACGGCGGTGCTATGTTTGGTGTGGTTCCAAAGGTACTTTGGAATAAAACCAATCCTGCCGATGCCAATAATCAGATTGATCTTGCCGCACGCTGCTTGTTGATTGAAGACGGCAACCGATTGATTTTGATTGATACCGGTATGGGCAACAAACAGAGTGACAAGTTTTTTGGCTTTTACAATATGTGGGGCGATTTTGATTTAGAACAATCCTTAAAAGAAAAAGGTTTCAGCAAAGACGATATTACCGATGTATTTTTAACCCATCTGCATTTTGATCATTGTGGTGGTGCCGTTTCTTGGAACGACTCTCGCACGGGTTACGAACCTACCTTTAAAAATGCAACGTATTGGAGCAACGAAAACCATTGGGATTGGGCTACAAAACCAAATCCGCGTGAAAAAGCATCGTTTTTATCAGAAAATATTTTGCCGTTGCAAGAAAGCGGTCAATTGAAATTTGTACAGCCGAATTCAAATCCAACCGAAATAATATCAGATATTAACTTCGGTGTTATGTTTGTAGACGGTCATACCGAAAAGCAAATGATTCCACATATAAAATATCAGGACAAAACCATTGTTTTTTGTGCCGATTTATTACCAACTGCCGGTCACATTCCATTGCCTTATGTAATGGGGTACGATACTCGACCTTTATTAACCTTGGGCGAAAAAGAACAGTTTTTAAAGAATGCTGCAGCTAATAATTATTTTCTGTATCTGGAACACGATGCACATAACCCAATAATTACCTTGCAAGAAACCGAAAAAGGCGTTCGTTTAAACGAGGTTTTTTCTATTAACGATATTTTATGATATTGATTTGTAACATATCCGTTTTTTCAATACCAATTAATTAGAATAAAATTTAAGATTATATCAAATGAAAATCAACAAATCTATTTACTTATCAGCTTTAGTAGCTTTAGCCCTAACCAGCTGTAAAACGGCACAAACATCTTACTTACAAGATTTAAGTGCGTTAAAACCAATTGAAAGTGCAGACCAGTTACCAACAAGAAAATCAGCTTTAGCAGAAAGTAGTTTACAACGTTGGAGTCATTTGGATGTACTAAAAGATACCGTTCCGGGAATGTCTGTTGATCGGGCATATCAGGAAATCATTAAAGATAAAGCAGGTAAAAAAGTAATCGTAGCGGTGATTGATTCTGGTATAGAGGTTGATCATGCCGATTTAAAAACACAAATGTGGGTAAATCCTAAAGAAAAAGCAGGAAACGGTAAAGACGACGATAAAAACGGATATACTGACGATATTCACGGGTGGAACTTTTTAGGTGAAACCAATGAAGAGCAGTTAGAATTAACTCGTATTGTTTCTCGTGGCGATGACGGATCTGCTGAATACAAGCGTGCTGTTAAAGAATTAGAAGAAAAACGTGCAGAGTTAGAGCCTTTAAAAGCACGTTTGGCATCAATGCAGGAAGTACATGATAAGGTAGCTAAATATGTTAAGAAAGAAACTTTTACAAAAGCCGATTTAGATAAAATTGGTGCTGATGCTCCTGCTGATATCGCAAAAGCTAAAAACATGGCGTATGCATTGGTATCTGGCGGAAAAGAAGCAAACGAATATTTAAAAGATTTTGCAGGATACGTTAACGGTCAGTTAGATTATAACTTAAATCCTGATTTTAAAGGACGTAAAACGGGTGATGATATTTTTGATATCAACGATAAAATCTACGGAAATAGTGATGTAATGGGCGATCGCGATCATGCAAAACACGGAACGCACGTTGCAGGTATCATTGCACAAACACGTCACAACAATATTGGTGGCGACGGTGTAGCATCAAACAATGTAGAAATTATGTCGGTTCGTGCCGTGCCAGATGGTGATGAGTACGATAAAGATATTGCTTTGGCAATTCGTTACGCAGCAGATAACGGTGCAAAAGTAATCAACGGAAGTTTTGGTAAATATTTTGCACAAAACAGCCAATGGGTTATGGACGCGATTAAATATGCAGAAAAGAAAGACGTATTAATCGTTGTAGCTGCCGGTAATGATGCTATGGATTTAAACCCAGCAACGGGTGAAGAAATAAAACGTTACCCTAACGATCGTATCGAAGGAACTAAAACCGAAATCGCTGATAACTTTTTAGTAGTGGGTGCGTTAAATCCTTCATTCGGAGAAAAAATGGTAGCAAACTTCTCTAACTTCGGTAATGTAGATGTAGATGTTTTTGCTCCGGGTGTAAAAATTTACGCAACGGTTCCTCACGGAAAATACGAATATTTACAAGGAACATCAATGGCATCTCCAAATACGGCAGGTGTAGCAGCAATGATTCGCTCGTACTATCCAAACTTAAAGGCTGCACAGGTTAAGAAAATCATGATGGATTCTGGTGTAGCTGTTAACAAACAAGTTATTGTTTCGGGCGATAAAGACGATAAACGTAATTTTGCAGATATTTCTACTTCAGGAAAATTCGTAAACCTTTACAACGCGTTAATTATGGCAGATAAAGTTTCTAAAGAGAAAAAATAAAGTCATAATTAATTTAGTAATTTAGCTGTTCTCTTTTCGGGAACAGCTTTTTTCTTTTAGAATGGAAGTTATTTAAACAATCATCTATAAGTAACATAAAGTTTGTCATTGCTACGCCAGTTCGAGCAAGCTCTCGTGCCCGTAGGAATCTAAAAAGAGAATAATATTTTGAATTAATGAATGATAATATTCAGATACAGTTTTCGTATTCACCATTTAATTTATGGTTTCATTCAATCATAAAGATACTTATGGTTTCTATTTTGGTAATAGTTCTGTGTTTGGTAGATAAACAACCTTTAGGATTTATCTTTGGAATAACAATTGGGATGGTATCTGTAAGAAGTATTCAGCAAATATTCAGAAATTTACACCGAAGTATCAATAATCAGCCTGCGATAACTTTAACCGATCAATATTTTATAAATCACATGAACAATACAAAAATTCATTGGAAAAATATAACGTATATTGGTTTAAGATCAGAAGGCTCAATTACAAATTTAAAGCTCAAGCTATTTAATAGAAAAATCTATTCCGATCAAATTAAAGAACCTATTGATATATTATTTTACTTTTTGGAACCAACAGGAAAATCTGTGAGAATACCAATATGTTATATTAAAGGCAATAGTTATAAGATTTATAATATTGTGGATGACTTATTTTTAAAGAAAAAGAACTATTATTAATTTGCAACAAACACTTAAAATCAAAATATGAAAAAGTTTTTACTTTTACTGATTGCAGTATCAACCTCTGGATACGCACAGCATAAAAACCCAAATCCGGGTTACTGGCAGCAGCACGTTGATTATAAAATGGATGTTACCATGGATGTTGAAAAATTTCAATATTCGGGAACACAGGAATTGGTTTACACCAACAATTCCAACGACACTTTAAAAAAGGTTTTCTACCACTTATATTTTAATGCTTTTCAACCGGGAAGCGAGATGGATGCTCGTTTAACTTCCATTTCCGATCCTGACAAACGTATGGTAAAATCGTTTAAAGGTCCAGACGGAAAAGAAAAAAGACAAAGCAAAATATCAGAATTAAAACCGAACGAAACAGGTTTTTTAAAGGTTGATGAATTAAAACAAAACGACGTACTTTTAAAAACAAAAGTTGTTGGGACCATTTTAGAAGTTGAATTAGCGCAACCGCTGTTACCAAAGTCTAAAACAACTTTCAACATGAAGTTCAACGGACAAGTGCCAGTAATGGTGCGCAGAGCCGGACGAAATTCCGATGAAGGCGTAGCATTGTCTATGACGCAGTGGTATCCAAAAATGGCAGAATTCGATTTTGAAGGATGGCATGCTGATCCGTACATAGGTCGTGAGTTTCATGGCGTTTGGGGAAATTTCGATGTAAAGTTAACTTTAGATAAAAAATACACGGTTGGTGCATCGGGTTATCTACAAAACAAAAACGAAATTGGTCACGGATACGAAGATCAAGGTGTAAAAGTTGAGATTCCTAAAAAACAAAAAACGCTTACCTGGCACTTTGTAGCACCAAATGTGCACGATTTTGCGTGGGGAGCCGATCCTGATTTTATCCACGATAAAGTTATGGGTTCAAATAATGTAGAGTTGCATTTCTTCTATAAAAACGATACCTCTATCACAGAAAACTGGAAAAAATTACAACCTGAAACGGTTAAGTTGTTAGAATTTTTCAATAAAAATATTGGCGAATATCCGTACAAACAATATTCTGTTATTCAGGGTGGCGATGGCGGTATGGAATACGCAATGTGTACTTTGATTACCGGAAAACGCAGTCTGCCAAGTTTAATTGGTGTTACAGCGCATGAGTTGGCACACATGTGGTTTCAGCATTTACTGGCTACAAACGAAAGCAAACACGGTTGGATGGATGAAGGTTTTACATCGTTTATTTCAGATTTTGCCGTGAATAAAATCATGGATAAAAAGAATCAGGAAGATGCAAACCCGTTTCAAAGCATGTACAACAATTACAACTACATGGTAAAAATGGGTGGCGAACAACCGCTTTCTACGCACGCCGATCGTTTTGATGATAATATGAATTACGGAATTTCGGCTTACACAAAAGGTGCTGTTTTTATTACACAACTGGCATATGTAATCGGCTGGGACAATACTTTTAAAACGTTACAACGTTTTTATTCTGATTATAGATTTTCACACCCAACACCTAACGATTTTAAACGAACTGCAGAACGTGTATCGGGTGCTGTTTTAGATTGGTACTTGGTTGATTGGACTCAAACCGTGAACACCATTGATTACGGTATTAAAAATGTTGAGGTTAAAGGGAACGAAGCAAGCATCACTTTAGAAAGAATCGGTAGAATGCCAATGCCTATTGATCTGGTTGTGGTTTACAGCGATGATTCAAGCGAAAGTTTCTACATTCCGAATACGTTGATGCGTTGGTCAAAAGACAATCCGTATCCGCAAATAAAGCGTACCGTTTTAAATGGTTGGGATTGGGCTTACCCAACATTCGATTTTAAATTCGATACAAAAGGAAAAAAAATAAAAGCAGTTGTTATTGATCCATCGCAATTAATGGCAGATGTAGATCAGGCAAACAACTCAAAAGAACTTTAATAAAACGCAGCGAAAAAATCGCTGCGTTTTTGTTTTAGGCTTTTTACATATTACTTAATTATTAAGCGATTTAGGTAGTATTGCAAATAGTGTTACCAAATAATCATATAAGCTTTAACTAATACCCCAACGGTTTTTTGCTGTTAATCATTGCTGTAGTTTAGCTGAAAAATTTAACTACATTACAATGAAAAATCGTCTAGGCACATTGGCTTTGTTTGCATTATTTGCAAGTACGGCTTCATATGCACAAAACAAATTATCGGGTGTTGTTTACAATACAGCAAGTAACACAGCTTTGTCTGGAGTAGAAGTATATGTAAAAGGAACTTCAGATGGTTTTGTAACCAATCAAGATGGATCTTTTACCATAACTACCAACCTAACTCAAGGTCAAATCGAAGTTTCTTCAATGGGCTATGTATCAAAAACCATTATTTTTAGTTTTGATACAGCTACCGAATTAAACCTTGGAACCATCTATTTGAATGAAAACACAGAATCTTTAAACGAAATAGTTGTAATGGCTCGCGGAGTTATTGATGTTGCCGAAGGGCGTAGAACACCAATTGCCGTGTCAACCATAAAAGGACCAGAGATCGAAGAAAAAATCGGTTCACGCGATATTACAGGTGTAATGCTAAATACGCCATCGGTTTACGTTACAAGTGAATCAAGCGGATTTGGTGATACACAAATGTACACTCGTGGTTTCGATCAGTCCAATACAGCCTTCCTATTAAACGGTCAGCCAATCAACGGAATGGAAGATGGTAACATGTACTGGTCTAACTGGTCTGGAATGGGCGATATTGCAAACGCAATTCAAATTCAGCGTGGTTTGGGATCGTCAAAATTGGCAATTTCATCGGTTGGTGGAACCATCAACTTTATTACCAAAGCAACCGAAATGAAAGAAGGCGGATTTTTAAAAGCCGGCTTGGGTAACGATAATTATTTTAAATCGACTGTGGGTTACAGCACCGGTTTGCAGGAAAATGGTTTTGGTGTAACAGCAATGTTATCTCATTGGCAGGGTGACGGTTATAACGATATGACTGCCGGGCAAGGACAAAATTATTTTATTTCGATGGGATACAAACCAAACGAAAAACATAATTTCAACTTCTTAATTACAGGGGCACCACAATGGCACGACCAGAATTATGCAAAACCTATTTCAACTGTCTATACAGATGAAACTAAGACAAAAGTTAGAACTCCGGGTTACGATATCTTCGGACAAAAATTCAATAGCAATTGGGGAATGTTAAACGGTGAAAAATTTAATACGCGTCGTAATTACTACCATAAACCAGTTTTAAACTTAAACTGGGATTGGAAAATAAACGAACTTTCTAATTTGTCAACAGTAGTTTATGCTTCGTTTGGAAGAGGCGGTGGTACGGGAACCGAAGGCAGCAGATTCGACTACTTAAATGACGGAACAATTGATCTTCAAAAAATTTATGATGCAAATACAGCTGCTGGTGCAGGATCTACAATTTTACGTGCATCGGTAAATAATCATCAGTGGTATGGAATGGTTTCTAACTTTCAAACAAAGTTAACTTCAAACCTGACTTGGAATTTAGGTTTAGATGTTCGATCATATAAAGGAGAGCATTTTAAACAGATGGTAAATAACTTTGGTGCGCAGTATTTTGTTGATAAGAATAATGTGAATCTTGGGGAAAATAATGTTTCTAATGTTTATTCTACAAATCCATGGAAAGCTTTGTCGAATTTTGCTAAAGATGGCAAAGATAAAATTGGTTGGGATTATTCTGAAACCATTAATTATGGTGGATTGTTCACGCAGTTAGAATATGCAAACGATCGTTTTTCGGCGTTCTTCCAAGGAGCAGTATCAAACCAAACCAACCAACGTTGGGATTATTACCAATATACGCCGCAAGAAGAAAAATCAGAAAAGGTTTCTAACGTAGGCTATAACGTAAAAGGAGGTGTTTCTTATAATATCGATAATAAACATGTTTTCTTTGGTAATGCAGGTGTATATTCAAGACAGCCTTACCACGATAATATTTTTATGAACTTTAAAAATGATGTAAATCCTTTTACTAAAAACGAAGATATTGTTGGTATAGAATTAGGATATAAATTCATTTCTGAATATGTTCAAATAAATGTTAATGCATACAAAACCACTTGGGCTAATAGAGTAGAGTCAAGTTCTAATTTTGCAAGTGCTGCCGATGTTGAAGCTATAAACACACCGTCTAATCAGTTTCCTATTGCAGAAGGCGATATGCTTTATAGAATTACTCGTGGGGTAAAGCAAGATCACCAAGGTATCGAGTTGGATATTCAGGCAAAACCATTATATAATTTAGAAGTAAAAGGTTTTGCATCTATTGGAGATTGGACATATGTTGGAAATGGTGTTGAAGAAATTCGTAACGAAGAACGCAATTTGGTAAAAAGTACAATAACAGATTTAGATGGCGGTAAAGTAGGTAATGCAGCACAGACCACCTTTGGTTTAGGTGCTAAATACAAAATTTTACCAAACTTATCTATTGATGCAGATTACCGTTACTACCAAAATCTGTATGCTAATGTGCAACTAAAAGAAAATCTGGAATTGCCTTCTTTCGGGTTGATTGATGCCGGTGTATCTTACGCACTAAACTTAACTGATAAAAACCGATTAAGTTTCCGCGTTAACGTAAACAACTTGTTCGATACCGAATATATTTCCCAATCAAACACAGCAAATATGTTAACTGGTGCCGAAGGCGAAAAGGCATATAAAGGCATAAACACAACCAACCAGGTTTATTTTGGCTTTGGTCGCACATGGAATGCATCAATCAAGTTTACATTCTAAATCTATC
>Ga0256902_1000186_pt1 | contig 14471 bp, 13 predicted proteins | sample MC6MC0690MT_FD_190192 | JGI IMG/M metagenome (GOLD analysis project Ga0256902, IMG submission 190192) | Metatranscriptome of enriched soil aggregate microbial communities from Iowa State University, Ames, United States - MC6-MC0690-MT... | ecosystem: Environmental > Terrestrial > Soil >... | reverse complement strand
GGGGGCCAACGCCCGGTTACGCCGCAGGAATAGTGGTTTACTACTCAGGAAAGCTTGTTTCAACCGAGGAAGAGCGCCATGTCTCAAAGCCAGTCGCGGTCCACCAGCCCGACCAACTGGCAACCCAACCAGCCGGAGCGGGAAGGCCTGTGGATCTTCACCCGGGTGCGCGACTTCATCGACAACATTGCCAACACCTCACCGGCCCGCCTGGCACTGACCGTCTTCGCAGTGGTGATCCTGGTCTTCACGGGTTTGCTGTCCCTGCCCGCCGCTTCGTCTGCCGGTACCGTCACACCTTTGCACCAAGCCATGTTCACTGCGGTGTCCAGCGTCTGCGTCACCGGGCTGACCGTGGTTTCCACGGCAACCCACTGGACGTTCTTCGGTCAGCTGGTCATCCTGGTCGGCATCTTCGTTGGCGGTTTGGGCACCCTTACCCTCGCCTCGCTCCTGGCCCTGATGGTCAGCAAGCGGCTGGGCGTGCGCGGCAAACTGATCGCGCAGGAAGCCATGAACAACGCAGGCCGCCTCGGTGAGGTGGGTACCCTCCTACGGATCGTCATAGTCACGTCCGTGGTCATTGAGGGAGCCCTGGCGTTGGCGTTGATTCCGCGCTTCATCATGCTGGGCGAAGATTTCTGGCAGGCCGTCTGGCACGGCGTCTTCTATTCGATCTCATCATTCAACAACGCCGGCTTCACGCCCCACTCCGACGGTATCGTCCCCTACGAAACCGACCTCTGGATCCTCATACCCCTCATGCTGGGCGTCTTCCTGGGCAGCCTGGGCTTCCCCGTGGTGATGGTTTTGCAGCAGAACGGTCTCAACTGGAAGAAATGGAACCTCCACACCAAGCTGACCATCCAGGTCTCCTTCATACTGCTGGCGGCCGGGACCGTTCTGTGGGGGCTCATGGAGTGGGACAACGTGCGGACCATTGCCCACATGAACCTTGGTGACAAGATCACCCACTCGCTGTTTGCCTCTGTCATGACCCGTTCGGGCGGCTTCAACCTGGTGGACCAAAACCACATGGAATCCACCACCATGCTCCTCACCGACGCCCTCATGTTCGCCGGCGGCGGCTCAGCTTCCACGGCAGGCGGCATCAAGGTGACCACCATCGCCGTCATGTTCCTCGCCATCATGGCCGAAGCCCGCGGTGACGCCGACGTGAAGGTCTATGGCCGCACCATTCCCCAAGGAACCATGCGCGTGGCCATCTCCGTGATCGTCGCTGGCGCCACCCTGGTATCCGTGGCAGCATTTTTGTTGCTCTCCATCAGCGGAGCCTCGCTGGACAGGGTGCTCTTCGAATCCATCTCAGCCTTTGCCACCGTAGGACTGAGCACCAACCTCAGCGCCGAGCTGCCGCCGTCGGGCGTTTACGTCCTCACAGTGCTAATGTTCGCCGGACGCGTCGGCACCGTGACCCTCGCTGCCGGGCTGGCCTTACGCCAGCGCAGCCAGTTGTTCCACTACCCGGAAGAGAGGCCAATCATTGGCTAGTACCACTGGGGCCGCCAACCGCCCCGCCCACAACGCCCCAGTGCTGGTCATCGGCCTGGGCCGGTTCGGCTCAGCAACGGCCGAGCAACTGGTCAAGCAGGGCCGCGAAGTCCTGGCGATCGAGCGCGACAGGACCCTCGTCCAGAAATGGGCACCGGTCCTGACACACGTGGTCGAAGCCGACGCCACCAACATCGACGCCCTGCGCCAACTCGGCGCACAGGAATTCAGCTCAGCCGTGGTGGGTGTGGGCACGTCCATCGAATCCTCGGTGCTGATCACCGTAAACCTGGTGGACCTGGGCATCCAGCACCTGTGGGTCAAGGCCATCACGCCCTCGCACGGCAAGATCCTGACCCGGATCGGCGCCAACCACGTGATCTACCCCGAAGCCGACGCCGGCGTCCGCGCCGCCCACCTGGTGTCCGGCCGCATGCTGGACTTTATCGAGTTCGACGACGACTACGCGATCGTCAAGATGTACCCGCCCAAGGAAACCGTGGGATTCACGCTGGAAGAATCCAAGGTCCGCTCCAAGTACGGCGTGACCATTGTTGGCGTCAAAACCCCGGGCGAGGACTTCACCTACGCCCGACCCGAAACCAAAGTGTCCGGCCACGACATGTTGATCGTGTCCGGACACGTGGACCTGCTGGAGCGCTTCGCAGCACGGCCCTAGGGGTCAGCCGAGCTGCTTGGTGATCTCCGCTGCCCGGGCGGCCGCGGCCCGGGCGCCGGCGGCGATGATCTTGGGGATGCCGCCGTCGTCGAAGGCCATGATGGCCCGCTCGGTGGTGCCATTGGGGCTGGTGACAGCAACCCGCAATTGCGTGGGGTCCGCGCCTGGCTCAGCCAACATGAAGCCAGCGCCGGCCACGGTTTCGCGGGCCAGCATCACGGACAGCTCCCGGTCCAGGCCCAGCTCGACGCCGGCCGCAGCCATGGCCTCGGCAAGGTAGAACGCATAGGCCGGTCCGGAACCGCTGATGGCCGAGAGCGCGTCAACCTGCTCTTCGGGGATTTCCACCACCGTACCGGCCCCGGCCAAGGCCTTCTTAGCCTGCTCCAGTTGCTCCGGGGTGCAGTGCGTCCCGGGCGAAACAGACACGACGCCACGGCCCAGCTTGGCCGGCGTGTTGGGCATGGTACGGATGACCGGCTGCCCCTCAGGTAAAGCGGCTTCAAGTTGGGCGATGGAGACTGCAGCAGCGACGCTGACCACCAAGGTGTCCTTCGCCAGTGCTGGGCTGATCTCGCGGGCCAGATCCAGGATGCCAACGGGTTTGACGCCCAGGATGACCATTCCGGCGCCCTTGGTGGCCAGTTTGTTGTTATCCGGCTCTTCCTCGCCGGCGATTGCCATGACGCCATGGCGCTGGGCCAACTCGTCCGCCCGTTCCGCCCGGCGGACGGTGGCAACAATATCGGACGGGTCCGCCCCCGCGGCCAGGAGACCGCCCAGGATTGCCTCGTTCATGGATCCACAGCCAAGGAATGCGATTCGGTTGCTCATGGCTCCATCATTGCAGTTGGCATCCGACGGGGTCTAACGGCTTCAGCATTCCCAGCTTGTTCCCAAGGTTATTGCAGGCAGCACTCATGCTCGGTACCTAATGTAGTTATTACCTCATTGAGGGTGCGAGTGATGAGGCGGGCATGGGGATGTCCGCCAGCAGCACCGGTGGCCGGGCGGGTTTTCCCCCATTTCCCGATTCGGCCGCCGGTGCTTTCGCTTTTAAGCAGCAAAATCCCGCTCTCATCCGCCTGCCGGGCCGCAGTACGGCGGGGCAGGCGAACAAGAACGGGAAAACCCGACGCCGTTACTGGTCGGAGCTGCGCACCAGCGGAACGCTGAGGTGCTGCCGGGCGAAGCGCAGGGTCTCGGCCAGCATCTCCTCGCGCTCCCCCGCTACCTTTGCTTTACGGGTGGAAATCTCGGCCACCACCACACCGTCAAAACCGCTCGCAGCCAAGTGCTGCAGGGCATCGGCACACTGTTGCGTCCCGGTACCGGGCACCAGGTGTTCGTCCTTCCCGGAACCCGACCCGTCCGTCAAGTGAACGTGACGCAGCTTGCTTCCCAGAGCCTTGATGGCTTCCAAACTGTTGGCCCCGGCAGTGGCTGCATGCGAGAAGTCCCACGTGACGTCGTCGTAATCCTGGCCCAACGGATCCCAGTGCGGGAGGTAGGCGACGGCCTCCCGGCCCCGGACCCGCCACGGATACATGTTCTCCACGGCGATGCGCACCTGGTACGTGGCGGCCATCTCCCGTACGCCTTCCACGAAGTTCTCCGCGTAATTGGACTGCCAGCGGAAGGGCGGGTGCACCACGACGGTGTCGCAGTCTACCTCTGCCGCCATCTGGCACGACTTCTCGATCTTGCTCCATGCCGTACCCCACACCTGTTGCGTCAACAACAGGGTGGGGGCATGTATGGAAACGATCTTTTGGTGATACCGGTGGCTCAGCTGGATCAGGGCATCAGGGTTCTGGCTCACCGCGTTGTTGGTGACCATCACCTCCACGCCCTCGTACCCCAGGTCCTGGGCCACTGCGAAGGCGTCATGGACGCTCAGGGGGTAGACGGACGCACTGGACAGCGCCACAGGGATCTGGCGGTCATTCACTTCAGGTTCGACGTCGTTACTCATCTCAGGAGGCCAGCCCGCCTGCCACAGGGGCTGGGATGGGTGATGGGGATGGTGTGTTTACCGGGACCGGGAATTCCTTGACCGGGTTGGGCTCATCAATGTCCGTGGTCTTGCCACTTCCTTTGGACTTCTTCTTGGATTTGTCCTTCTTGCGCTTGCCCACGTGCGGCGCAGGATCCAGGGCGTCCTCGAACACCAGCTGGTCCAGGCGGCGAAGGATCAGGCCTTCGCGCAGCGCCCAAGGGCAGATCACCATGGTGGGGAACTCGAAGAGCTCCAGGGCAGCCTCGGCAACCAGGGCGCCAGCCAACAACTGGCGTGCGCGGGCGTCCGATACCCCCGGAAGGTACAGCCTGTCCTCCACCGTCATAGCCGAAATGCGTTGCGCCCACAGCCCCAAATCGGCCGCATGCAGTTCACGCTTCACATAAGGGCCGGCCGCACTGGGCGCTGCACCCGCGATACGCGCCAACGAACGGAACGTCTTGGACGTCCCAGCCACCAGGTTGGCCCGGCCGAGGTCGTCGAATTGACGGACCACCGGTTTCAACGTGGAACGGATATAGCGCCGCAACTCCTTGACGCTCTTGGCCGTTGGCGGATCATCGTGAAGCCAATCGCGCGTCAGGCGGCTGGCACCCAACGGGACAGACGTGGCGAATTCCGGGAGCTCGTCCGTTCCATAGGCCATTTCAAACGAACCGCCACCGATGTCGAGATCGAGGATGGGCCCGGCGCCCCAACCGTACCAACGGCGAACAGCGAAGAACGTCATGGACGCTTCCTCGCTGCCTGTGAGTTCCTGGAGGGTCACTGTGGTCTCGTGCTTGACCCTTGCCAGGACCTCAGGACCGTTCGTGGCCTCGCGGATGGCGGAGGTACAGAAGGCCAGGAGGTCCTCGGCCTTATGGGTGGCAGCGAACTCCCAGGCCTCCAAGACGAACTCAATGAGCTCGTGTTGTCCGGCATCGTTGATGTTTCCGTCGCCGTCGAGGTATTGCACCAAGGACAGTGGGCGCTTATGCGAAGCGAAAGGTACCGGGCGCGCGCCGGGATGAGCATCCACCAGCAGGAGATGGACGGTGTTGGACCCGATGTCGAGAACGCCAAGACGCATTCTGCCATTATTCCCCGTTTCGAAGGCCGCAAAGCAACTTGTGGACTTCGTTTCGCGTTCGGGGATCTGGTTGGCCGCTATTCGGTGGGCTCGCCGGCTTCATCCGCGCGCTTGAAGTCGCGGCGGATGTTCGCGATGCCCTCGGGATCGATTTCGAAGCCGAACTCGCTCCCTGGATTGATGACCATGCCCAGCTCATCACCAATGTTGCCGAGGATGGCCGAACCCATGGTTCCCAGGACGTGCGGGGCTGCTTCGAGGAAGCGTTCGTCGACGCGGCTGGGGTGGCTGAACACGGCCAGGACGGGCTGGCCGTCAGCGTTGGAAAGCACCAAAGGCTCAACCGAGGAATCAGGGCCGTCCACGGCTTCCGAGCTGACAAGGTAAACCTCGTTGTTCAGGAAAGCGAGGATGACGTCCACCGGGTTCGCGTCCGGTTGTTCGGCCAAGGCGAGCTTCGCCTCGAGGTCGTTCAAGGGTTCGTTGTCCGGGGAAACGGTCTGTTCAGTCATGGTTCTACTCGACCACGATGCAGGCCGGGACGCAATTCGCGCATGCTGTCCCGGCCGGCACAGTTGTTACTTCTTGGCTGCGGCCTTACGTGCCGGTGCCTTACGGGTTGTGGTCCGTTTGACCGGGCCCTTGGCACGCTTTTCAGCCAAAAGCTCGACGGCGCGTTCCCGGGTCAGTTCCTCAAGGGACGTTGAACGGGGAACAGTGATGTTCGTGACGCCGTCGGTGATGTAAGGCCCGAAGCGGCCTTCCTTCACTACGATGTTCTTCTCCGACACCGGGTCGGGACCGAACTCGGCAAGAGGCGGCACCGCTGCCCGCGCACCACGTTGCTTGGGCTGCGAGTAGATTTCCAGGGCCTGTTCCAGGGTGATCGTGAAGATTTCCTCTTCCGATCCAATGGAACGGGAGTCGGTGCCCTTTTTCAGGTAAGGTCCAAAGCGGCCGTTCTGAACGGTGATGGGGTTGCCTTCAGCGTCCTCACCGAGGACCCGGGGAAGGCTCATGAGCTGAAGCGCCTCGTCCAAGGTGACACTGTCCACTGTCATGGACTTGAACAGGGAACCCGTTCGGGGCTTGGCCTTGACGGGCTTCTTCGGCGGCTTCGGCTTGCCGTTCTTGTAGTACTCCACGGGCTGGTTGGCCAATTGTTCCTCGGTCATCTCAGGGATGATCTCGGTGACGTATGCGCCGTAGCGCCCGTTCTTTGCCACAACCGTGTGGCCGGTGTGCGGGTCCGTTCCCAGGACGCGTTCCTCCGGGGCTGCCGTTTCCATCAGCTCTTTGGCTTTGGCTGCGGTGAGTTCGTCCGGAGCCAGCTCCTCAGGAACGTTTGCCCTGGCCGACTCCACTACTTCGCCGGTCTTCTCATCCACTGTGGGAATGGAGCTTTCCAGGTATGGCCCGAACTTGCCCACCCGAAGGGTGATGCCTTCTGCAATGGGCACGGAGTTGATTTCGCGGGCATCGATTTCGCCGAGGTTGTTGACGATGCTCAACAGCCCGGGGTCGGCGTCTTCACCGTAGTAGAAGTGCTTAAGCCAGGCGGTGCCTGCGGCTTGGCCGTTGGCGATCTTGTCCAGGTCGCCTTCCATGTCCGCTGTGAACTCGTAGTCGACATAGTCGGTGAAGTGCTGTTCCAGCAGGCGGATCACAGAGAACGCAATCCAGCTCGGGACCAGGGCGGAGCCCTGCTTCCGGACATAGCCGCGGTCCTGGATGGTGGAGATGGTGGAGGCGTACGTGGAGGGGCGTCCGATGCCACGCTTTTCCAGTTCAGCAGTCAGTGACGCTTCTGTGTAGCGCGGGGGCGGCGAGGTTTCGTGGCCTACAGCCAGGATGTCCGAAGCGGTCAGGGCATCGCCCTTGGCGACGTTCGGCAGGCGCCGGGCTTCATCGGAGTCGTCGTCTCCGCGGCTTTCGTCCTTGCCCTCTTCGTAAGCGGCCAGGAAGCCGGGGAAGGTGATAACGGTGCCGGAGGCCGAGAACTCTGCGTCGCGGCCGTCAGCGGCAACCGCTCCGAGGCGGATGGTGGCCGTGGACCCCTTCGCGTCAGCCATCTGGGAGGCAACAGTCCGCTTCCAGATGAGCTCATACAGGCGGAACTCGTCACCGCTGAGTTGCTTGGCAACCTGGGCCGGGGTCCGGAAGGAGTCACCGGCAGGACGGATGGCTTCGTGTGCTTCCTGCGCGTTGGCCGCTTTGTTGGCGTAGACGCGGGGACTCTGCGGCACATACTCGGGGCCGTAAAGCTCAGCTGCCTGGCGACGGGAGGCGGTCAGGGCTTCGTCACTCAAGGCCGACGAATCCGTACGCATATAAGTGATGTAGCCGTTTTCATACAGGCGTTGGGCCACCTGCATGGTGCTCTTCGACGAGAAGCGCAGTTTGCGTCCGGCTTCCTGCTGGAGGGTGGACGTGGTGAACGGCGCGGCCGGCCTGCGGGTGTACGGCTTGGTGTCCACCGAACGCACGCGGAAGTCCGCGTTTTCCAGGCCGGACGCCAGGGACGTGGCGAGTTCCTCGTTGAGGTGCACCACGTTGGAGGAAGTGAGTTGGCCGTTGTCGTTGAAGTCACGGCCACTGGCAACCTTGGAGCCGTCCACGGCGGCGAGCTTGGCCTTGAACGAGCCAGAGTCCGCACCGAACTGTCCGGTGAGGTCCCAGTACGACGCTGCGCGGAAGGCCATGCGTTCACGTTCGCGGTCCACCACCATGCGGGTGACCACAGACTGCACACGGCCGGCTGACAGCCCGCGGGCCACCTTGCGCCACAGGACAGGAGAGATTTCGTAGCCATAGAGGCGGTCAAGGATTCGGCGCGTCTCCTGGGCATCCACCAAGGCCGTATCGACGTCGCGCAGGTTGTCCATGGCGCGGTGGATGGCTTCCTTGGTGATTTCACCGAAGGTCATGCGGTATACGGGAACCTTGGGCTTCAGGACCTCCAAGAGGTGCCACGCGATGGCTTCGCCTTCGCGGTCCCCATCGGTTGCGAGGTAGAGCGCGTCAGCGTCTTTCAGCTGGGCCTTGAGCTCGGCAACCTTTTTCTTCTTATCCGGAGAAACAACGTAGTACGGCTTGAAGTCGTTTTCGACGTCGACGGCGAACTTGCCCAGCGAGGTCTTCTTCAGTTCTGCAGGCAGGTCAGAGGGCTGCGGGAGGTCACGGATATGGCCGATCGAAGCCTCGACGATGAAGCCCTCGCCAAGATACTTGGCGATGGTCTTGCTTTTGGCTGGAGACTCCACAATCACGAGTTTCTTGCCGGTTTTTGCCTTGCTGGGCACGGTGCTCCTACAGAAAAAATGTGTCATTGGGCTGGTGCCCATACTGGCCTAGTTCACCATAGTTTGTAGAATCCTGCGTTGCGGCAGGGAAACCAGGGCGGTGGTGCGAGGACCCGGATGGCTCCTACTGTCCGGGTGCTACGCGGTCATCCGGGATCATTGACCACAAGGTTGCCATACGTTCGGCACCTTCGGGTATTTGGGTGGGGTCGTCGAGTTCGTACTCGCGCAGAATTTCACGGATCCGGTCCGAAAGCTCCTTGCGTTGCGGGTTGGTGAGGTACAGCAGGTTGCTTGCCAAGACCACGGCAGCAGGCTCCTCGGCGGCGCCGCCCCGCTGGCGGCGTTCGCCACGCGCCCTGGCGAACGCCGAAGCCCTCCGTCGGAAAGCATCGAGCTCGAGGTCAACCACTGCAATTTCAGGGCTGGCGACGCTGCCGCCGGAAATAGTGAAGTCCGTCCCCGCGGCCTTCCATCGCCGCTCGCGGGCATCCCCTGCGTTCTCCGCCGGGGCCACGATCCCCCATTTTTGGAGGGCCCGGAGGTGGTAGCTCATTGCGCTGGGGGTGAGACCCGTCCTTGCCGCGAGCTCGGTGGCCGTGTGGCTGACCTGGGTGGCGTAGAGCTCGGATATGACCTCGATACGGGCAGCGTGTGCCAGTGCGCGGATGGCCTTGGGATCGGTGATCTCAATCGTCTTTTCGGCACGCTTGCGCCGCGGAACGTCGCCTGACGCTTGGGATGGCTGGTTGTTCGCAATCACTTCATCAGTGTAGTCAGCGTCACTTCCGCGCGGATCGCTGGGCGGCGCATTGTCCTTTTTCATGCCGAGGCCTTCCCGACGTCGGGAAGAAGGAACGTGTCAGGGAACAGGAAGCCATCCAGGACGAGGTTGGTGACCTCCCGGGTCAGGCCTTCCCGAAAGGTGTCCTCGTCAAAGTCTTCGCTGCCGCCCAGCAGGGCCACCAACGCCGATGCGATCTGCCCCACGGACAACTGTCCATCGCATGCCGAGACGAAGCCGGCGAGTTCGGTGCTGAGCAAATTGGTTCGGCGGAGGCCTGCACCCTGGCGCAGGAGAATGACCCCGGGGTGCTCGGCGCCCGGACGCTGGTGCCGTTCCTCGGTGACGTCTTCCGCGACCACCAGATGAGCTTCCAACAGCGAATTGGCTGCCACCCAGTCCGAGCGTTCCACGGCGGCGCCGAGGTGGGGTCCAATCGGCTGCTCGATGGCGTAGGTGATTTCTTCGAAGCGGTTGATGCTGGCCCCATTTGCGGAGACCGGACGGCGGAGCCAAATCATGCCAAACCCGATGCCCTCGACATTCCTCGACGCGAAGTCCCGCAGATAGGCAGCGTATGCCTCTTTATAGTGGCCGCCCTCACGGTTTTGCGAGGCGTCCTGCAACCACGTTTCCGCGTACTGCTCCGGACCAACCTGCTCGCGTTGAATGAACCAAACATCCAGGCCCGAGTCCTTCAGCCATGCCGTGGGACGGTCCCTCCAGTCTGTCCCCGAGGTGACTTCCCAGTTCCCGAGCATTTGGGCGGTTCCTCCGGGTTGGAGGACACTCTCCAGGGACTGGACCAGCGAAGCCACGATCTCGTCGCCGGGCAGGCCGCCGTCGCGGTAGGTGAACTGCTCCGACGCCAACTCTCCGCCTGTCCGTGGCGTGATCACGAACGGAGGGTTGGACACCACCAAACCGAACTGCTCCCCCTCCACGGGGTCAAGCAGCGATCCCAACCGGAGGCTTACCCTGGTCCCCAAATCGGCGGGGTCCAGTTCCAACTCCTGTGCGTTCAGGAGCAGGTTGAATCGGGTGAACGCCAGGGCGCGCTCGGAAATGTCCGTGGCGGTCACGTGGTCGCAGTGGTGCAACAGGTGGAAGGTTTGGATGCCGCATCCGGTCCCCAAATCGAGCGCCCGCTCCGTGTGGTGCCTGACAGTTGTTTGGACAAGTGTTGTTGATGCGCGACCGATTCCCAGCACATGGTCGTGCCTCAGCACACCTGGCTGCTGGTGGGCGGCGAGGTCGCTTGCTACCCAGAGGTCGGCGCCCCCGCTGCCGTCAAGGTTGGCATCCCAGCCGTAGGGTCGCAGGTCCACCTTGGCCTGGACGATTCCGGACTCCGCCGTGACCAGACCCAGCTCCACCAGTCCCTGCACGCCGGTCCGGGGGACGGCGGCCTCGATTGCGGTGGTGGATTGCGGGACGGCGAGCAGCCATAGCCGGACAACGGTGGTCAGCGCCCGCACCACCGGGTCTTCAGAGGCAGCGAGCCGTTCGCTGGCCAACAATGCGGGGATGAGTTGATCCCTTCCCAGTGCATCTGACGCGGATTCGCCCAACAGCTCAGCCACCCCGTCCACGGTGTACGAAATTGCGCGGAGGTCCGCGGCGAGCGCCGTGAGCAGTTCGGGACGGTCGCTGCGTGGAGCATCGTCAGTGTTGCCGGCGGTAAAGAAGGTAGCTGTCTCAGTCACCTTGCAAGTGTAGGTGCGGTAAACAGTGGCCGCGGGTGCTGGCCCGATGTTATGTGGACAAAGGTCAGTGGCTGAACCCGGTAGCGTTGATAATATGCTCAACTTTTCCTCCACAAGGCGCCGCGCGGGCCTTGTTGCCATCACTGCTGCAGTCCTCTTGGGAGCCTGTGCCTGCCAGGCACCAGTCAACATCGCGGACGCGGACGTCCCAGCGTGGAAGGCGACAGCTCTCCCGGAAGCCAGCGGTGTGGTGTTGGAGGACTCGGGAAAGATACTGAACAGGGACCCGCTGCTAAAGGAAGCGGCAAGTGTCAAGGCAGGAACCTACACCCTGACCATGGCATGCGATGGGAGCGGCAAGGCCTACTTCGCGGTCTCCTCGGGCGGGAACAAGATCACCGACGCGGCCGCGGCATGTAACGGTAACCGCGACATCGTCAAGATCAAGGTACCGGTAACCGGCCCCCTCAGCATCTCCACCAGTAGTGTCGACGCCCCGCTGATCTTCGCCTATCACCTGGCCCCAGCAGCCAGCTAGGCCAGCGCTGCCACCTCCCGCATTCGGGCCTTCAGCCGCCGGCCGGGCGGGCGTAAAGTCAGTGCATGGGGAGCAACGCAGCTCGCTCGGTGATGGCGCGGCGGTTGGCGAGGGCCGCCGTCGTACTTCTTATTGCGCTGTGCGGGAGCTTGTCGGGCTGCGAATACACTGACGACGGCGACGGCAGGCCGGAGGCAGCTCCCACCGCTTCCGCGGGCAACGTGGTGCTGCCGCCCGATCCCGAGCTGGAACAGACCGTCACCGGGGAGGCATTGCAGGAATGGGCGATGTCGGCGCTGCCCGAATCCCAGGGCAAGTCTTTCTACTCAAGCAGTGGCTACCTCAACGCCGGCGAGTCCAAATCGGAGCAGACGGTGCAGTTGCCGGGCGGAACCTACGCGGTGACACTGGCATGCCGCGGCACCCGAAGGGTGATGTTTGCGGTCAAGGTGGGCGAAGCGGAGCTCGTCGACCTCACGCTGGGGTGCGCCAATGCGCGCGTGAACGTGGTGCAGCTTGAAACGGACGCCGTGCTGTCCATCACGGTGGGATCCAGGTCAGAAGCGAACTTCGCCTACCGGGTGAGCAAACTGTAAGTCAGCCGATCACGCGGCTTCGCAGCCCCCGGGGCAACGCAGAGTTTCGGGACTGGAAGCACACTCGGCACAGTAAAGGGTCAGGGTGCGGCAGCTGGGGTTTGAGCAGTTCTCGAACTTGTTGGTCGGTGCGGCACATCGTACGCATTCACCAATGGTTTTCGCTTCGTCGCTGAACTCAATATGCATGCGCTTGTCGAACACGTAGAGGGAACCCTCCCAGAGTCCCTTGTCCTTGAACGTTTCGCCGTATCGGACGATTCCGCCATCCAGCTGGTAGACCTCTTCGAAGCCGCGGTTAACCATCAAACTGGACAGCACTTCGCAGCGGATACCCCCGGTGCAATAAGTCACGACGGGCTTGTCCTTGAGGTGGTCATACTTGCCCGAGTCAAGTTCCTTGATGAAATCGTGGGTGGTGTCCACCTCCGGAACGATCGCGTCCTTGAACTTGCCGATCTGCGCTTCGAAGGCGTTGCGCCCATCAAAGAACACCACGTCTTCGCCACTGGATTTCTTGGCATCAACCAGGGCGTGCAGTTCCTCCGGCTGGAGGTGTTTGCCACCGCCAACCACACCGCTGGCGTCCACTTTGAGTTCGCCGGGTGCGCCGAAGGACACAATTTCGTCGCGCACTTTGACGCTCAGGCGCGGGAAGTCCGCGGCGCTTCCCTCTGACCATTTGAAGTCGATGCCGTGGAATCCCCGATACTCACGGGTTGTCTTCACGTACTGCTTCATGTTGTTGAGTTCGCCGCCAACAGTGGCGTTGATGCCGTCCTTCGAGATAAGGATCCGGCCGGTCAGCCCGAGTTTTTCGCACAGGGCACGCTGCCATAGACGCACGGCGTCGGGGTCGGCAATCGGGGTAAAGCCGTAGAAGAGCACAATTCGGTTCAAAGCCACTATTCAAGGGTACTTGGTGCAGTAAAATCGGCCCCGCGGGGATCGCGGCTGCCCGTCATCCATGGAGAAGTCACAATTGCATAAGCAACGATCCTCCTGCTGATGTCGCTCTGTTGCTTCCCCGGGCGCTGGCATACTCTCTCTACATGAGTCCAGACGCCTTGGTTGAAGACATTGCGCACCTCTTGGAGGTCTGGGTAGCCGGCTGGGCCGGCTGCCGTGGCTATGAGAAACGCCAGGAGGGACGCTTCCCTGCAGCCCTTCGAGCCGACAAAACCGGTGACTGGGAGTACTTCGCCCACGATCCCTCCGACGAAGAGTTCACCACCCTTGCGGGAAAGACCTCAGAAGCACCAGCCCGCATCCTGACGGTCCTCACCAACGACGTCCAAAGGTACAAATACCTGGCCGAGCAGCACGGGCTGACCGTGACGTCCGCTTCCCAGACCATGATGATCGTGGACATGGAAACCCAGGACGCGGAGGATCCGTGGCTTCCTGATGACGACCTGGAGCTTGCTACGTCCGAGTCGAACGGAGTCCACCATGCAGTGGTCCACAGCGGGGAGAAAGTCGCTGCCAGCGGCCGGGTGTTTGTGGTGGATGGAACCGCCGTCTTTGACAAGATCGTCACCGAACCTGATTTCCAGCGACGGGGGTTGGGGACCTTCATCATGAAAGCCCTCGCAGCCCAAGCCTTTTCGCATCACGTGGAGAACGGGCTTCTCCTGGCATCACTGGATGGCCAGAAACTGTACTCGCACCTTGGCTGGGACGTGGTGTGCCATGTGCTGATGATGTCCGCCAGCGGAACTGAAGGATCCGACCTTTCGGGTGCCTAACAACCCTCCGGGAGCCGCGAACGGCGGCGCCCTTGGGTGCCGCCGTTCGCAGCCCTGCGGGGCGACAGTATGAACAGTGACAGAATGATTCGGTGGCTTTACCAAATTCGCTGATCTCCTTGCTGGGCCGGACTCCCGACCCAGAGCAGCTGCGCCACGTCCACACAATCCCTGCCCGAAAAGCCGTCAACGAGCCATGGCCCCAGTGGGTGCATCCGGACATTGTCGACGCCTACGCGACACTCGGCATCCAGGAACCGTATCGTCATCAGGTGCAGGCTGCCGACATCGCCCACTCCGGCCAACACGTCGTCATCGCCACGGGTACAGCCTCCGGAAAGTCGCTCGCCTACCAACTCCCCTCCTTGGACGCCATCCACCGTTCGGAACTGCGGGTCCTCTCCGACCCGGGAAAAATCCACGACGACGGCGCCGTCACCTTGTACCTGTCCCCCACCAAAGCCTTGGCGGCGGACCAGCTCGCGGCCATACGCTCGCTGAAGCTGCCCACGGT
>Ga0256902_1000183_pt1 | contig 14566 bp, 10 predicted proteins | sample MC6MC0690MT_FD_190192 | JGI IMG/M metagenome (GOLD analysis project Ga0256902, IMG submission 190192) | Metatranscriptome of enriched soil aggregate microbial communities from Iowa State University, Ames, United States - MC6-MC0690-MT... | ecosystem: Environmental > Terrestrial > Soil >... | reverse complement strand
CACACGTCGATGCCAAGTTTGTCGCTGATCACCGAGAGCTCGTTGGCGAATGCGATGTTGACGTCGCGGTAGGAGTTCTCTACAAGTTTTGCCATCTCGGCAGTTACGTCGTCAGTTACGAGGATCTCGCCTTGGCAGAAGACTGCGTAGAGGTCCTTGGCCAAGGATGCAGCCTCCGACGTGACACCGCCAACAATTCGGTCATTGGTGACCAGTTCGATCATGACACGCCCGGGAAGCACGCGTTCAGGGCAGTGAGCGAAATGAACTACAGGTGCGCCGCCCTCGCCATCCAGTGAGAGGTCCGGCCGCAAAGCCAAGATGTAATCTGCCAAGTGCCGCGTTGCGCGAGGAGGAGATGTGGATTCGAGAATCACGAGTTCGTCGCCCTTGAGTTGAGGGGCGATCCCGCGAGCGGCCGCTTCAATATAGCTAAGGTCCGCGGAACGGTCCGCCAAGAAGGGTGTCGGTACCGCGACTATGTAGGCCTGCGCTGCGGGCGTCTCGGTGGTGGCCTGAAGGTTCCCTTGGCTCACTGCACCTGCAACGTGGACTCCAAGATCAGGTTCAACAAAGGGAACTTCTCCCCTGTTGACCGCATCCACGGTTTTTTGATTGACATCCACACCTGTGACTTTGATTCCATTTGTGGCAAGGATTGCTGCGGTCGGCAAGCCAATGTAGCCCAACCCGATTACGGCAACCGTATCTATCGTGGTCAATTTATTCCCCTTTTTTAAACAGTTATATGTTCTTTGGGATCTCCAAAGAACTTGATTTCGCCCGATGCTGCCAGTTCCTCGTCCGTGGCATTCCATGTATGCCCTTGCGCCTGGCGCATCTGACAGAAATTGAACCTATCGGCTGCATATATAGATCCTCCAGCGGTCGTAACTGCCTTCAGAAAAGCGGTATCCTCACCCCGATTGATCTCTTCGAATGGGTGGGCTTCAAAGACTTCTCTGCGGGCAGTTATCGTGGGACCCATTACGAACCTGCTGAATTGATGTTCTCGGTGCGGCATCCGCAAAACGGTCATTTTGCTTGTTTCGAAATGCATGTGATGGGCATGTTTTCCGACGACGTCAGCCTTCGAGTACTCGAGCGCGTGAAGCAGGTCAGCGGTGTAGTTCGGCGCGTAGTAGTCGTCGTCGTCCATTTTCGTCAGAATCGCACCCGAAGCAGCCTCGACGCACAGGTTCAAGCACGCGCCCAAGGGGACCTCCCGTGGGCGGGACAGCAGTTTGAAGCGTCTCACGCCATGCTTGTCAGCAAGCGCCTGTGCCTCGTCCTGGGATATTTGAAATCCGTGAGTGAGCAGCACCAGTTCGAGATCGACATTCAACTGCCTTCCAACAGTGGCAAAAACGAACTCCACCTGAGAAGGCCTCATGGAAGGCACCAGGGCACTCACGGAGGCCAAACCGACGACGCGGGTTCTCTGGGGAAGCACGGACGAAACCACAACCTCGGCCCTATGCGCGTACGTGTTACCTGACCAAATCCGGCGTTGGCCCCGGTGAACAACCCGATCGTTTAGCTCAGCGCTGCGCGCCAACATTCGTATTTGGTTGGCTGCTTGTTCCCGTGAGTCAGCTACGAAAACCTCATCGGACTCGAAAAACTTACTGATTGCGGCACTTCGCGTTGAAACAACGGGAGTCCCGGACGCCGTGATTTCGAAGATTCTCCGAGCACACATGCTAGGAGAGTCGACCACCGAGTTGACGTTCAAGAAGACCTTGTACGCACGGTAAGCCGTGAGCATCCGCGCGTAGTCCAAGCTATCCACGACGTGGTCACTAAAAGGCACAGGGAACTGGTAATTCGAGTCGCCACCAAGCTGACGGGAGAAAATCTCAAGTTTGGGACCGGACTGAGCGGCTGCATCAATCGCGGCGTTCAGAAGCAAGTCCATCTGCTGCCGACGCTCCGGATACTTGTGCGCGAAGTACATTCCTGCGAACGCAACCCCTCGGGAGTGCCGATCGTCTCCAACCCGAATTGGATTGTGGATGGCAGGCTGAGCCGCAAAGGGCAGCGCTGAAACCCGGTCGTGGCCCAGATCCTTTCGGTAAGAAGGAATCCGATCGGAGTCGCTCGTGAAGACCACATCGAACTGACGAGCGGCGGCAAGAAAGTCCTGGTAGTGAGGAGGGTCTTCCTTGTTCCAGAACACCGTCGGGATTTTGTGCTGGCGGCACCAGACCATCAGCTCCAAGAACTCCGGCTTCGGGCCGGTCGCACCAGTCAACTGGTACTTCCACGAGCCCCCGTTGCCGTTCCATGCAGATTCAACGAAAAGAAAGTCGATTTTGCTTTCAGTCAGCTGCTTTCGCCACTGTTCCTTGCGAAGTGGCACCAGGTTCCACTCGAAGGAAAAGGCAGCAGCTGAGAAGTCGTCCAGTATGACGCCAACAGTCAGGTCGGCGCGACGGGGCTTTCGATCAGGAACGCGGTGCGGCCCAAATGTGGGCGGGCCTTGCTGCCTGCGGCTTGACTTTCCAGCTGGATACAACCCTCCAGCCCCTTGGCCGTCAATTCTCCTTCTGTAGAACCACTCTGCTAGTTGTTTGGTTCCTCCCTGGCGCAAGTGCCAGGCCGCCTTGCGGGCATCCGCGATCACATTCATGTCAGCGCCCTTCCATGCGGCGACCACTGGCCCGCTCAAGAACTTGAGTGGCTATGAGGTTTGCGCGCGCCTGATCCTTGATCTTAGCCGCGCTGATGTTGTTGCCTTTTGACAAGTGAGACGAGAACTCGTGGTAGAGCTGCGTAGTCTCCTGAGTTTCGCCGTCCATGATCAGTTCACCCTTATCAAGCCAGATAACCCGGCTGCACATGCTACGGATCGTGTCCAGGCTATGGCTAACGATGAAGACGCACCCAGCCTGTGCTCTGAGTTCGTCCATCCTCGCTTTGCTGCGGTTGTTGAACTGCGCGTCGCCTGTGTTCAACGCTTCATCTACCAGAAGGATCTCGGGATTGACGGATGCCGCGATGGCAAACCGGAGGCGGGAAGCCATACCGGACGAGTAAGACTTCATAGGCAGATATATGGCCGAATCGAGCCCCGAAACCTCGACAATGCTGTCGAACCGCTCGTTGATTTGCTCCATGTCCATTCCCATGGCCAAGCAGCCCAGCACTACATTCTGGTCACCCGACAAATCTGGAACCAGTGCGGCGTGCACCCCCAACAGAACAGGAGTGCTCGACGCGTACACGGCTCCGTGGGTTGGGGCTGCTTGCCCGCTGATGAGCTTCATCATAGTGCTCTTACCGGAACCGTTGCGTCCGATAATTCCGACCGACTCCCCTCGTTCAACGACCAAAGAAATTTCTTTCAGGGCGCTGACCGTTACCAAGTTCGATTGGCGCAGAACCTTACGGAGCGCTCCCCGGAAACCTCCACGGCTTCCCGTGGTAGTGCGCCCGTCTGAGGAAGGGACCTTGTAGCTCATACGGACCTTATCGACCACGACGCATGGGGGCCCGTCGACGAAAAGTGTCTGATCAATCTCTCCCATAAGTTTCTTCCCCTCTCCAGAAGAAGATGAAACCGATCAACAAGGCTGCGAACGCGACTACGGCCAGGCTCGCCCACGATTCCCAACTTGGAACCGTGTCATATAGCACGCAATTCCGGACTATGTCGATCACGTTGAACAATGGGTTGTACTTCATGATCGCCAACAGGGCGGGCTCGTGGACAAAGCGCTCGTAAGAATAGAACACTGCCGAGGCATACATCCACGCCCTAATGGCGAAGGGGAGCAGATGCGTCGCGTCATGAACTATGGAAATGACGCGAGCCAAAATCATTCCAATACCAAGATTGAAGATGCCCTGAAGGACGACGGCAGGAATTATAAGGAACCACAGCCATGTAATCTTCTCAGCCGGTGGTATCAACACGATCAAGAGCAACATGCCCAGAATCAAAGGAACCGACGAGAGTATTTCCCGGATATTGGCACCGATGGGGAGAGCCGCCCGCGGGAAGTTGAACGCCTGCACCACGGATTTTCCATTGCGGATGGATCGCGCACCCTCTGTGATCGCCCCGGCGCTGAACTGAAACATGAAGATACCCACGACCAGGTACCCAATGAAGTTCTCAATCCCACCTTTTGTGTTGAGAAGAAGGCCAAATATCAGGTAGTAGGTGAGCCCGTTGAAAACTGGGTTCAGCAGGAGCCAAGCGCTACCCAGCCGGTCCTTCCTCGTACCTGTCTGCACCCGGGCACGCGCATCGTAGAAGATGAACTGTCGGTAGTCCCATAGTTGAACCAAGTAGTCCAGGAAACCCGGCCGGGAGCCGACTCTCGACAGCTTTCGCATGTCCACGGACATCGGCTGGACGGCCGCGGGCGGCGGAAGCTTTGCCTTTTTTGCCGACATCAGCTGACCCTCCTCGTGTAATTAGACGCCAAAGTCTCATAAGCCTGGCCATACGCGAGTGCGTTGGCCTGCCACGTCCTTGTGGCTAGTACGTATTCCCGGCCGGCTTTGCCCAACCGGTGACGTAGACCTTCGTCCCCAAGCAGTTCCGACAAGACTTCGGCCAATCTCCCGGGATTCTCGGCCGGCGTCAGTCTGCCATTGACTTGGTCTTGCACAATCTCCCGCAACGCAGGCAGGTCACTGGCAACAACAGGGCGGGCGGCGGCCAAAGCCTCAACGGGCTTGAGCGGTGTAACAGCCCGGGTCACAGCAGAATCTTTCCGAGGCACCACAAAAACATCCAGCGCCAGGTGGTACAGACGTGCCACATCGGCTGAAACGCGTCCGGTGAAAATGGTCCGATCCGAAAGCCCAAGACTCCGTACTTGATCGCGGAGCGCAGGTGCTGCCGTGCCGTCCCCAACCAAAACCAGCTTCAACTTTGGCAGCCGATGCGCCAGCAATGCAAATGATGTGACCAGATCATCAAGACCTTCGTAGCCAACGAGGCTACTCACGGTCCCGATGTAAGTGCTTTCTGTATCCAGGCCGAGAGCGTGCCGCGCCTCGCGATGAGAGAGGGGTGCTTCAAGATAAGCACCGCCCACGGCATTGGGAGTTATGAGGACTTTATTTTCCGGCACGCCCATCGCCACGATGTTCCGCTTCATCGATTCGCCGAGGGTGACCACGAGATCGGCGCTGCGCATGACTTCTGCTTCACGCGCATTGAACAATTTGTATCTTTCGCTTGTTCGCGCGGAGTCATCGCGGCTGGATGCCCAAGTGTCGGCCAACTGTCCTCGCACCTCGTAAACCCACGGAACGTCCAATGCCCTGGCAACTTCTCGCGTCACTAGGGCGTTCACAAAGTGGGTAGTGGTGTGGACTACTGACGGCCGAAATGTCTGGGCAATTTTAATCAGCTCGGACGCCTGCTGGTCCAGTCGGGCATCCATTCCTGATGCCATGCGGCGGGGCAGTATCCGCTCATATGTGATGCCGTCTACAACATCACGATTTTTTGCAAGCAGAGAGCCGACCTGAACCGGGTAAGCCAATCGAGTCACGGCCAAGGGCTCCCAGCCGGCTTCCCGCTGGGACGTGAGGATGGAGTGCGTGCGTCGAGCGTAGCCACTAGCCGTGTGAGGAACTGAATTGGTGAGGAAATGAAGCACTCTCCGCGGCTCAGTGGTGACTGGCGACGGCCGCAGCGACGGGGTCCACCCCCTGAACACCCGGACTTCTGCCATCAGCCGCGAACGTTGCTTTGCGAGGTTACCCGTTTGGCCGTCCAATGCGGCGATCGCCCCTGCCATGTCGCCGTCGTACCATTTACGTCTGGCAAGCGTGGCTGAAACCTGGGGACCGCTTCCCGCCCGTTCTAGGAGTATGTCCGCCCACTCGGGCTTTCCTGCAGCCAAAGCAACCTCAGCGGCCTTACGGGCGGGTTCGCCGTCGCGACCAGAGGCGATCACGCCCTCAAAGCGTCGCAGAAGCTCGGCGTCCCGACCCGAAGCGTGGCTAGCCAATAAGAAAAGGGGGTGGCCTGAGCCCGGTGCTAAGGAGGACAGGAATCGAGCAGCCGGTCGCACGAATCCCGCAGGGAGCTTCCGTAACACCTGAAGTGTCAGGACAAAAGGAGCCTCGCCCAGATGCTCAGATACGGTGCTTGCGGCAAGGCGGAAGTTACGAATAGCGTGGATCACCGATGGCTCTCCTGCTTTTCGATCAGGTCCGGACGGACCAGGGAAGCAATGTAGTCCATATATTTGACGGCGAGCTGGGCGTAGTCCGCGTTTTCGCGCACCCACTCCCGGCCGCTGGCACCGGAACTGAGACGACTTCGGTCGGCCGCTAATTCTCGCCAGAGCTTGGCCACGGCTTCGGGGTTGGCTGCCACGACATCACCGCCGCCTGCTTCAAGAATTATGCGTTCCGCTTCACCTCGAACGATAGCCGTGACGTGCCTTCCGACAGCGAGTACTTCGTAGGTTTTGGATGGAACTGTCGTTTCGAATGACTTCCAGTCGTCGCGAAGGGAAACCACGCAGGTGTCCGCCTCCCTATATTTTTCCAAAACCTCCGGACCTTGGAGCGAAGGAAAAAAGGTTACGGGTGCATTTAGCTCTCGCGCTAACTTCACAAGCTGGGGGCGGGTGGTGCCATGCCCAACGAGCGTGAGATGAAAGTTCTCACCAAGTATCGCGCTTGCGCGGATAAGTATGTCCAGGCGTTGACTCTTTCCATGGTTACCCAGATAAAGGGCTCGAAAGACCTCATCTCTGTTGGCTGGGGGTTCCAGGAATGGAATTGCACTCAGATCGAGTCCGTTGCTCACCGTAACCACATTGTTCAGACCCCGTCCTCGTAACGTGTCCGCGAACCCTTCGGTGACCGTGACAACGAGATCTGCACGCTGTTGTACAAACTCAACAACGCGCTCCACAAGGCTCTTTACGCTGCCCTGCACCATTCGGGCGTCGCGCGCGAGGTCGGGCCATGCGTCTCGCATCTCAACAACCAACGGGACCTTGCGGAGTCTTGAAAGAACATACCCGGTGACCAAAGTGGGGAGGCTGGGAGCAGTTGCGAGAATGGCATCCGGCTTCTTGCCCCCAAGGCCTACCGGAATGGAAAGCATTGCTGAATAGAGTTGGTCCACGAAACGTGCGAGGGATGACGTGCCCAAGTGACGCAAATAAGGAACACGCCTGATGGTTTCCCCGTGCGGACCCCTCTGGTGGGAAAACGCAAGCCCTGCCTGCCGACGTGGTAGGTTGCGGCGGCCGTTGGGGTAATGAGCTACAGGTGCTACTACATCCACGTTCCAACCAGCACGTCGGAACTCCCTTGTGAGGGACGACCATCGGCGCTGCGGAGGACTGTGTTCCGGCCAGTAGGAATGCGTCAGGAGCATGAGACGCACTGAGGATGCGGGATCTTCCGCAGCATGGTCCCCAGCGATGGACTTAGCCATGAGCCTACTTGCCGTTAAGGCGGGGTCCGGGGACCCCCTTGGAACGCAGTGCCCGGAAATAGACAACACCAAGCAGAATCAACACAAGGACAGTCACACCCTGAATCAGGGGGTTGTTCTCGGCAACCGGTGCCAACGCAACCTTAAGCGGACCTGCGATGTCCGCAGCGGCTACAGGCGGATTGGCAGACTTCGAAGCAACCGGTGTGGGCGTGGGACTCGGTATCGCTACCGCCGGGGTTTCGGTTTCTACGGGGGCCTCAAGATTCGCAACCTCACCGGCATCCTGGGTAGCCGTACCTGGGACCTGCTCCGGCAGCATAGTTGGGAGAGGTTGAGGATTCGCTGGTTCCACCACAGGCGGGACCACCGGAGCGACCGGCGGAGCCACGGGGTCAGGAACAGGCGCGGGGGCCGGGCTGGACTCAACTGGCGCCGGGCTCGGTTGGACGGGCGTCACTGGGGGGACAACCGGAACAGGGTTACCGGGGACGGGATCCACCGGAAGAGGATCTATCGGGTTCGGATCTGGTTTGGGCGTTTCCCCTGGCTGTTCCGTGCTGGGCACAGGGTCAACGTCTGTGGCCACAGCGGGTTGGGCGCCAAAGAACGCAAAAATTGCCAGCATCAGGGCCGCGGTAGCAGCTTGAAGGCGGCTGGTTGCCTTTCCCATCTTCCCCCCGTTTTGTGTTCATCAGAACGCGTACGCGTCCGGTACTTGCTCCGCCACCCGAGACAAGGCGGCACGCGGACGTCCACCATCGGAGGGCGACCCGGATTAGTTTATCTCATGGATTAACCTCACCCATCGTGGGCTTCCCAGGAACGAACCAACCAGCGGCGGCCCTGGAAGCGCAGTGGCAACGGTTCCGCCGTTAGAATCGAAACCGCGGCAATCGACCCAAGGAACCTATGACCGTCCGGAACGCACAGGACAGAGATGCGCAAAACACGCGGCTACCCCCTCAGCGGTACGGGCTGCGGATTGCGGTGCTCTGTACTTTGATAGCCGTCGTCCTGGGCACTATCGGCATAAGCGTGTCGCCCGTCCCCGAACATCATGGAGAGGGGATGGAGACTGTCCAGGCCAAGAATCAGGACAGCCCGAAACCTCAAGTCCCAGCTCCCAACTACCCGATTAGTGGCTTCTTCATCTCAGCCAGCGCTAGGGATGCCGCAAACTACCAGAAGCTCTCAGACATCAAGAAGTTTGGCGGCGACACTGTCATTACTTTCGGAACGTTGCTAAAGCAAACCCCGCTGGACTCCCTCCCCACGGGTTGCCTCATCAACGGTACAAACTGCGCACGGGTCGCAGCTGGGACCCTTTCCGTGGAGCGGTACTTCACTTATTTGGATGGAAGTAACTGGGACTCATCGGCACTGAAATGTCCCAACGACCGCAGAGTGAGAGCAAAGGGTCAGTCTTACGTGATCTTGGTCCTCCCAAACGCCGGCCAAGGTTGCACCTCCACCAACGGCAAGTACGACGTTGTTGTTGTAGGTGGTGGTGACTCGAGTGCCACCGACCCTTCAATATCGCTTGCCGCGGCCGCCACAAAACTCCGCATGAAATTCTTTGCAGGCCTTCCTGCGCCAGCAAAGAGAACTGATCTTGCCTATCTACCCGATGTTTCGTATGAGGCGACCCTGATGCGCTTCACCGATAGGTTCTTGCAGTATCAAGCAACAGCCAACGATGTGGCAGGGTTGACAGGCTTTTACCACCACACTGAAATGCCCCTAACGGACAGTAAGGCGTTCTAATCTGTGCTGTCTATCTACACCAGCCAGAACCGCGCCATTCACCGCGTTCTCCCTACTCGGCAAGCCATCATCAGCCCCTACATTGATGCTCGCGTCGGGAAGCCCGGGACCAGCGTCGAAGAAGCTCGCAACGGTGCACGACGGATTGCACAAACATCGGGGGGCGTGCGGCTTAACATTGCCGTTCAAGACGGTATGGGTACCGGCAAGGGTGGCGCATTCACCAGCAGCGAGGCAACCTCCCCGGTTGATGCGTTTGCCGCCAGCATTGTTGGCAAGGGGACATGGGGGCAGAAGTACGTCGCGCCTAACAGGGACTACTTCCTTGCGGCGGCCGCCGGAATTAACGGCACAGGAGCTGTCCTTTGGGCAAATGTGGAAGGGATGGCACCTGCCACCAAGTTCAATCCTTGCGGCGACAACTTCCGTGGCCAGACAACCAAGGCAACAATTGACCGCCAACTTCAGCAAGTTGCCAACGCCAAAAAGGTCGTCTCCTTTATGTGGGACTCATACTTCACGTGCGAGGGGACGGGCACACCCCTCAGGAGTCAAGTTGCGTCCGGCCTCAGTACACCTATCGTCACGGACGCAACTTTCCGTCCGGATACAGGGCAGGTCAAGGTAGTGGGCTTCAATTTAGAGGGAAGTGAAGTCACGGTCAGGTGGACACCCATCAGGGGGACACCGCACGAAAAAACGGCGAGTATCAGCGGCATTAATTCGGCTTATGGGTTGGAGAACGGCATGAACCCAAAGCTGGAAATGATCAACGTCAACGTCGGCCCTACTTCCATAAAGACCTCCACGAACTATTCTGTGAAGGTCACAAATGGGTGGGGTGCTGAGGCCACTGAATTCGCGGTGAGAGTGGGCTGAGGGCATCCATCGAACGCCTCCGAGGCTATAGCTGACCTGCCTTGATAGAATCGTCACTGCTGATGCCGACCCCAAGGAACTCATGACGCTCCCGACAGACACCGAAGCCCCCTCTGCAGACTCCCGTCCCAGACGTCAGAAAAAGGGGAAAAAGACTGCCCGGAATGTCCTCCTAGGGTTCGCGGCCGCCGTGCTCGTTGCAGGCTTGGTTGGAGGAGCGTATATCTTCAATCTGGCCCAAACATTCAACTCGGGCACGACCAAGATAGAAACTGCCTTCCCGGAAGAGTCCACGCGCCCGCAGAAACCCCAGCCCGTGAACGGGACGGCCGCGATGAACATCCTTGTTATGGGAAGCGATACCCGCGGATCCGCCGAGTTGGATGTTGACACTCAGGCGGCCACTGACCAACGGGCCGACACTCTCATGCTCGTCCACATCCCGGCTGACCGCAAGAACGTCTACGCAGTTTCACTCATGCGTGACCTCTGGATAGACATTCCTGGACACGGCGAGTCAAAGATCAACGCAGCACTAGCCCTTGGCGGTGTGCCTTTGATGGTTCAGACTGTTGAATCCCTGTTCCAGCAGCGAATCGATCACGTCGCAATGGTGGACTTCGAAGGATTTAAGGGTCTGACCGATGCTGTGGGTGGCGTGGAAGTCGACGTCAAAATCCCGTTCGCGCCGGCATCCGGACCAATGAAGGGCCACTTGTACGAGGCCGGAAAACAAACACTGAACGGCGACGAAGCACTGGCCTTCGTCCGGGAACGAAAGTCCTTCAGTGATGGTGACTACCAGCGTGTGCGCAACCAGCAGGCATACATGAAAGCGATCATCAGCAAGACCATTGCCCGCGAAACGCTCACCAACCCAGTGACAGTGAACAGCATGGTCAGTGCGGTTTCGCCTTTCATTAGCGTCGACAAGAGTTTCGATGCCGCTGCCATCGGTGGCCTGGCGTTGGGAATGAAGGACCTCAGAGCGAACGACACCATAATGTTCACGTTGCCCACCCTGGGCACCGGGTCGTCCGCGGATGGTCAGTCAATCGTCGTCCCGGACACCACGGCAAACTCCGAGATCGCGGCCGCCCTTTCGAAGGACCAGCTGGGCGCTTACGTCTCAGCTCATGCCCTCGAAAAGGGAAACTGAGCCTTCCTGCATCGGCCAAGGAATGTGTAAAAGGCTGGCGCTGCACTTCACCGAGCGGGCGACTACCGCAAACCCGGAATTGAGACTCTGGGCTCCCCTCTCACGGTGCCATCACCTTTCGGGGGCTCGTGTAGGCTGACCCAGTGCCTTCAGTCTTCATATACGGGAGCTGCGTATCCCGGGATCCTTTCGAGCAACCAAGTGACTTCAAGCTCGAGGGTTACTTCGCCAGATCGTCCTTGGGGAGCGCCTTTAGCCAACCGCTCGCCCCTGATACTCCCCTCCCGGAGATCGACTTACTAAAGAGCCAGTTCCAAAGGCGCATGCTTCACGCTGACATCAACAAGGCCCTCCCGGACCTTCTCGTGTCCACCGCTTACGATGTCCTGGTGGTCGACTTCATTGACGAGCGCATGAACACGATCGAGCTCGGGGGGACAACGATAACGGCGTCTGAGGAGCTCAAGGCAACCGGATATGCCGTTGATCCCGCTGACATCCATGAACCCTGGAGCGAGACTGGGTTTGCGAGGCGCGTTCAGGGCCTTCGCGGGCTCCTTCAGACCGTTGATCCGTTCAAGATCGTTGTCAACCGCGTGTATTGGGCGACCGTGGACACTGACGGAGTTCCGTTCCCTCGTTCGCGTTGGTTCGACCGGAACAACAGACTGCTCTATGACCTGTACAAGGAAATGGAGAAGACACCTGGGGTTAGGTTCATCGATTACCCCGGAGGTGCCCCCTTGGCAGCTACGAATCACAAGTGGGGCCGACAGCCGTATCACTATTCGCAGGCTGCGAATGATCACTTCCTCCGTGAACTTGAACGCCTCACCACTATGTAGCTCAGGCGAGGAAGCACTCGTCCCGTTTGAAATGCCATGCATAGTTAGTTCTTAGTCGGGAATCGAGTTCGCGTCCGCTATAGAATCCTCGTACCGACGCGCTTCCGCGACACGACTTCTGGGGGATTCTATGGGTGGTTTTTTGGCTGGTTTAACTGTGGCCGAGAGGACGATCGTTCGTGGCCGACGCGGAATAATTGCCATCTTGAGCGCCACGGGTTTAGCGCTAGCGGCGCTGTCCCTCGGACCAATTTCGCCGGCAAATGCCGATAGGGTGACCGATGATTTTCGTATAGGCTACGGCCCGGGGAGCATCGCTGTAAACCCAGTGACGGACACAGTCTATGTCTTGAATGAGGAAGGCATGTATATCGGCGGTGGTCCCGCCGGAGGCCGCAATTTTCCGCTTTATTACACTTCGGATGTCGCCGTGAACTCATCAACTAACAAGATTTACGTCAGTTCTACTAATGGCTACGTTGCTGTAGTGGATGGCGCTACCTACGGCGAGCCCGAGCGGATTCCCGCGTCAGGGTGGATCTTGGCCGTCAACGAAACGAACAACAAGATCTACCTTGGCGGCACCAAAGTCCTTACGATTATCGACGGCGCCACGAAAGCTACCGCTAGATTGCCCATCACCGCTGACGTGACAGACATAGTGGTTAACTCCACAACAAACAAGGTCTACGCCCTGGGCGACGGCACCATCACGGTCGTCGACGCTGGGGCCGTCAGTTCTACAATCAGCATCGGACCCGGCGGAATCCAAGCGATCGCGGTCAATCCGGTGACCAACAAGATCTATTTTACGGTTTCCGGCAAGTACGGGGGCGGCATCGGGGTTATTGATGGCAAGACCGATACGGTCGAAAGTACCATTCCTTCGTCAGGCCTCGTTGGGAAGCTAGCCATAGACAGCTCGACCAATAAGGTCTACGTAGAAGTGGAACGCACCTCCACAGACAGATTCGTTCAGGTCATTGACGCGGGAAGTCAGCAGCAGGTGGCAGAATTTAGAACCCCGGCGCGAATCACTGACTTGGTTGTTAACCAAAGCAACAACAAAGTTTATGCCCCGACAACCGCGGGGAGAACCACTATCTTCAATGGTTCGAACAACAGCACGTCAGTGGTTGATACTGGAGGCTGGTCTGGAGACGCAGCGGTCAACCCCGTTTCGAACAGGGTTTACATCGGCCAACCTTCAGGATGGAACTTGGCAATTATTGATGGTTCCGTTTCTTCTCCGGTGAAGAATGATTTCAACGGCGACGGTAAATCCGATGTCTTGGCCACGGACAAAGCAGGTGTGCTGTGGCTTTACCCAGGCAATGGCGCCGGAGGATGGCTGCCGCCCCGCCAGGTAGGGCAAGGATGGAATGTTATGACCGCCATGGTCTCGACTGGCGACTTCAATGGCGATGGTAAATCCGACGTTCTGGCCCGGGACGGAAGCGGAGCGCTATGGCTTTACCCAGGTAACGGCTCCGGAGGATGGCTGGCCCGGAGTCGAGTAGGGCAGGGCTGGAACGTCATGACAGCAATCGTGGGAGTGGGTGATCTCAATGGAGACGGAACCGCAGACATTGCAGCCCGTGACAGCAGCGGTACTCTGTGGTTGTACAGGGCCGATGGACGGGGTGGATGGCTGCCGCGTCATTGGTACACCTCTGGCTGGAACAACTATTCTCAGATTATCGGCGTAGGCGATTATGACGGTGATGGAGCGTCTGATGTGGCCGCCCGTGATGGCTCCGGGGCGCTGTGGTGGCTCTACCCGCGAGCGGGCGCTGGTACGCTACCCAAGCAAATAATCGGTCAGGGCTGGAATGCAATGAACTCCCTGGCTTGGCCGGGCGACTTCAACGGTGACGGATGGCCCGACATCCTTGCCCGAAACTCAGCAGGCGAGCTTTGGATGTATTCGGGGCACGGGGGATTCTCCTGGCCTACGGCTACCAGGGTGGGCGCGGGTTGGAACGTCATGACGGCAATTCTCTGAGCCATTCGCCCTTCGGAGACAGCAATCCGGCTGGCCCTTGAACCATCAAGGGCTAGTCGCTCTGCACAGAAGCAAGAAACCCCGTCACATCCCCCGCCACCCGCTCCGGACATTCCCACAACACCAGATGCCCGGTCTCCTGGTAGATCTTCAGCCGGGAGCCAGGGATACGCGCGGCAAGGGTCTCCTGATGGTGACGCGGAACCAGATGATCGTGGGCGCCCCATAGGATGAGGGTGCGCGCCGAGACCTGACCGGATTCCGTGGGTGGCACCGCCTCGCAAAACCCCCGCAGCGACGCCTTCCACACGGACGCCGGCATAGCCATGCCGTCCTGGACGCGGTCTTCGATGTAAGCGGCGGGCACTGTGTGCAGCAGCCGGTACCAGGACAGCGATTCCCGAACCCAGGATTCCGGCACAGGATCAGCCAAAGCCTCCACCTCATCAGCGAAGGCGGGCCTACTGTGCAGGCTCAAGGGCGCT
>Ga0256902_1000163_pt1 | contig 15380 bp, 16 predicted proteins | sample MC6MC0690MT_FD_190192 | JGI IMG/M metagenome (GOLD analysis project Ga0256902, IMG submission 190192) | Metatranscriptome of enriched soil aggregate microbial communities from Iowa State University, Ames, United States - MC6-MC0690-MT... | ecosystem: Environmental > Terrestrial > Soil >... | reverse complement strand
GCCGGTGATGAAGGGGTGCTCCGGGGCCCGCCCGCGGTCGATGCGCTGGAAACCTGGTTTGGGGAAATCCGGCAATGCGGAGTCGTTGAACTTTTGGTGAAGTTTGCGGCACTATCCACAGCGCGATACACAGTGGGTATAACTATTCCAGCAGGTACTTCCAGCCTTGGATCGGCGGCAGCGCGCCGATAATCGGCTCAAGTCCGTGGATGTCCACAGAAGTTATCCACGCCTGTGGATAAAGTTACACACTTCTGTGGACAGCGCGACGCGGTAGCGGACTTCAGCAGCGGAGCCGCTGGGGCGTGGTCCCGGCACGCGGGCTGGTTAATTCCAAACGCCCGATGTGCCCCGCCGATGACTGTCCATCAGGTGAGTATCGATTATTCCTATCGCCTCCATGAGCGCATACATGGTGGTTGGCCCGACGAAGGCGAAGCCCTTCTTCCTGAGTGCCTTGGATAAGGCGATCGACTCAGGGGACGTAGTGGGGATGTCGGCGAAGGTGCGGGGCACCGGGGTGCTTGCCGGTTGGAATGACCAAACAAAGTCCACAAGGCCGCCTTCTTCGCGTAACGCGATAGTGGCTTTGGCATTGGTGATCGCGGCATTGATCTTCAAACGGTTACGGACGATCCCCGTGTCCAGCATGAGCCGCTCAACGTCGGCTTCCGTGAAAGCGGCCACACTCTCCGGGTGGAAGTCCAGGAAGGCCGTCCTGAACGCATCCCGCTTCCGAAGGATAGTGGCCCATGAGAGGCCTGCCTGGAACGCTTCGAGGCTGATGCGCTCATACAGACCTTGCTCATCGCGGACCGGCATGCCCCATTCATGGTCATAATAGGCCTGCATCATGGGGTCGGAGGCAGCCCACACGGGACGGGCCAGCCCGTCCTCACCGATGATGATGCCGGGGTCCGGGGTCATGAATGCTCCTCTGTGGCCGCGCCAGCCACACGGCCGGCAGGGTAATTGGGTTTCCCGGGATATTCTGCCCCTACCCACTGACATTTGGGCGCTGCCCAGGCTCCGTACTCACGATAATCCTGTGACCCGCATCGTGATGTTGATCCGGCCATGAGTGAGACCGCAATCGGCGGGTGCAGTGCCTGGTAGAACTTTGGGTATGCCGTGATAGGCGAACCGTGACGGGCCACCAAAGACGAACAGGTCCCCAGATCGAAGTTCAACGTCGGTATAGGGCTTAGTGCGTGTTTTGGTGTTGCCAAAACGGAAGACGCACGACTCGCCAATACTGAGGGACACCACAGGGGCATCCGAGCGCTCGTCCTTGTCCTGGTGCATTCCCATGGCAGCACCGTCATTGTAGAAATTCACCAAGGCGGCGTCGGGCGTGTAGGCCGATGCCAGGGCAGTGGACCCATTCTCGCCGCCATCAGAGGCATACGCAGCCGCGACCGCCTTCCGGCCCAAGCGCACCATCCACTCCGGGAAGTCGAGGACAGGGCGGCCGTTGACGTCAGTAGCTTCCCGCGTGTACTTGTAGGGCTGCCAGTGCCAGCCCAGGCACACGGTACGCACGGACATTTGGTGTCCGCCAGGCAGGGTCGCCGCGCGCAGGGGCACCGGCCCCTGCGTCCATTCGGCGAAGCGCGCCACTATCCATCGCTGCTGTTCTCCCGTCAGCCAGCCAGCCACGTGGACTGCGCCCGGCGCGATCAGGCGCGGACCGGCGTCGTGGGTTTCTGGCTGCACCAGCTCCAGGGGAAACAGTGCGTCATCGTCGCTCACGCGGCCTCCAACGTGAGAAGTGCGCGTTTGGCCTCCGCACCTCCGAGGTAGCCACCAAAGCTGCCGTCTGACTTAACGACGCGGTGGCACGGAACGATCACCGGTATCGGGTTGGTAGCGCAGGCGCTTCCCACGGCGCGCACAGCATTGGGGCTGCCTGCCGCCCGGGCAACGTCAGCGTAGCTCTCAGTCTCGCCGTACGCGATCCGGGGCAGGTGCTGGAGTACGTTGAGGCGGAACCCGCGGGACAGCCGAAAATCCAGCACGAGGTCAAACTCCTTGCGGGTGCCGCTGAAGTACTCGTCGAGTTGCCGTGCAGCGTCCTCCAGCCGCGCAGGTGCTTCGAGAATGCGGGGACTGATGGTGTTGGCGAGAATCTGCAGGATGTCGGTATGGTTTTCCCGCTCAAAGGCCACCCGCACAATCCCCCGGTCAGTTGCTGCCAGCAGGAGCTTTCCTACCGGTGAATCAACCACCCGGTATGCGACGTCCAAAGTGTGGAGCAGTTGGGCATCGCGGGCCAGCCGGGCGTGGAGACTGGCAAGGACAGGTTCCATCTCCCCGGACAGGGGCTGGAGGAGATGAGTGACCTCGGCAAGGTCGGGACTTGGGTCCAGGGTCATTTGCTGTCTCCCTTCGTGGATGAATGTGCCAGGACCGGGCTGGCTGCCAGTGCGGCACGGAGGGCTTTAACGCCGTCCGCCCCGGCGCGGCGTGCGGCCTCGGGGGTGACACCAAGGAGGACCGCGATGTCCTTGTACGGCATGCCCGCTATGTAGTGGTAAGCCACTGCCTGCCGTTGCTTCGGCGGCAGGTGGGCGACGGCGTCGAGCAGTTCCGGGTGGCCTTCACCTGGAATGCCGAGCTGGGAAGGGTGCTCAGGAGGGTTGTCGGTTGGCAAAGCCCGAAGGTTTCCGGCACGCAGGTGGTCGATGCATTTCCGATGTGCGATGGTGACCAGCCACGCTTGCACATTGGCTCCCGCCGGGAGGGCAGGGTAGGACTGCAGGGCCGCCAGGAAGGTATCAGACCAAGCATCATCAGCGTCATGCACCCCCAGGACTGCCCGGCACACCCGGAGTACGGTGGCGCCCTGTTCCTGGACGACTGCTTCGAACGGCTTCTTGGTGGCCAACTGCCGGGGTTGCATCAGAAAAGTTTGCCTTCCCTGACCACCGCTGGCTCCTCGAGGTCCAAAAGGTAACGCTTGTTGCGAAGGCCGCCCGCGTATCCGGTCAGTTGTCCATGGCGGCCCACCACCCGGTGGCACGGAATGATGATGCTGATGGGGTTGCGACCAACGGCCGATCCGACAGCTTGGGCAAGATGGGGATCGCCCAACTCAGTTGCGAGCTCGCCGTAGGTCACTGTTTCCCCGAAAGGTATATGTTTCAGACGCTCCCAGACCTTCTGCTGGAAGGTGTTTCCACCCGCGTCATAGGGGACGTCAAAAACCGTTCGGCGGCCGTCAAGGTATTCTTCGAGCTCTACCCGGGCGAGGGCGAACACCGGATCTTCGACGCCGGTTGGAACGCCAAAGTACTCCGGCGGAGGCAAATGCCAGTGCCCTTCGTAGAAGATACCCGTCAGAAATTCCCCACGGGCAGTCAGCGTCAACTGCCCCAACGGGGAGTCCATGGTGGTGTGCCGGTTGCTCATATCCTGTAGACGTTCACGGGCACGGAAATGTGAGGAGCGTAAGCCTAGGAGCGCCAGCGGGTGGTCATCAGGAAGCCCACAATGGCAATGCCGAAGCCGGCCACGATGTTCCATGATGCCCAGTCCCGAACAGGGAATTGGCCTTCGGTGATGTAGAAGGTGATGATCCAGATAAGTCCGAGGATCATGAGTCCGAACATCACGGCCTTGTACCAAACCGGGTTGGGCTTGTACTGCTGCGCGGCGGAAGTCTGCGGGGCCTGACGGGCAGGCCGCTTGCGGGGCTTGGACTCGGGCACGGATCCTCCTGGCTGTTCGGTTGGCACCCGTTTCGGCCAGCCTTGGTATCCTGCAGGAAGGAAATTTCCAGCGGTTCATGGCCACACGGCGTTCCGGGTTCGTTCTAGCTGTCAAGTCTAGCCGCAACTTGGGTCCAGCCCGCGCCGCCCGTGCACTACCCGAGGAGAGCCTGTGGCGCACCAGCAGACGACGGCTGACTCGGCCGTGCCGTCCCGCCGCAACGACCACGGCAGGGATCCCAAAAAACGGCTCCGCGCCTCTGACGTTATCCGTAAGATCAGCCAGATCCTGGGTGAACTCCTCATTACGGCAGGTATCGTCCTGCTGCTGTTCGTTGGCTGGGAACTCTGGTGGACCAACGTGGAAGCAGACGCCAAGCAAACCGAGGCGATCCACGACTTCGCGCAGGAATTTCAGGGGCCCCTGGCGCCCACTGCTCCCGCTGATCCCGCGAACTTCGGCGAACCTGTAGTGGGAACTGCGCCCGGATATGGCAAGACAATCGGTATCATGTACGTCCCCCGCTTCGGTGCGGACTACACGCGCCCCATCATCGAGGGAACTGATGCCGGCGTCCTGGACACACTGGGCTTGGGCCACTACGGGAGCACCAGCATGCCCGGTGCCCTCGGCAACTTCGCTGTGGCCGGCCACCGGCAAACGCACGGTGCCGTACTCGATAACATCCACACTCTTGTTCCCGGGGACAAGATCTACGTGCAGACGGCCGACGGATACTACACGTACGTCTTCCGAAACAACCAGATCGTCACCCCGGACCGAACGGATGTCCTGATGCCCGTCCCCACGCAGTCGGGCGCGCAGCCCAAGGAGAGCATCCTCACCATGACCAGTTGCAATCCACGCTTCGGCTCCCAGGAAAGAATAATCGCCTACTCGTTGTTGGACAGTTGGCAACCTGCTTCAGCTGGCCCGCCGTCGGCAATCGCCGCCCAGGTAGCCAAGGCAAACGGAAAGGGATAACGGATGTACGCATGGATCTTCCGTAACCTGCCCGGCCCTGTCTGGGTCCGGATCGTGACATGCTTGGTGCTGGTGGCCGTAGCCCTGGTACTGATGGTGGAGTTCCTCTTCCCGTGGTTCTCCCAATTCACCACTTTGACTGACTCAACGATTGGTTTACTGCAACAGCCATGAGCACAACAAAAATCCTTGTAGTGGATAACTACGACAGCTTCGTCTACACCCTGGTGGGATATCTCCAGGAACTTGGGGCCGAGACCACGGTTGTCCGCAATGACGACGTCACTCTCGCTGAGGCCACCGAGCTCGCTGCAACCCGCGACGGCGTCCTCGTCTCGCCGGGTCCCGGCACCCCCGCTGAGGCCGGCGTCTGCATTGAGCTCATTAAATGGTGCGGTGAAGCCAACAAGCCAATGTTCGGTGTGTGCTTGGGCCACCAGGCTCTCGCTGAGGCGTACGGCGGTGTGGTTACCCACGCGCCCGAGCTCATGCACGGCAAGACTTCTCCGGTCCGGCACGAAGGCAAAAGTGTGTTCGCTGGACTCCCATCGCCTGTCACCGCAACGCGCTACCACTCCCTGGCGGCAGTGCGTGAGTCCATCCCGGATGTCCTGGAAATCACCGCCGAAACCACCAACGGCGTAGTGATGGGCCTGCAGCACAAGACCGCTCCCCTGTGCGGCGTCCAGTTCCACCCCGAATCCGTGCTCACGGAGGGCGGCTACCAGATGCTGGGCAACTGGTTAGAGTCCCTCGGCATGACAGGCGCGGCCGAACGCGCGGCCAAACTGAGCCCGCTGATCAAGCAGTAGACGCCAACGGGCTGTCGCCACAACGCCCTCCGCGTGCTGGTCCTTCGTCGCGTTGACGCACGCTTCCGGGTGCCTGTAGCGACAGCGCCGGCCGCTACTTCTTGGTAGGCGTTGGCTTCGGCGTGGCTTTGTCCGTGTCGGTGGGCGTTGGTGTCGGCGTCGGAGTGGGGGTAGGCACCACTGGAGCCTTGGCTACTGTCACGATGACCGTCTTGCCTTGGTCCACTTCGGTATTGAAGGCTTCGCTCTGACCCGTTACGGTGCCGGCTGCTACCTCGGAGTTCTCTTGCTCCACCACCTGCATCACCAAGCCGTTCGTCTTGAGTGTGGCTTCCGCTTCAGCCTGCGGAAGGCTGATGAGCTGTGGCATGAGGACCTTGCCGGAGGAAATCTGCAGCTCCACTTTGGACGAGGCAGCGATGGCTCCTCCGGGTGCTGGCCCTGTGTTGATGACCAGTCCCACGGGCACGGTAGGGCTGTGCGTCCTGACCGAAACGATGTCTCCGGTAATGCCGAGCTTCCGCAAGGCCTCCCGGGCGTCGCCCTCGGTGCGACCCACGATGTTCGCAGGGATGGTCACCGAACTGGGGCCGCTGGAGATCTTGAGGATCACCTCAGCGTCCTGGTCCAACATGGCACCGGCGGCGGGCGCAGTTCCGATGGCCATGTCCTTGGTGACGCTGTCGCTGGGTTCGCGCACGCTCTTGGGAACCAGTTTGGCCGAGTAGATTTCCTGGATTGCTTGGGATTCGGTCATGTTGGCCACCGCAGGAACAGAGATTTTCGCAGGAAGCGGGGGCTGCGTGTTCATGAGGTTGTACAGCCAAAAGCCGCCGCCAGCGAGCACAAGGAGCGTGAAGATTACCAACGTGGCGGTCCACGCACGACGGCGGGACTTCTGGCGGGCTGTCGGCTCACGTTCCGCGGGGAGGCCCAAGGGCAGGGGCTCTTCCTGGGGTTGCTCGCCGGGTTCATCCTTGAACTGGTCCACGTCAAGGAACCCCACGGCAGTGGTACTCAAGAGCTGCGTGGCGGGGTCTTCCGCTTCGACGAGGTCGTTCGGGTCCGTGGGGGCCTCACTGGACGGCAGGGCCGGCACGGGAATGCCGTTGCTGGCAGCGCGCAGTGCACGCCGGAAGGATGCGGCGTCCTGGAAACGGTCTGCCCGGTTCTTCTGCAGGGCCTTGGACAGGACGGAGTCGAGAGCTTCAGATACTTCAGGATTGTGGGCACTGGCAAGGTCGGGTGTTTCGCGGACGTGCTGGTAGGCAACGGACACGGGACTGTCGCCGACGAACGGGGGCCGGCTGGTCAGCAGCTCGTATAAGAGGCACCCCGCCGAGTAGAGATCGCTTCGGGCATCGACGGTCTCACCACGGGCCTGCTCCGGGGAAAGGTACTGTGCGGTCCCCACCACGGCCTGGGTCTGCGTCATGGTTGCTGCAGAATCAGCCATGGCCCGGGCGATGCCGAAGTCCATGACCTTCACGTCCCCGGTGTCGGCACAGACCATGACGTTGGCTGGCTTGATGTCCCGGTGGACGATGCCCGCCCGGTGGCTGTACTCCAAGGCACTAAGAACACCGAGGGTGTAGCCGATGGAATTCTCGACTCCAAGCTCATTCGCCTTGATCATGTCGCGCAAGGTCCGTCCGGAAACGAACTCCATAACGATGTACGGAACACGGACGTCCTCACCAGGCCCGCCCGGCACGGAGTACTCGCCCGTATCAAAGATCGCCACGATGGAGGGGTGGTTAAGTGCCGCGACAGCTTGGGCTTCGCGCTTGAAACGGGCCTGGAACTGGGGGTCGCGGGCAAGGTCGGCACGCAGCACTTTCACGGCGATGGTTCGACCCAGGACGGTGTCCGTGCCGCGATAGACGTCTGCCATGCCACCCCGACCTATGAGCTCACCGAGCTCATAGCGGGAATTGAGGATGCGCTGTGAAGACACAGGTGTGCTCTCCTCTCGATGAGCAGGACCGGGCCGGGGCGTGGACATGATGCTTACTTAGTTCTTCGGGTTGCCGGAAGCGCTCGGGTTGGCGCTCGGGGTGTTCGGGTTGGTGGGAACAACGTTCTTGGCAAGGAAGTACGTGACCGTGGAACCTGCATTAACCTCGGTTCCAGCCGCCGGGGACGACCGAACGAAGGTGCCAGGCTGCTGGCCCACGGCGCCGTTGACGGGATCTCCCGGGATCCACTTGAGGCCTGCGCCTTCCAAGGTAGCCCTGACCTGTGTTTCGCTGGCACCGGGAGCGATGGTGGGAACAGCAACCGTCGCCGGAGCTTGTGGACCCTTGGAGTACTGGACGGTGATGACTTCACCCGGCTGGACCGCTCCGGAGGGGTTGATGTCAGTCACGATACCTACAGCGGCTTGGTCGTCGAATACTTGCTCCCCTCTCACCTGCAGGCCAAGTGCCTCAAGTTGAGCACTGACGGTGTCGAAGGGTTTGCCAAGGTATTCCGCTGGGATGAGGTTGATGGTCTGCGGCGTTGACTGCGTGGGCGAGGGTGCCTGGGACGTCGGCGTGGATGAAGGCGTCGGGGCAGCTGACGATTGCGTCGGACTGGCCGAACGGCTGGGGCTCGTCGACGTAGTCCCGGTCGGTGCCGGGTTTGGTGAGAAGAAGCCCGACTGTGAGATCAGGAAGCCAACCAGCGCGAAAAGCACCAACAGGATCAGGGCAACGAGCGGCCACGTCCACGGGCTGCGTTTCTTGCGTTCCGGTTCCGGGTCGTCGAAGTTCTCGTCATCGGTGTAGATGACTTCCTCTTCGTCGTTTAGCTGGCGTTCGGCTTCCAAGGCGTTAGCGCGGGTCAGGGGGTTGTCCGAAGAAGCCGCAGCTGCTCCCAAAGCGGCGCCGGCAGCGCCGGCGCCCAGCACCGGAAGCGCGGAAGTCGCCGTCGACGACTGCTCCTTGCCATACGGCGACGTGACGACGCCGGTTGGTGCCGTTGCGGTGTCGACGGGCGCCGTGATGGGGCCGGTGGTGCTTTCGAAGAGCAACATCCCGGGAACCGCAGCATGGGCCGTCGCGATGTCGCCATTGCGGATTGCTTCGGCGGCTTCGGCCAGTTTGATGGCGTTGGCCGGACGGTTCTTGGGGTCCTTGGCGAGCATCGACATCAAGAGCGCCCGAACAGGCGTGGGCAGCGTCTCCGGAAGGGGCGGGGGTGCGTCATTGACCTGCGCGAGGGCAATGGCGATCTGCGATTCACCGGAGAAAGGACGGTGACCCGTGAGGCACTCATAGCCGATAACGCCCAGCGAGTAGATGTCCGAGGAACCGGTGGCAGTCTGGCCCGTGGCCTGCTCGGGCGCCAGGTACTGGGCCGTACCCATGACCTGTCCGGTCTGGGTCAGCGGCACCTGGTCGGCCAGGCGGGCGATGCCGAAGTCGGTGACCTTGACTCGGTTGTCAGGGGTGATCAGCAGGTTGCCCGGCTTGATGTCGCGGTGAACCAGGCCTTGGGCGTGTGCCACCGCGAGGGCGCGGGCAGTCTGCGCGATGATCGAAAGTGTCATGTCCGGGGACAGCACCTGCTCGCGCTCCAGGATGCCGCTCAAGGGGTGACCTGGTACGAGCTCCATCACGAGGTACGCCGAGCCGGCTTCCTCGCCGTAATCGAAGACGTTGGCAATGCCTACGTGGTTGAGGAGGGCGGTGTGGCGAGCCTCGGCACGGAAGCGCTGAAGGAAGCCGGGATCCCCCGTGTATTCCTCTTTCAACACCTTGATGGCTACGATCCTGCCGAGGATCTGGTCCTTGGCCTTCCAGACCTCGCCCATGCCGCCAATCGCAATGCGACTGGTCAGCTGGAACCTGCCGCCGAGTGTGATTCCCGAAGTAGGCCTCACTTATTCAACACCGCCTCAAAAATCTTCTTTGCGTTCGGACTGGTTAGCTTGGCACCGCTGAGCACATCCACACCTTCCATGACGATGGTGACGGCTACTTGCGGGTCGTTTGCCGGGGCGAACCCGGTAAACCATGAGTTGTTCAAACCTGAATCCCCCAGCTCGGCGGTTCCGGTCTTGCCGGCCACCTTGACACCGGGAACCGCTGCACCGTTGGCAATGCCGTTGTCCACCGCGCTGGTCATCCACTCAGTGATCTGGCTGGCGATGGGCGCAGTGGTGCTGGTGCGGAGGGCCTCGGGTTTGGTTTCGCTGATAACGCGAAGGTCCGGAGCACGAACGGTCTTCACCAGGCTGGGCTTCATCTGCACCCCACCGTTGGCGATGGCCGCCGTCATCAGGTTGATCTGGAGTGGGGTTGCCTTGACGTCGCGCTGGCCAACGGCCGACTGGGCGAGCTGCGCCTGGTCGAGGTCCTGAGGGAAGATGCTGGGGGCCATCTGGAGCTTGAGCTGATCGCCGAAGTTCTCACCGAAGCCGAACTTCTTGGCTTGGTCGCGGATGGCATCCTGGCCAAGGTCCAGCGCGATGCTGGCGAACGGCGTGTTGCATGACTGCTCCAAAGCAAAGACAAACGACGCCGTCTCCCGGACGTTGCAGTTACCGCCGGCATAGTTGGGGAGGCTCGCGCTGGAACCCGGCAAGGGCAGGCTCGAGGGGTTGGGAAGTTCGCTGTCTTTGTTGTACTTGCCCGAGTTCAGTGCCGCTGCGGTGTCGACGAGCTTGAAAACGGACCCGGGCGAGAGCAGGTTGCCGGTGGGTCCACTGACGTTCTGGTTCAGGTTGATCCCGGGAACCTCGTTGGCAGCTGTGTAACTGGCATCAGCTGTAGCCCTGTCGTGTGAAGCGATCAGGTTGGGATCATAGGACGGTTTGGAGACCATCGCCAGGATCGCACCGGTCTTGGGGTTGGTCACGACGATGGAGCCGCGTTGGCCGTCAGGAATGAGGTCGTACGCCAACTTCTGGATGTCGGGATCCAGGCTCAGTTCCACGGAGGCACCCTTGGGCTCGTTGCCCAGGAACATCTGGCTGAGCCGGTCAAGGAAGAGCTGATCGGAGTTCCCGGCAAGGGTATCGCCCATGGACTGCTCCAGGCCGGTGGATCCGAAGAACTTGGAGAAGTACCCAGTGACTCCTGCGTACAGCTCAGGCTGGTTGTACTTGCGCTGGAAGGCGCAGGATTCTGTCCCGGGGACGGACTCCGCCACGGGCTTGCCACCCACGATGATGGCCCCGCGATCGTTGCAGAAGGAAGCGAGGATGGCACGCTGGTTCCACGGGTTGGAGTTGAGGTCATCAGCCCCAATCACCTGGACATAGCTGATGGCACCGAGGATCAGCGCGAACATGGCGACGGCGGCCATCCAGGAACTGCGGATTGCCTGGTTCATTGTTGCTTCACCGCCTCTGTTGGTGCGCTGGGTGTCTGGCCTGTGGCCGGTTTACGAACTACCGGGTTGCTGCCGCTTGCTGGGGGCTTGTTGACCATGGGGGTTGTATCCACGGGGCCGCGGGCGGTATTGGAAATCATCAGGAGCAAACCGACGATGATCCAGTTGGCCAGCAACGACGAACCACCCGCAGCAAGGAACGGCGTGGTGAGGCCTGTCAGGGGTATCAGCCGGGTGACGCCGCCGATCACGACGAAGCACTGGAGGGCAATGGCAAAGGACAAGCCGCAGGCCAGCAGTTTTCCAAAGGCATCACGTGTTCCCAATGCTGCGCGGAAGCCCCGGGTGAAGAGCAGGAGATACAACATCACCACGGCGAACAGGCCTATCAAGCCGAGTTCTTCGCCGATGAGCGCCACGATCATGTCGCTGTTGGCGAAGGGCACCAGATCCGGTCGGCCCTGTCCAAGTCCCGTGCCTACAAGACCGCCGTCAGCCATCCCGAAGAGGCCTTGGACAATCTGCCCACTGCCGCCCGGCGACCTGCCGAAGACTTCCGGGGTGAACGCGTTGATCCAGCTGTCGATGCGGAATGCCACGTGGGAGAAAATCTGCGAGGCAACGAAGCCGCCGCCCAGAATCAGCAGGACGCCGATAACCACCCAGGAAATGCGGCTGGTGGCCACGTAGATCATGACAATGAACAGGCCGAAGAAGAGGATGGAGGAACCGAGGTCGCGCTGGAAAACCAGCACGCCGATGCTCACCAGCCATGCGGTAATCATGGGACCGAGGTCCTTGAACCGCGGGAACTGCATGGGACCGATCTTCCGGCCGGCCAGGAGGATCAGGTCCCGGTTGGACGAAAGATACCCTGCGAAGAATATAGCCAGGGTGATCTTGGCGATTTCACCGGGCTGGAAGGTCATGGGTCCAAGCCGGATCCAAACGCGGGCGCCCAGGATTTCACCGGCAGAAATGCCAGGGATAAGCGGCATCAGCAGCAAGAGCGCACTCACTGCCAACGAAATATAAGTGAAGCGGCGCAGGACCCGGTGGTCCTTGAGGAACCAGATGACTGCGATGGAAACGGCCATCGCGATGAGCGTCCAGCGCAGTTGATTGTTTCCGGTGTCATCGCCGGGTCCATCCATGCGGTGGATGAGGGCCAGCCCCAGGCCGTTCAGGGCCACGACGATGGGAAGTATTACCGGGTCTGCATATTGGGCGCGCAGCCTCAGCACCACGTGGAAGGCCAGGGCGGCCACCGCGAGAAGGCTGGACTGGAACCAGAAATCGCTGTCCAGCCCAACTTTCGAGTTGATACTCACCAAGGCGCTGGCACCGATACCCACGGAAAGCGCCAGGACGATGAGGACCAGCTCCACATTCCTGCGGGGTTTGGGGGCAGTTTCAACCTGCGTCATTTGGCCGCCTCGCAGGATGTGGGGATGGGCGAGGGGCTCGGAGTCGCGACTGCGGCCGTACTGGGTACGGGAACGCTGATGGTCGGCGACGGCGTTGGCTTAGGCCCCTTTGTGGGGCAGTTGGCTGAAGCGCTGCCGGTATTCTTCAAGTTCTCCACAATGCCCTGGGCGTCGTGAAGGTCGCCCGCGGGCACGGTCTGGCGTACGCTTTGCTGGCCGTATTCCGGCAATGAATCCACCCTGATATCTGTGACGGCCTCAAGCCGGGAAAGCTGTATAGGGCCGAGCCTCTGCGAAATTCCGTTGAAGATGGCTACCCGCTGGTCGTATTCGCCCACGTAATAGCGGGTTTGGGTCCATGCATAGCCGAGCCAGAGGCCGACTACGACGCCAAGAACTACCACGGCAGCAACTGCGGGCATCAGCCATCGAACGCGCCGGCGGGGAGGCTCCTCAACGTCCACGCGGTCTTGTTCGGCTTTGTGGGTCAGCACCGTAGCCGCGCGACGGGCCACCGTTCGGCCGGCGACCGTTGGAATGGATCCAGTCTCCGCTGCCGTGGCTGCCGCACCAACGAGTTCGTGGGGGCGGCTGGCGAGTTCCTCACGCAAGACCTCCGCGGACAGATGCTCGCCAAGATGGGGGTCCGTGGTGGCTGGAGGTTCTCCGGAAGCGGACGTTTCGGATGATTCCGCTTCCTCATCCGGCGTGGTCGGGTCACCCGCGCTGAAGGACGATCCCGCATCTGCGTCCCGGGCAGCCTTCGCATGGGAGCTGTCATGAGGGTCCTCAGCCGCTTTGCTTGCGGCGGGGCCGTCCGGTGACTTGGACGCGGTCACTGAGTCGGCTTCGTCGTCGAACGAGGCTAGCGCCGCGGCCGGGACGATGTCGACGGCGGCCGTGTTGACGTCGTCGTCGGTTTCTTCGACGATTTCCAACATCACCACGGTGACGTTGTCCGGCGCGCCGGCCTCCAACGTCAGGTCAACCAGGATTTCAGCGCATTCGCGCAAGTCCTTGGTCTCCCGGACCATGCGTTCAACGACGTGGCCCGCGACGTAGTTGAGGCCATCGGAGCACAGGAGCCAGCGTTCGCCTGGTTCGACGTCCAGGACGTCCAGGTCCAGTTCGGGACTGGCATCGACGTCGCCGAGGACGCGCATCAGGACGTTCTTGTGGGGATGTGTTTCCGCTTCTTCGGGGCGGAGGCGGCCTTCATCGATGAGGCGCTGGACGAACGTGTGGTCCACGCTGACTTGCTCAAATTTCTTGTTCCGCAGGCGGTACGCGCGCGAATCGCCGATGTGGGCGAAGTGGAGCTTGTGGTCCTCCAGCAGCAGGGCGGTGACCGTGGTACCCATGCCGGAAAGCTTGGGGTTTTGGTGGACGAGTTCGGACAGAAGCGAGTTTGCCGTCTGGATCTCGTCAGCCAGGACGGTGTCCGCGCCCTCCGGATAGTCGTCATGATCAAGGTGGATCATGTCCAGGACCGTTGAGGCCGAGGCGACGTCACCGCCGGCATGACCGCCCATGCCATCGGCCACGACAGCTAGATGGCGGCCCACGTATGCGGAGTCGTCATTCTTGGAGCGGATCCGACCGACGTCCGAACGCGCGGCGTAGCGCATGATGAGCGGGCGCTCCGCAGGCGTGTCCTTGCCGTCGGGGGTCTCGGGGGCGGCCATGGACTACGGCCTCAATTCAATGACCGTCTTGCCGATCCTCACGGGGACGCCAAGTTCAACCGGCAAAGCGCGGGTGAGCTGTTGATCGGCCAGGTAGGTGCCGTTGGTGGAGCCCAGGTCCTCAATGAACCAGCGGCTGCCCTGCGGGAACAGGCGGGCATGCCGTCCTGAGGCGTAATCGTCCTCGAGGACCAACGTGGCTTCCTGCGCACGGCCAAGCAAGATGGGGCTCGCGGCCAAGGGGACCGTGGTGCCCTTGAGCGGACCCTCAGTGACCACCAGGTTGCGCGCATGTTGGATTGGCGGCGGCGGTGACGCGGCCAGTTCCGGGTGCTTGCGGACTTCCCGGGCGGTGGGAACGCCTGTCACGGCCTTGCGGCCGATCTGGAAGTCGCGGCGCATGGTGGACACGATGCTGAAGATCAGGACCCAGAGCAGCAGGAGGAACCCGAAGCGAAGCGCTGTGATGGTCAGTTCGCTGATGTCGTTCACGCGTGGCCACCCGGGGTTTGGGGGAGGAGGCGGAAAATGATCTTGGTACGTCCCATCGTGATGGTTGAGCCGTCGGTGAGCTCGACGCTGCCGTTTACCTTATGTCCGTTGACGTAGCTGCCATTAGTGGAGCCCATGTCGACGGCCCACGTGCTGCCATTCTCGGTGCGGATCTCAAGATGTTTCCGCGAAACGCCGGTGTCATCTACAAGAATGTCGGCTTCCGACGAACGGCCGAGTACTACGGACTGGGCATTGAGGGAATATCGCTGGCCGCCGATGTCAAGGACGGGCTGGAGGCGGGCGGGCTGCCGGACAGGAGCGGCGGGAACATGGGCGCGCGGAGCCTGGGGAGCCGGAGCCGCATCATCGGATTGCTTCTCGGTCCGGGAAGTGATTTCAAAGTGGCCAGCGCGCTCTTCGTCGTTGCGACGGAACGAGATCCGGACAGCACCCTGAAGTGTGTAGCCCTGGCTGCGGACGTGCTGGATCACTACATCGCAGAGTTCCTCGGCCAGGGGAGTTCCCCATTCCTGGGCCCTCGCGAAATCTTCGTCGCTGAGGAGGACATCGAAGACATTGGGAGCCAGGGTACGGCCGGCCGCGATGGTGATGGACTTATTGTCCAGCTCGCGCCTTAGCTTGCTTGCGATCTCCACCGGTTCAACACGTGCCCGCGACCCCGTGGAGAAGACGTTTCGGACGGCTTTTTCAATGCCGCGCTCGACTTTGTCCAGCAAACCCATGGTCTTTCTCCTTTCCTTGCCGCGGCACCTGTTGTGCCTGTCCGATAGTCCGTCTGCGCACACAGCGAAGTACGCGCCTGACGGCCCTTCCACTTCCCGATACTACTGGGACTGACTGGGAATGGCCTTAATCCACAACGCCTTGCGACCCGGAAAAGTTCTCTCCCGGCCCTTGCTGGCGCGGCAGGCGGGGCGAGAAAT
>Ga0256902_1000161_pt1 | contig 15688 bp, 13 predicted proteins | sample MC6MC0690MT_FD_190192 | JGI IMG/M metagenome (GOLD analysis project Ga0256902, IMG submission 190192) | Metatranscriptome of enriched soil aggregate microbial communities from Iowa State University, Ames, United States - MC6-MC0690-MT... | ecosystem: Environmental > Terrestrial > Soil >... | reverse complement strand
GTGGGCGAACATCCCACGGCCGAGCAAAGCGCGGCGTACTCGGTGGATCATCTGGTCACGGCGCAGATGCCGCCGGTATTCCTGGCGCAAGCGCAGGACGACCCGATCTCGCCCGTCGATAACAGCCTGCTGATGTTCAACGCGCTGCGCCGGGTGGGCGTGCCCGCCGAGATGCACCTCTTTCCCCAAGGCAAGCATGGCTGGGGGCTGGGCAAACCCGGCACGCGCGTGCATGCCTGGCCGGACTTGTTCAAAGACTGGCTGGCGTACAACCAGTCAGTGTGAATGCCGAGGGTCGCCCCGCGTTTCAATCACCTTCAGATAGAGCGTGGCTGGCTCCAGGCAGCCACCGGTAGATAGTTGGCCGACCAGTTGCCGATACAGCTCTTGCCACGGCGTTTGCGAGGCGGGCGCCTGATAGGGAGGTTCCTGTTTGCGCCGCGCCATTTCGGCGTCATCCACCAAGGCCGTAACGCTGCGTTGATTCAAATCGACGCGGATCTTGTCGCCCGTGCGCAGCAGCGCCAGGCCGCCGCCGACCGCCGCTTCGGGCGACATGTTCAGGATGGACGGGCTGGCCGACGTGCCGCTTTGCCGGCCGTCGCCCAGGCAGGGCAGGGAATCCACGCCGCGCTTGATCAGGTGTGACGGCGGCGCCATGTTGACGACTTCGGCGCTGCCCGGGTAGCCCACCGTGCCTGCGCCGCGTATCACCAGGATGCAGTGCTCGTCGATGTTCAGCGCAGGGTCTTCGATGCGCGCGTGATAGTCCTCGGGGCCTTCGAACACGATGGCGCGCGCTTCGAACGCGTTCTCGGAACCCGGTTCGGACAAGTAGGCGCGGCGGAAGGCTTCGCCCACGACCGACATCTTGATGATGGCGCTGTCGAAGAAATTACCCGACAGCACGATGAAGCCCGCGCGATGTTTCAGCGGCGCATCGCAGGTGCGGATGACATCGGCATCGTGGGTCTTGGCGGCCGAAGCAATGTCGCCAATCGTCTTGCCGGACACGGTGGCGCAGTCGGCATGCAGGCGGCCGGCGGCCAGCAATTCATGCATGACGGCGGGCACGCCGCCCGCGCGGTGAAAGCCTTCTCCCAGATGCTCGCCGGCCGGCACGCAGTTCACCAGCAAGGGCACGTCTTCGCCCAGGCGCTGCCAGTCGTCCAGGCTCAGGTCGATGCCGGCGTGCCGGGCCATCGCAATCAGGTGAGGCGGGCAGTTGGTGGACGCGCCCAATGCCGAGGCCACAACGATGGCGTTTTCAAACGCTTGCCGCGTCAGGATGTGCGACGGCCGCAAGTCTTCGCGCACCATGTCGCAGATGCGCAAGCCGGTGGCATAGGCCATCTGCGCGCGTTCACGGTAGGGCGCGGGGATGCTGGCGCAGGTGGGCAACGACATGCCCAGCGCTTCAGCCAGCGAGTTCATGGAGAGCGCCGTGCCCATGGTGTTGCAGTGGCCCACCGATGGGGACGACGCCGTGGCCAGCGTCATGAAGCCTTCGTAGTCCAGCTTGCCGGCCGCCATCAGGTTGCGCGCATGCCAGATGACGGTGCCGGAACCCACGCGCTGGCCGTCGTGCCAGCCGTCCAGCATCGGGCCGCCCGACAGCACGATGGCGGGCAAGTCGACCGTGGCGGCGGCCATCAGACAGGCGGGCGTGGTCTTGTCGCAACCGGTCGTCAAGACCACGCCGTCCAGCGGATAGCCGTGCAGAATCTCAACCAGGCCCAGATAGGCCAGGTTGCGATCCAGCGCCGCCGTGGGCCGCCGCCCCTGTTCTGCCAGCGGATGCACGGGGAACTCCATCGGAATGCCTCCCGCGTCCCGGATACCCGCTTTGATGCGTTCAGCCAGCGTCAGGTGATGGCGGTTGCAGGGCGCCAGATCGCTGCCGGTCTGGGCGATGCCGATGATCGGCCGTCCGGATTGCAGCTCCTGCCGCGTCAGGCCGTAGTTCAGATAGCGCTCGACATAGATCGCCGTCATGTCGGCGTGAGACGGATCGTCGAACCATTTCTGGCTGCGCAACTTGCGGGGGGTGTGAGACATGAGAGGCTCGCTTGCTTCACTTGCGTCAATCGGGAGGCGTCAGTTGCGCGCCTTCTGGATCTCGTCGTTCAACTGCTTGACGAGCTCAGGGCCGAGTTCCTGCGTGTACTTGTCCACCACGGGCTGCACCTTTTGCCGCATGCGCGCCACTTCTTCGGGCGTGACGGTATTGATCTTCATGCCGGCTTGCTCAAGGGTGGTCATGGCCTTGGTGGAATCGGCGCGGCTGTCCTTGCGTTCAAAATCACGCGATGCCGCAGCGGCTTGACGGATCAGCTTCTGTTCGTCAGGCGACAGGGTGTCCCACCATTTCTTGGACGCCAGCACCACCCACGGCGTGTAGACGTGGCGCGTGATGGTCAGGAAGGGCTGCACTTCATAGAACTTGCTGCTCTGGATGGTGGTGATGGGGTTTTCCTGGCCGTCGACCGTGCGGGTTTCCAGCGCCGTGAACAATTCCGAGAACGGCATGGGCACGGCGTTGGCGCCCAGCGTATTGAAGACCCCCAGCGCGATCTGATTCTGCATGACGCGCAGCTTGATGCCTTGCAGGTCTTCCGCGCGCGTGATGGGGCGCTTGGAATTGGTCATGTTGCGAAAGCCGTTTTCCCAATAGACCAGGCCGACCAGGCCCTTGGCTTCAAGCTTCTTCAGCAGGTCTTGGCCCAAGGGGCCATCCAGCACCGCGTCGGCTTCCTTTTCGCTGTTGAACAGGAAGGGAAGGTCGAACACGCCGAATTCCTTCACCATGCCCGCCAAGGGCGCGGTGGACCCCACCATCATTTCCTGCGCGCCGCCAGCCAGCGCGCCTTGCATCTGTTCGTCAGAGCCCAGGTTGGCCGAGCCGAACGTCTTCATCTTCAGCTTGCCGTCGCTGACCTTTTCCAGCTCTTGCGCCAGGAAGCGCGCGGCGCGGCCCTGGACGCTTTCTTCATTCAGGCCGTAGCCAAAACGGATCAGGCGCGGCTTGACGTCAGCCGCCGCGGCCACGCCTGCGACGGCGCAGGACAGCGCCGTCGCCAGCACAAGCAGACGAGTCTTGAATCGGGTGATCATGGTGCTCCTCCTTGGGTTTTTCTATGCCGCTAGTGCAACCAGCGTGCGGGTACGGTGATCAGTTCAGGGAAGATCACCAGCAGGACCAACAGAAGGGTGTAGGCCACGACGTAGCGCCACACGCCTCTGCAGATGGTTTCCATATTGATGCGGGCCACGCCGCAGACCACGTTCAGCACCGTGCCGACGGGCGGGGTCAACAGGCCCACGCTGCCCACCATGACGAACATGACGCCGAAGTAGACGGGGTCGATGCCCGCCTTGACGACAACAGGCATCAGCACTGGGCCAAGGATCAGGATGGTGGGCGTCAGGTCCATCACCGTGCCCACCAGCGTCAGCAGGACCAGCAGCGCGAACATCAGCATCTTGGGTTGGTCCATCACGGGTTCAAGCAGCGCGATCAGGTCCTGCGGCATGTCGGCCAGGGTGATCATGTAGGACGAGACCATGGCGGCCGCCACCAGGAACATGACGACGGCAGTGGTGCGCGCGGCGTTGACGAACAGCGGGGCCAGATCGCGCAGGCCGATCTCGCGGTAGACGAACAGGCTGACCAGCAAGGCGTAGACGGCGGCGACGACAGCGGCCTCGGTGGGCGTGAAGACGCCGCCGCGCAAGCCGCCGATGATGATCACGGGCAGCATCAGCGCCCAGAGCGAATCGCGCAGCGCCTTCAGGCGGCTGGCCCACGGTACGCGCGGCGACGGCTTGATGCTGCCGTGCTTGCGCGCCACCCACGCCCACACCGCAATCAGCGTCAGGCCCATCATCAGGCCGGGGGCGATACCGGCGAAAAATAGCTTGGTGATGGATACGTTGGTGGCAACGCCGAAGATGATGAACGAAATGGATGGCGGAATGATGGGGGCGATGATGCCGCCCGCCGCGATCAGCCCGGATGCCTGCCCGGCCTCATAGCCTTTCTCGCGCAGCATCGGGATCAGCAGCGAACCCAGCGCGGCGGCGTCCGCCACGGCTGAGCCTGACAATGACGCCAGCAGCACGCTGGCGAAGATGGCGACGTAACCCAGGCCGCCCTGGATGTGTCCCACAAACGAGGTGGCCAGGTTGACGATGCGGCGCGAAATGCCGCCGGCGTTCATCAGTTCGCCGGCCAGCATGAAGAGCGGCACCGCCATCAAGGTGAAGCTGTTGGCGCCCGTAAGCATGTTCTGCGCCAGGATTTGCGTGTCGTAGAAGTCCAGCTGAAACATCATGGCCAGGGCGCTGAGCAGCAGCGCAAAGGCAATCGGCATGCCCAGGGCGATCAGCCCCAGCAGCACAAGCAGGAAGACGGTCAGGATCATTGCGGGTGTCCGGGCGGGAAGGGGGAGGCTGTAGGGGGGCTGGAGTCGGGATCAGACCAAGGGGTCTTCGGGGCTGGACTCGGCGGGTAAGGGGCCGCCCATCAAGACCCGTATCAGGTCGATCACCGTCAGCACGCCCATGGCGACGGCTGCGTACAGCGCCGCCGTGTTGAACACCGCCAGCCGCATGCCCGTGACCGGCAGCACCGTGTCCATGCCAATCACGGTCTGCACCCAGCTGCCTTGCGCCATCAGCCACAGCACCCACAGCACCAGTAATTGGCAGAACACGTGGGACACGCGGCGCGCACGCGGGCCGAATCGCTCGACAAGCATCGTGACGCCAATATGTTGGTGGTCGCGCAGCGCAATGACCGAGCCCAGAAAGATCATCCAGACGAACGCCAGGCGGGCGACTTCGTCTGACGCGTTGATGCCGGAATTGAACAGGTAGCGCAGGGCCACGTTGCCGAACAGCAGCACGACCATGACGATCAGACAGGCCACCATCAGCCACGTCTGCAAGGTGAAACACCAGTCGGCGGCGCGGGCCAAAGGCGTACCGCCCGGCCGGCCCGAAGGGCTTGCGTGCATCGTTGTCTCCTATCCGTTTCCCGGAATTCTTTGGATTATTGCGGTGAATGTTAGCGCTAACATTTTCTATTTGGCAAGCCCTCTTTGTTGCGTCAGACTACGCGCTTCCCATCCCACGCTGCGAGGGCCAATGTCCATTCGTAAACCCCGAAGCACCCGCGCTGGCCGCGTCACCATGCAGGACGTGGCGCGCCGGGCGGGCGTCAGCGCCATCACGGTATCGCGCGCCTTGCGCACGCCTGACAAGGTCGCTGAAACGCTGCGGCTGCGTATTGCGCAGGTGTGCCAGGAATTGGGGTATGTACCTAACCACGCCGCCAGCGCGTTGGCGTCGGCGCGTTCGCAAACCATCGTGGTGCTGATCCCGTCACTGAGCAACGTGGTGTTCGTGGACATCATCACCGGCATCAAGGACGTGCTGGACCGCCACGGTTATCACATGCTGATCGGGGTGACGGGTTATTCGCCCGATGCGGAAGAAGCCTTGGTGCGCAAGTATTTGCAGCATTCGCCCGACGGACTGATCTTGACCGGCATCGACCACAACCCGGGCGTTTGGGCGCTGTTGCGCGCGCAGCATATTCCCACCGTCCATACCATTGAAACGCTGCCGGGCGGCGAGGACATGAGCGTCGGGTTTTCTCAATTCGATTCCGGCTACGCGGCATGCCGGCATCTGGCCGAGCGGGGGCATCGGCGGGTGGGCATCGTGGGGGCGCAGCTGGACCCGCGTTCTTTGCGCCGCTGCGAAGGCGCGCGGCAGGCGCTGCGTGATGCCGGCTGCTACGACGCATCGCTAGAAATCATGACGCCGGAAAAATCGTCCATCAGCCTGGGCGCGTCGTTGATGGAAGACCTGCTGGCGCGGCATCCTGATTGCGACGCCGTGTTTTTCTGCAATGACGATCTGGCCCAAGGCGCGGTATTTCAATGCGGGCGGCTGGGCGTGGACGTACCGGGGAAGATGGCCATCATCGGCTTTCATGACCTGGCCGGCACGGCGTGGACGACACCGCCTTTGTCGACGATCGCCACGCCGCGCTATCAGATCGGCGTATCGGCGGCCGACCTGCTGATGCGGCATTTGGCGGGCGGCGCCATCGACGAGCGGCATGTGGATCTGGGTTTCTCGCTGGTGCAGCGCGAGACCAGTTGAGCGGGCCGTTGCCCCATCATCTTCAGGCCGCCCGGCGCATCGCCAGGAACACGCCTGACGCCATGATCAAGCCCATGCCCGCCAACGCCAGCGCATCGGGCGGACGCTGAAACCAGAACGTGCTGAACAGCACGGCCAGCAACAGCTGAAAGTAATTCAACGGGGCCAGCGTGGCGGCCGACACGCGTTGGAATGCGGCGATCAGCAGAATCTGGGCCAGCCCGCTGCATGCGCCCAGCGCGATGATGAAAAGGGCGTCGGCCAGATCTGGCCAAGGGTCGGGCAGGAAGAACGGCGCAGGCAGCGCGGTGACGATCAGGCAAATAATGGCCGTATAGGCGTACTGAACCGGCCCGGGAACCTTGCCGGACAGCTTGCGTGTCAGCACCTGAAAGATGGCGTAGCTGACGGCGGATACCGCCATCAGCACCGTGCCCAGCAGCGGCAAATCGGCGCCGGGCCGCACGATCAGCAGCATGCCCGCAAAGCCCGCCGCCACCGCCAGCCATTGCACCGGCCGCACGCGTTCGCCAAGCAGCCACGGCGACAGCGCCACCATGATCAGCGGCGACGTGAAGTAGATGGCCGTGGCTTCCGATAGCGGCATCCAGATCAGGGCCGTCATGAAGCACGTGGCCACCGTCGCCAGCATGACGCCGCGCAGCACCAGCAAAGGCTTTTCCGGCGCATCGCGCAAGCGCACGCCCGCGCCGTGCCGCCACAGCATGAACATGGCCAGCGTGATGACCGCCAGGTAGCGCATCACGTTGAGAAAAGGCGCGGGGTAGCGTTCCAACAGGTGCTTGGACCCGGCATCAAAGGTGGCGAACGCCACCAGCGCGGCAAAGAACAGCAGGATGCCGGCGTTGCGCGTGGCGGCGGGTGCGGGCAGGATCGCAGAGGGGACGGAGGCCATGTGGGGTGAACGCGTCAGGCGCCAGCGTGGCCCATGCCTTGCAGAAACGCGTCCAGCGCGGGGCCGATCGCCTGCACCATGTATCCGCCTTCCTGCACGACGACCGTGGGCAGGCGCAGGCTGGCGACACGTGCGCCGATGTCGCGATAGGCGTCGATGTCCAGCTTCAGGACGCTGATGGGGTCGTCCTTGTAGGTGTCAAAACCCAATGCCAACACCAGCGCTTCGGGGGCGTAGCCCGTCAACGCGGTCAACGCCGTGTCCAGCGCAGCCAGGAAGGGATCGTTGCCCGAGCCGTGCGCAAGCGGCAGGTTCAGGTTGTAGCCTTCGCCCGCGCCAACCCCGCGTTCTTCCGCATAGCCCGTGTAGAACGGGTAATAGGCGCTGGGGTCTGCATGCAGCGACACGGTCATCACATCGGCGCGCTGGTAGAAGATGTTCTGCGTGCCGTCGCCGTGGTGCGCGTCCACGTCCAGCACGGCCACCTTGGACCACGTTTGCAGCAAACGGCTTGCCGCCGCGGCGCTGCTGTTCAGGTAGCAGAAGCCGCCCGCGCGGTCACGATGGGCATGGTGGCCTGATGGCCGGCACAGCGCATAGGCCATGCCGTGCGTGCTGGCGACGTGATCGGCGGCCGCCACCGCGCTGTGGGTGGAGCGCAGCGCCGAACGCCACGTTTGCGGACCGATCGGGCAGGACAGGTCGCTTAAGTAGTAGCCCGTTTGCGCCACGATGGATGGCGATGGGCAAGGGCCGCGGCCGGCCTGTTCGACGCGGCCGTTGTAGTAGGGCGACAGGTTGGGCAGAACTTCGGGGCCGGGGTCCACGCCCGGCGCCTTCAGCGACTGCCAGCGTGAGTACGCCGTTTCCAGGTAGTTCAGGTAATCGGCGCTGTGGATGCTTTCCAAGGGCTTGCGGCCGTAGTCCGACGGCGCTTCAACCTTGATGCCCCGCGACGCCAGCGCGCCTTGCAGGCTTTCCGCGCGAGACGGCAAGTCGGTGGGGGCGCTGAGCCGGCCCAGCCGCATGAATTGCTGCGGCGTGTGCAGCAACTGTTCTTCCGAGAAAAACGCCTTCATGATGGTCCTCGCTGACGCGTCAAGCCTGCTTGAGTTCGATCTCGACGAAAACGAATTCGGTATCGCTGGGGTTGATGACGTTGTGTTCCACGCCAACCGGCCGATAGTAGGCGATGCCGGTCGTCAGTTGGCTGGTGATCTGGCCATCGGGCGTGTCAAGCAGCAAGGGGCCGGTCGTTTGCGGCACCACCACATAGTTCATGCCATGGCGGTGCCAGCCGGTTTCGCCGCCGGGCGGAAAGCGCCACTCGGTCACGGTGACCTTGTCGTTGTCGATCTGCACGGTAGGCACGGCGGCGGGGCGTTGCACGGGGGAATCTCCTGGTGTGGTCATGGGCAGGTATCAGAATCAGGCCATTGTCGCCTGGGTCGGGTCCCAGTGCTGGCCGGGCACGGCGGCAATCAGTTGCCGCGTGTACGCGTGTTGCGGGTTATCGAAAATCTGGGCGGGCGAGCCGTACTCAACGACTTTGCCCCGGTGCATCACCAGCACGGAATTGCAGATCTGTGCGGCCACGCGCAGGTCGTGGGTGATGAACACCAGCGCAATCTTCAGGCGCTGTTGCAGGTCGTGCAGCAGTTGCAGCACCTGCGCCTGCACGGACACATCCAGGGCCGACACCGATTCATCGGCCACCAGCACTTTGGGTTCCAGCGCCAGCGCGCGTGCGATGCCGATGCGTTGGCGTTGCCCGCCCGAGAACTGATTGGGGTAGCGGTCGAAGGCGGAGGGGTCCAGCCCCACCAATTGCAGCAGCTCGCGCACCCGGGCTTCGGCCTGCGCGCGCGGCACGCCATTGGCGACCGGGCCGTCGCTGATGACGCGGCCCACGGTGTGGCGCGGGTTCAGCGATGCAAAGGGGTCTTGGAAGATCATCTGGATGTCGTGGCGCATCGGCCGAAAGCGCGATTCCGGCAGCGTAGCGATGTCTTGCCCATTGAAAATCAGCTGGCCGCCATTGATGCCGACCAGCTTCAGCAGGCATTTTCCGATGGTGGATTTACCCGAGCCGGACTCGCCCACGATGCCCAAGGTCTCGCCGCGGCGCACCGCAAAGCTCACGCCATCCACTGCATGCACTTCGCGCTTGCCGCCCAGCCAGCCGTGGCCGATGACATAGGTTTTCTTCAGGTCTTTCACTTCCAGCACGGGCGCGTCGTTGTCGGCAGCAACGCGTTCTTCGCCACGGCGATGCGGCACGGCCGCAATCAAACGCTGCGTGTACGGATGGCGCGGGCGGTTGAGCACATCATCGGCCAGGCCTTGCTCGACCAGCACGCCTTTTTCCATGACGGCGACGCGGTGCGCAATTTCGGCCACCACGCCGAAGTCATGCGTGACGAACATCACGCCCATCCCTTTTTCTTTCTGAATGCGGGCGATCAGCGCCAGAATCTGCGCCTGCGTCGTGACGTCCAACGCGGTGGTGGGTTCGTCGGCGATCAGCAGCGCCGGTTCCAGCACCAGCGCCATCGCGATCATCACGCGTTGCCGCTGCCCGCCCGATAGCCGGAACGGATACACGTGATATAGCGTTGCCGGGTCGGGCAGGCCCACAAAGGCCAGCAGCTCAAGCGTGCGCTTCATGCGCTCGGCGCCGGGGTAGGCATTGTGCACGCGCATGACTTCGCTGATCTGTTCGCCCACGGTCATCAGCGGGTTCAGCGCGGACAGCGGTTCCTGGAAAATCATCGCCATGTCCTTGCCGCGCATCGCTTGCAAGGTGGCTTCGTCTTGTTGCAGCAGGTCTTGGCCGCGGAACAGAATGCGGCCCTGTTGCGGCGTCAGATAATCGGGCAACAGGCCCATGATGGCGTTGGCGCTCATCGACTTGCCCGACCCGGATTCCCCCACGATGCACAGGATTTCGCCTGCGCGGATATCGTAGGAGACGTCTTGCACGGCAAAGGGGCGGTCGCCGCCGCGAGGCAGGGCGATGCTTAGGTTCTGGATGGACAACAGCGGCGTGGTGTCGGTCATGTCGGCCTCCTATTCGCCGCGCTTGCGCAGTTGCGGGTTCAGGGCGTCGTTCAGCCCTTCACCGATCAGGTTGATGGCCAGCACGGTCAGCAAGATGGCCACTCCGGGCCACACGCTCATCCACCAAGCCTCGCGGATCATCGTGCGGGCCGCGCCAATCATGAAACCCCAGCTCATCAGGTTGCGGTCGCCCAGGCCCAGGAAGGACAGGGACGATTCCGTCAGGATGGCGGTGGCCACCATGAATGACGCCGACACGATGATGGGCGACATGGCGTTGGGCAGAATCTGCGTGCTGACAATGCGCGCGGGCGTCTGGCCGATGACGATGGCCGCCTGCACAAACTCGCGCTGCTTGAGCGTCATGAACTCGGATCGCACCAGCCGCGCGGCTGGCGGCCACGACACGACGGCGATCGCGCCCATGATCGAATACACGGATGGGCTAAGAATGGCCACCAGCACCACCGCCATGGCCAGTTGCGGAATGGTCTGGAAGAACTCGGTGAAGCGCATCAGCGCATCGTCCACGCGGCCGCCGCAGTAGCCGGCCACGGCCCCCACCAGAATGCCGAACAGCAGCGCCACCGCCGTCGACAACAGGCCCACCATCAGCGACACCCGCGCGCCCCAGACGAGCCCGGCCGTGATGTCGCGGCCCAGCATGTCGGTGCCGAATGGGTAGTCGGCGTTGGTGAAGGGCGGAATCAGCGGGTCGGCCACCATCATCCAGGGGGATTCTTCGTACAGCAGTGGGGCGGCCAGCGCCACGACAACCACGATCAGCATGATGGCAAGGCCTGCCACCGCGCCGTAGTTGCGCATATAACGTCGGGCAAAGGCTTTCATGCGGCGGCTCCTTGCTGCGCCCCGGCGCCGATGCGGGGGTCGATCAGGCGGTACATCACATCGGTCAGCAGGTTGAAAATCACGACCATGATTGAGGTGACCAGGAAGATGCCCAGCAGTAATTGGTAATCGCGTTGCAGCAGGGCGTCGAACATCAGGCGGCCGATGCCGGGCCACGCGAACACGGTTTCGGTCAGCACGGCGCCACCGGCCATCTGGCCCAGCTGGATGCCGGCAAAGGTGATGACGGGCAGCAGTGCGTTGCGCAAGACGTGTGCGCGGATCACGCGGCTGGGGCTCACGCCCTTGGCGCGCGCCGTTTTCACGAAGTCCATGCCGATCACCTCCAGCATCGACGCGCGGGTCAGCCGCACATACACGGCCATGAAGAAGCAGCCGAGGGTGACGGTGGGCAGAATCAGATGCTGCGCGATGTCTCCCGCGCGGGCCCAGCCGGTAAGCCCCGATCCCACGGTTTCCATGCCAAAGGCGGGCAGCCAGCCCAGCACCACGGAAAACAGCAGGATGCCCATCAAAGACAGCCAGAACAGCGGGGTGGCGTACAGCAGCAGCGCGCCCGTCATGACCGAGCTGTCGATCCAGCGGCGCTTGTTGCGGTAGCGGGCCTTGGCGGCGACCACGCCCAGGAAGACGCCCAGCACGATGGAAAACACAAACGCGCAGGACATCAGCAGAAAGGTTGCGGGCAGGCGCTCGACGATCAAGTCCAGCACTGGCACGTGGTTGCGATAGGAAAAGCCTAGATCCAGTTGGACCACGCCCTTCAGGTACAGCATCAGCTGCGTCAGGATCGGCTTGTCCAGGCCGAAAGCCACGCGCAATTGGTCGACATAGGCGGCGTCGCCCGCGCCGGCCTGGCCCGCCAGCACGGCGGCCGGGTCGCCTGGCGCCAGGCGGATCAAGAAGAAATTGATGATCACCACCCCCAGCACGACCACCAGGGCCTTGCCGGTGCGGGATAAAAGAAAAGACAGGAATTTCATGCGGGGTCCTCGCGGGTCCGCCGCCGTGGAACGCTCCACGCGGCGTCTTGCTGCACTTGGCTTGCTACGTGCCTACGCGGCTGCGCTTACTTCTCGATGTAGACGTCGTCGAACGATTCGTTCAAGCCGATGGCCGTCTTGACCAGGTTCTTCACGTTGGCGCGATACAGCGTGGGGAACTCCATGTCCACCAGGAAGCCGTTGGCCACGTCATTGACCAGCGTCGTTTGCAGCTGCGTATAGAGCGCCTGGCGCTTGGCCGGGTCCACTTCCGAAGCGGCGGCTTCCCACTGCTTGTCGGTCTCGGGGTTGCTGTAGCCCTGCACGTTGGCAAACGGCGAACCCTTGACGATGTTCGACGAGATATACAGACGTTGCACACCCAGCGCGGGGTCGCCGTACTGGTAGGTGAACGTCGTCGTTACGTCGAAGTCCCAGTTGCCGGTGCGGCTGGCCCAGCCGCCCGCGTCGGTGGATTCCAGGTTGACCTTGAAGCCCAGTTGCTCCAGCGCCTGCTTGGTGTATTCGCCCAGGCGGTCCCATGTGGAGCCGTAGGGGAAGCTCAGTTGGCGGATCGTGTAGTCCTCAGGCTTGATGCCCGATTCCTTGATCAGCGCGCGCGCCTTCTTCATGTCAAACGGCATGGCCGGCATGTTCTTGTCGTAGAACATCTCGGTCGTCACGAAGGGGCTGGTCGACACCTTGCCCAGGCCAAAGAAAATATTGTTGACCACCATATTGCGGTTCATCGCCGCCATGATCGCCTGACGCACCTTCACGTTGTCGAACGGCGGTTTGCGCATGTTGAAGATCAGGTACGCCTGCGGCGAGAACATTTCCCAGCCGGCCGTGGTGTATTCCACCTTGGGCAGGGCGCGCAGGCGCTTGATATCGACGTTGTCGACGTCGCCGCCGCGCAGCACGTCCACGCTGCCGCGTTCAAACGCCACCGCGCGCGAGGCCGCATCCGGGATCACGTTGAACACCAGCTCATCCAGGTACGGCATGCCCGGCTTCCAGTATTCGGGGTTGCGCGTCAGCTTGATGTATTCGCCTCGCTTCCACTCCTTGAACATGAAGGGGCCGGTGCCAACGGGCTTCTGGTTGGCCGGATTGGTCATGTAGTCGGTGCCGGCATAGAGGTGCTTGGGCATCATCGGCGCAAAGCCAGGTTCGAACATCAGCATGAAGGCGGGGAAGGGCGTCTTCAGCTTGATGACGACGGTCTTGGCGTCGGGCGCCGTCACGGAATCAACGAACTTGTTCAGGATGACGCGGGCGCGCGCATGCGTTTTGGGCAGCATGTCCGCCAGCGAGAACACCACGTCTTCGGACGTAAACGGCTTGCCGTCATGCCACTTCACGTTGTCTTGCAGGTGGAAGGTGTAGGTCAGGCCGTCGGCGGCGGCCTCCCAGGACTTGGCCAGCCCGGGCTGCGGCTTCAGGTCGGTGGAATAGGTCAGCAGGCTTTCATAGATCTTGCCTGCGACGAATTGCGTGGGGCCTTGCTGGTTGATGGCCGTGACAATCACGGGCGGCTCGGGCTGAACAATCATGTTCAAGGTGCCGCCCTTGGTCTGGGCCAGGGCTTGGGTCGCGGGCAGCGCGGCCGCAAGGACCAATGCGCCGATGCTTAGGGAGAACCATTTCTTCGATTTCACTGCGAGCCTCCGGGCTGGAAAGGGACTGACAGGTGACCGCCGTTGCGCGGCAGATGTCGCGCAATAACAAGCAAACCTCGTGCCACCTGCGTTTCTCAGGGGTACAACGGGTGAAGCCGCACCATTCGTGCTTCATACAGGTGCTGGGTAAGGCGGCCGCGCACCATTGCGGCGAAATCGTCGGTGCTAACGCGCGGCGTTGGCGCGCGCCAGCATGGCGTCAAGCAGGACGTTGCAACCGGCTTCCAGATGCCCGGGCTGCGCGTCTTCAATTTCGTTGTGGCTGATGCCGTCTTTGCACGGCACGAAGATCATGGCGGTGGGCGCGACGGCGGCCATGTAGACGGCGTCGTGTCCTGCGCCCGTCACGATGTTCATGGCGGGCAAGCCCCGGCTGGCCGCGCCTTGGCGCACCTTGTCCACCAGGTCTGTATCGAACGGCGTGGGCGGGAAGGTCTGCACGTCTTTCACATCTACGTGTACGCCATGCGCCACGGCGATGTCGTCGCAGGCGCGGCGCCAGGCTTGGTCCATGCGCGCGAGCGTGGCCGCATCTTCGTGGCGCAGGTCGGCGGTGAAGCGGACCTGCCCGGGGATGACGTTGCGCGAGCCCGGATGCGCATGGATTTCGCCCACAGTGCCGCGCCCGTGAGGCTGGTGCGCGTTGGCAATGTTGATCACCGCTTGCACCAGAAAGCTGGCGGCGAACAACGCGTCGCGGCGGATCGCCATGGGCGTGGGGCCCGCGTGCATTTCCATGCCGGTAACGGTGATGTCGTACCAGCGCAGGCCCAACGATCCGGTCACGATGCCGATGGTCTTTTCTTCATGCTCAAGAATCGGGCCCTGTTCGATATGCGCTTCGAAGTAGGCGTCGATGGGCCGGCCGCCCACGGGGTCCGTGCCCGCATAGCCGATGGCTTGAAGTTCATCGCGCACCGCCAGGCCCTGCGCGTCGCGTGCGGATAGCGCCGTCTCCAGCGGGAACTTGCCGGCGAAGACGCCCGATCCCATCATCACCGGCACGAAGCGTGAGCCTTCTTCGTTCGTCCAGATGGCCACTTCCAGCGGGGCTTCGGTCTGCACGCCGGCATCGTTCAAGGTGCGCATGACCTCCAGCCCGGCCAGCACGCCATAACAGCCGTCGAACTTGCCGCCGGTGGGCTGGGTGTCGATGTGGCTGCCGGTCATGACGGGGGCCAGTGCGTTGTTGCGGCCGTCGCGGCGCGCGAAGATGTTGCCCACCTGATCGACCCGCACCGTCAACCCGGCGTCGCGCATCCAGCCTGTGACAAGGTCACGGCCCTGGCCGTCCAGCGCGGTCAGGGCAAGACGGCAATTGCCGCCCTTGGGCGTGGCGCCGATCTGCGCCAGATCCATTAACGATTGCCAGAGCCGTTGGCCGTTGATGGACAAGGAAGACGATGTCATGGATAGCCTCGGTGGTCGGTGAGTGAATCGACGTCTTCGCGCAGCCGCGCCAGGATGCCCAGCAGATGCGTGTGCATTGCGTGGCGGGCGCGGATCGGATCGCGCGCCATGATGGCGGCCAAGATGCGCTGGTGCTCGGCATGGGCCGCGGCCCACACCTGGGTGTTCACGAAGTAGTCCTGCATGCGGCTGTACAGCGAGCTCGCCTGGGTCAGATTCCACAAATGCGCCACGGCTGACGCCAGCGCCGCGTTGCCGCAGGCGATGGCGATGGCGCTGTGGAATTCGCGGTCGTGCTGGCCGGGGGAATCGGTCAGCGACATGGCGGCATGCGCGTCGCGGATGGTGGCAATCTGCGCAGGCGTAGCCTGTTGCGCGGCCAGCGCGGCGCATTCCGGTTCGATCAGCATGCGGGCTTCGAGCAAGTCGAAGGGGCCGATGTCATCGTGGCTGGGAAGGGCATGGGCGTTTGTGGAGGACGCCGCGGGAAACGCGGCGCCTTCGGGCGTGATCGTGACGAACACGCCCGTACCGACGCGCACTTCCACATACCCTTCGATCTCCAGGGCGATCAACGCTTCGCGGATCGACGC
>Ga0256902_1000158_pt1 | contig 15930 bp, 19 predicted proteins | sample MC6MC0690MT_FD_190192 | JGI IMG/M metagenome (GOLD analysis project Ga0256902, IMG submission 190192) | Metatranscriptome of enriched soil aggregate microbial communities from Iowa State University, Ames, United States - MC6-MC0690-MT... | ecosystem: Environmental > Terrestrial > Soil >... | reverse complement strand
ACTAACCTTGATTATGACTTCATGCCTTCTGGTGGTGGAACATTTGGATACGATAGGATGTGATGATATGGAACTGTATATAAACATAAGCAAAGGGATGCACACACTCAACACTGGTAAGCTGACACGTAAGCGTGTAATGGTTAAGGGGAAGAATGGTAAGACGTTCTTCCGTATGCAATGGGTGAATCCATGGGATGCCAGTACTGGTCACGGTATGAGGGCAATTCATAATGAAGACCACTTGAAAGAGGCAATGAGACATGGTATCAATGAGCACCCACAGTATAAGCAATCACTAGCTGCACAAGGGATTCATAGTGAGAGAGCACTGAAAGACAAGTTGCATAGCAAGCAACCAGTGTATCTACCTGAGACTAAGGAGTCAGCTATGGGTGGACAGTTCATAGATAACCACATCAAGCATGGTGCTAACAGGTACTTAGCTATCCATGATGGTGACTTTTTCCAGCATACTGCTATGATTAATGATGCTGGGCATACAGAGTTAGAAGCTGAGCGTATGGGTGAGCTAACAGAACAACTGCCTAGCTCATTCTTACAGACGCTTGATGAAGGCTCTACAATGGACATTGGTTGGGCTACTATGGGCATGAATGGTGCTGATATGGAGAGAGCCAAAGAGCTAACCAAGATGACATATGGTGAGGACAGCCCACAGTACAATGCTGTTAAGAGTATGGAGCCAGACCCAGATAAGCAAGAGCTAGAGCAACCTAAAGAAGAGCCAAAACTAGAGCATGTGATAGAGCCTAAGGATGAGAAGCCTGCATATGGCACACCAGAGGACTACAACCCACGTGAGTATGACCATGATGAGAAGATTGCTAATATGTGGGAGTGGCGTAGGGAAGCAACAGAGAAAGAGATGAAAGGGAAGAACAAAAAGGAAGCAATCACCAAGCATATAGATTTTGATGAGTTAGAGAACATGGACGAGGATACAGTAGCTGACATGTTACAAGACAAAGACACGTACCGCAACCTGCATGACCAACACGAGAGTGCAACAAAGCATGGGCTTAACAGTAGCCTAGACGCTGCTATAGCGTCAGCTAAGGATGTGTTTGGTGACCTATCTCCTTCTGCTATAGAGCATGTGTTCAGCTCTCCTGATGGCAAGTATACCGCTCATATAGAATCAGTCATACCTGATGTGTCTGACTTTGGGAAGGGTAGATACCATGTGGACTGGAATATGACTCTAAAGCTTAAATCTAAGGATGGCTTCAGTGCTGGTCGTGTCATACGTAAGGTTGGGCGTGACTGGGATGGCACACTACTTGTTCATAATGAACTGCTGGATGTGGAGGATGACTACCAGAACATAGGTATTGCAGGCAACCTATATGAGCGTACTGAGCAAATGTGGAAGCATATATCCAAGGGAAACAAAGTGAAGATAAGCATATATGCTAACATTACCATAGGTGCTTATGCCTGGGCTGACAAGAGTAAAGGCTTTGACTTTGCTGACTCCTACGAGCTAGAGAATGCTAGGACAGAGCTATGGAGCTTCATAGAGAATAACGGCTGGGATGCGAATAAAGTAATGAACGCCTGTGGGTATGACAGTGTTGATGAGCTAGAGCATGCTTGGGAGTTTGCTGAACTGGATGACGGTTACAGGTATGACCTAACACCTCATAACTTCCATGACCTCAAGGGTGAAGCCCACTTAGGCAAGGCATTCATGCTCACTAGTAAGTCCTCATGGGAAGCTGAGAAGCATATCAACCTTGATGGCAAGGCGCACCAAGAGAATATACGTGATAACAAGGTTGATGACTACCTAGCTGACACAGGGCAAGAGGATTTAAACTATGAAGACTTAGAGGACTTAGACGGCATTGATGAGGATGACGAACTACCAAGTATGTCTGGTCTATCCACATATGAACAGGTTATGTTAATGCGAGGAGGAAGGGGATTACCAGGATGAGTGATAAACTGAGACAGTTCAAGAGTGTTAAGCCTGTGCATAAGCATGAGGGCAAAGAGGGGTTAATCAAGACTAAGGATGGCAAGACAATAAGAGATGACAGCTGGCTACACCCTAGTGCTGGAGTGAAGCCAGTGAATCCAGAGGTACGGGGTGGGTAGGCACCACCCCCCTATTACCAAACCCCCCACCCCCTAAAGTTTTCTTTTTTGGCGTAGGTAGGAGTCCCGTTTCCTTTTGGAGTCTCACACCAGCCCCAACCCGACCACTCTACACGCCACATCTAAACTTTTGCAATCCCCTATCTCCCCCTGTTCTTCCCATATCCCCCCGACACTCCCCAAATACACCCCCTACCCCTTTTCTACAACCCCCACCCCCTTATTTCTCCCCTATAAAAAAGTACGTCACCTCCTTTTTCGTATAAAAGAAAACTTTTTCTTTTGCATTCTTTTTAGTAAGGAGGGAAGAGAACATGCATACGATTCAACCACCAGAGCACACCCTATACATCAACGGTATAATCATTCCGATAGTTATACCTGGAGACATGAAGATTCAAGTGCGTAATAAGACAGTGTATTTCCAAGTATACCGATTGTACTTTCCAAAGGAGCTTATGGGAGTACTGACTAATCACGTATGGGCTGATGGATGCCTAGACGTAGACATGGGATATGAGCCTTCACCTTATGCTGGTGAAGAACCTGAGAAGCACTTTTCTAGGTTTGAAGGTAGAATAGCCATTAGTAGCTACACTGAGAAATGGGTAGACCTAGATATGTTGGTTTTGAACAACGTATCATTTACATTACATTTATATTAGGAGGAGTTAATATGGGAATTACTGTTACTGACAAGAGTACACTTCACATTAATGATGTGGAGATAGACCACGAGGGATTAAGGCTGGAAATGGCACCAAATGGAGGGGCTATCATCCATGTCAAGTCTATGACATTGCCTGAAGAAGACTGGAAACAGTTACAAGGAAGTAAGGCGAAGATAGCTGCTACACATACTAAGAAAGTGGTCACCGAGGGCAGTAGAGGAGTCTCTTCCATAGCAAACAGAGCATTTAGCGGTAAGTTAGCTTCTGTTAGCTACTACTCAAGGCACACACTAGACCACATGGATACTATAGGTGGAGTTACCCTTAGAGTAAACCCTAGTTGGGTGGTGGAGTAATGCACGTAACTCACAGTGTACTAACGATTGATGGGTTAGACATTCCCCACGTAGCTGAAGAGATGCTGATAAGTGGCAAGGTATTTCATGTACAATTTGTAGGAGATGGTGGGGCTAAGGTATTTAATGACCATATAACCATCCCTACCTACATCTATGAGAGACAGGCAGAGGGATTACCATTTAAGCTAATTCGACACTATAACTTTGGAGCTACTACTGGGGCTATTACTACACAAGGAATGCTTAGACGTATCAATTGTGAGAGTAGCCACAATCCCACAGAGGGTAGTATTCATCTGAGTAAAGCTGTATTTAGAATAGAGGAGGCACTCTAATGGAAATAACCACACTAACAATTGATGGAGTAGATATACCACATGCACAAAAGAAGGATTTAGTACTGGGCAAGCCTTTCTACATGGAAAGAGTCAATGGGGATAGTTGGGATATCTTCACTCACTACATTACCCTACCTGCTGATATCTATGATAAGCTAAAGGACAAATTACACTTTGCCCTTATACACCATACACATGGTGTGGGTATGACTCCATACACCCTACACCAAGGCTTTACGGAGTACTGTGCTGCGACCTCTGTAGAACGTGATGGTGATAAGGTTCATCTACGACAAGCACGATTCCGTATTGTGCCTTATCTAAGACCTTGGCAAAAAACTTATTTGGAGATGAATATATAATGGCTAATCAAGAAGTAGACTTATCATTCATGACAGAATTCAGAGTGGACACGGAGATAACACCAGAGACTCACCTATGGATAGCAGGTGTGGCAGTTCCTCACCAGATAGAGACACAGATAACGTCCCTATACAGAGGTACTTGCAACCTGAAGATTAAGAGAATGGTCGTCCCTACTCCAGTAATGGACTGCTTTATGCAAGCTGAGACAGTCAGCTTTAAGCTGGTTAGTGCTCATGGCAAGCACGTTCTAGAGGGGGATTGTTGCTTAGACACCTGTGTGGAAGGTGGCAGTAGCGACCACTTTAGAGCTTTAGAGAACGTAGTACTAACAATCAGACCCAAATGATACGAGGGAGAGGACTTTTGGTCTTCTCCTTCTTTTAATGTGAAGGGAGGGGGAGACGATGAAGCATGACAAACCAGAAGGTCTGCTAGAGGAAGTGTGCATGATACTCTCAATCATAATTATCTGCACAATACTATGGACTATGTCGTAAGGAGGAAAAATAATGAGTAAGTATAAGGGTGCACACCCTTGCCTGTATTGGCACTTAAAACCAGGGTATTTCATGTTCTGCACTACTGGTGAAAGAAAGTGGGTTAAACTGTTTGGGATACCCTTAATTAAGCTAAGAAAGTGGGAGATGTTCGAGGTACTGGATGTGTCAGATAGACGTGATGGCATGATAACAGTACATGTTAAAGGTACTGAATCTGGTATGGAAATGAAGTTTACTCGTCGTAGTACAGCAGAGACAAGCTATTATGTAGTAGAGAGCACGGAAATCATTAAGAAAGGTGTGATTGATGTATGAAGAAGACATTGTTGTTGGTAGGTTGTGTAATGGTACTGGGGGCTTGTGACCCACCTAAACCTCCTGAGTATAAGGAGACCCCACAAGGATTTAAACCTATTGGTCAATATGAGGAGTCCCCATACAGAACAATTAAGCTAGAAGACAAGGAAACAACTTGCAGATACTTAATAACTGATGATGGTTATATTACTCCTGATTTAGTACAACCTGCTAAGTGCAAAGGATTGATGAAAGGTGAGTAGGATTATGATGCCATTCTTTGGTAATGTTGGGGATAATGGTGAGGACAGAAAGCCTAGTAAACCGAGGGAGGTTAGGAATATGACAGAGAAAGAGTTTAGAGTAGCAGTATTAAAAGGTCTTGTGGCAATCGAACATGCAGTCCGTACTCAAAGAAGACACTACTGGGCTAGTGACATGGAAATGTATGTGCGTCAGGCACAGTCTATGGTAGAGAAGGAGGAAAAGAAGAGTGAATAGTATTCTAACCATAGGTTCCATAACAATAATTCTACTATGTGTACTAATTGTGGTTGCTCTACTATGTTATGATGGGTACAAGTGGATTAAAGCTAAAAGAAGGAGGAAGAAGCATGAAAAAAGCCGTAAAGGTGTTAGAAGCTCTAATGTATGGTAATATTACCGTGAAGATGGATGGTCATGAATTAGTGTACTCTAGAGAGCATGAAGGGGTATTCATTAAAGGTGAGAAGTTCGAGCATGGGCAACCCGTAGAGCAAGGCAAAGGTACCCCAGTGCTACTAAATGCCGACTTTGACCTTAACTATTTCATTCGTAAGTGTGAAGAGATGCCTGACCATGAGATACTGGGCATTTGTGGCAGTCTAGCACTGACTAAGCAAGTCCATAAGAAGAGAAGGGGTGTAGGGGATGAATAAACAAGCTTTCTGGTCTGCATTTGCTGGGGTAATATGTTGCATACTTGCTAGTACAGGAACATGGGCACTCTTGGATTCCCTCTATGATAAAGGTTATGAGAAAGGCGTTAAGGCAGGTATTGAGCAAGGCAAGGAACAGACTATGAAAGACATCGAACTTAGCTACGATATGTGTGTTAAGAAGAAAGGAGAATAACATGAAGATTGGACAAGTAATATTTGCCCTAATGTTAACTGCCTGTATAGGCATGACATACTTCACAGACAACATGGCAGTTATAACTTTAGTTATCATTATTAACTGTATCTTCGCTCTGTATGTGCTGAAGAATGAGGATTTAGCCTACCCTTCTACATTCCTGGCAACAGTTGGTATACTGGTTGGGTTGCTGGGGATGTGTTTAGCGGCTATACTTGGGAACTACTACCTCATGATTCTTGCACTACCTTGGAGCGGTATGATGGTGGTTGGATTTATATTAGTACTAAAAAGATAGGAGTGGATGGTAATGAGAACAATGCCAATGGAATTGGTTACTGTCGATGGAGAGCTACTGAACAAGCATAGTGATGGGGAGAGAAGGCACAGGTCTACAAGGGATAATAATAAGCACTATGATTGGACTAATCCTCTAGCCTTCGTACCAAGAGAAGGTGAGCTATTAACTTATAAGAAATTTAGTCGAGAAGGAACTGGAGAGGAAAAGACCTATCGGGTTGTTCGGGTGGTATATCATACTGAGGAAGATTGTAACAACTCTTATAAGGGTTGGGTTGAGATTCGAGTTAGTGAGGTGACAGGAGCATGAAGCCCTTTCTAAGTGAGAAGTTTCATGTAGACCCAAATAATGCTTTCCAGATGATAGGCATTACCCTAAAGTTTTCATCTCACATGGAAGCACAATACTATCATGACACAAACCCAAAGCCACCTGTACAGGTGGACAGTTTAGAGGGGTTTATCAAGATACAGCAGCATAGTAAGAATATTGACGAATCTTACCGATTATTCGGTGAAGCTAGGCGTTACCGTTCTGCACTGACTACTCATGATGTAGGTATCCGTGAATTGCCTATGGAGTTGCAGGAGAAATTAGTAAATACGTGGGCTGAAGTGGAGAAGTATCTACGTTCTAAGACAGAAAGGGTGGAAGGATAATGTTAATAGCCAGGCTAACACTGTTATTTACCATTCTTGGTATGATGGGTGGAGCAATCTACCTATTCACTCAAGGAGGGTGGGGTTACTGCTTTGGGTCTATCTTGATGGTAGTGGCTGCATACTTCGCAGAGGACTTCTATAATGATGAGAGCAAGAAACCAGTCATGATGATTATAGACAATAAAGGAGACTGGAAACCAGTAAAAGGAGATGAGACAAAATGGAAATAAGAATCCCAGTTGTAAAGAAAATAGAACGAGCTACCCCTCTACCAGAGAGGGTTGGAACTATTATAGTTGATAATGAATCTGAACGAGTATACCTGTTAGCAGTAAATCCTGATGACCAAGATACCCCATATCTGATGAGTCTGGCTGGAGATAGTTATTACTCTATAGCTAGGAACTATTCTGAACCTTGCGAAATGCTGACCTATGGAGATATTGAATGTACTCTAGGTAGTGACTTCACACTGTACACAACGGAAGAATATATGCTAGACTTAGTAGCAAAGAAAAGACAAAAGCGCTCTTAGGAGTGCTTTTTCTTTTGGTATGAGACTTTTTCCATATAAAGGAAATTAATAATTGCTGGACGATACTAATTGAGGAGTGGATGATATGCAAGTAGTTAAACCTGAAGTTGCGCCATCTGATGTAAGGATTGAGGCTGGTAGTATTATTGTTGAGAATGGTGGGTTTGGTGCTACATATTTAGTTACTGAGCACATTCAATATAAGGACACTAACCAAGCAGGGCACACAATAGACGGAACTCTGTTACAGAACTTTAATGGTACTAGTGGTCATTTGATTAAGAACAACATCCCACCTATAGCTGTACATGACATTGAGCAGGCTTTAGGTAGCACTTTTGAAGTATTCACTGCTGAAGAGTATCTGTTACAGTTAGTTAAGAAATAGACCCCTAGTGGGTCTTTTTCTATGATATGAGCTGTCCATTCAGGATATGAATTTTATACTTGATTACAAATAAGGAGGTATTCTCATGCCAAAACCATATCCTGGTTCTAAGTATATTCCTGGTTTAGGAAAGCAAGTCAAAATCATGGGTAACGAGATTGATGTACCTAGTGTGAAAACCGCTTTAGGTTTAGGTGGCACACCTGCTAAAATCGTTCCTACTGACATTGACATGGCTAAGTTGTTAGTCGAGCTAGACAAGACTTACCAACGAAAAGCGTAACCGCTTAAAAAAGACTACTCTTAAGAGTAGTCTTTTTTAAGCGGTTACGCTTTTCGTTGGTAAGTCTTGTCTAGCTCGACTAACAACTTAGCCATGTCAATGTCAGTAGGAACGATTTTAGCAGGTGTGCCACCTAAACCTAAAGCGGTTTTCACACTAGGTACATCAATCTCGTTACCCATGATTTTGACTTGCTTTCCTAAACCAGGAATATACTTAGAACCAGGATATGGTTTTGGCATGAGAATACCTCCTTATTTGTAATCAAGTATAAAATTCATATCCTGAATGGACAGCTCATATCATAGAAAAAGACCCACTAGGGGTCTATTTCTTAACTAACTGTAACAGATACTCTTCAGCAGTGAATACTTCAAAAGTGCTACCTAAAGCCTGCTCAATGTCATGTACAGCTATAGGTGGGATGTTGTTCTTAATCAAATGACCACTAGTACCATTAAAGTTCTGTAACAGAGTTCCGTCTATTGTGTGCCCTGCTTGGTTAGTGTCCTTATATTGAATGTGCTCAGTAACTAAATATGTAGCACCAAACCCACCATTCTCAACAATAATACTACCAGCCTCAATCCTTACATCAGATGGCGCAACTTCAGGTTTAACTACTTGCATATCATCCACTCCTCAATTAGTATCGTCCAGCAATTATTAATTTCCTTTATATGGAAAAAGTCTCATACCAAAAGAAAAAGCACTCCTAAGAGCGCTTTTGTCTTTTCTTTGCTACTAAGTCTAGCATATATTCTTCCGTTGTGTACAGTGTGAAGTCACTACCTAGAGTACATTCAATATCTCCATAGGTCAGCATTTCGCAAGGTTCAGAATAGTTCCTAGCTATAGAGTAATAACTATCTCCAGCCAGACTCATCAGATATGGGGTATCTTGGTCATCAGGATTTACTGCTAACAGGTATACTCGTTCAGATTCATTATCAACTATAATAGTTCCAACCCTCTCTGGTAGAGGGGTAGCTCGTTCTATTTTCTTTACAACTGGGATTCTTATTTCCATTTTGTCTCATCTCCTTTTACTGGTTTCCAGTCTCCTTTATTGTCTATAATCATCATGACTGGTTTCTTGCTCTCATCATTATAGAAGTCCTCTGCGAAGTATGCAGCCACTACCATCAAGATAGACCCAAAGCAGTAACCCCACCCTCCTTGAGTGAATAGGTAGATTGCTCCACCCATCATACCAAGAATGGTAAATAACAGTGTTAGCCTGGCTATTAACATTATCCTTCCACCCTTTCTGTCTTAGAACGTAGATACTTCTCCACTTCAGCCCACGTATTTACTAATTTCTCCTGCAACTCCATAGGCAATTCACGGATACCTACATCATGAGTAGTCAGTGCAGAACGGTAACGCCTAGCTTCACCGAATAATCGGTAAGATTCGTCAATATTCTTACTATGCTGCTGTATCTTGATAAACCCCTCTAAACTGTCCACCTGTACAGGTGGCTTTGGGTTTGTGTCATGATAGTATTGTGCTTCCATGTGAGATGAAAACTTTAGGGTAATGCCTATCATCTGGAAAGCATTATTTGGGTCTACATGAAACTTCTCACTTAGAAAGGGCTTCATGCTCCTGTCACCTCACTAACTCGAATCTCAACCCAACCCTTATAAGAGTTGTTACAATCTTCCTCAGTATGATATACCACCCGAACAACCCGATAGGTCTTTTCCTCTCCAGTTCCTTCTCGACTAAATTTCTTATAAGTTAATAGCTCACCTTCTCTTGGTACGAAGGCTAGAGGATTAGTCCAATCATAGTGCTTATTATTATCCCTTGTAGACCTGTGCCTTCTCTCCCCATCACTATGCTTGTTCAGTAGCTCTCCATCGACAGTAACCAATTCCATTGGCATTGTTCTCATTACCATCCACTCCTATCTTTTTAGTACTAATATAAATCCAACCACCATCATACCGCTCCAAGGTAGTGCAAGAATCATGAGGTAGTAGTTCCCAAGTATAGCCGCTAAACACATCCCCAGCAACCCAACCAGTATACCAACTGTTGCCAGGAATGTAGAAGGGTAGGCTAAATCCTCATTCTTCAGCACATACAGAGCGAAGATACAGTTAATAATGATAACTAAAGTTATAACTGCCATGTTGTCTGTGAAGTATGTCATGCCTATACAGGCAGTTAACATTAGGGCAAATATTACTTGTCCAATCTTCATGTTATTCTCCTTTCTTCTTAACACACATATCGTAGCTAAGTTCGATGTCTTTCATAGTCTGTTCCTTGCCTTGCTCAATACCTGCCTTAACGCCTTTCTCATAACCTTTATCATAGAGGGAATCCAAGAGTGCCCATGTTCCTGTACTAGCAAGTATGCAACATATTACCCCAGCAAATGCAGACCAGAAAGCTTGTTTATTCATCCCCTACACCCCTTCTCTTCTTATGGACTTGCTTAGTCAGTGCTAGACTGCCACAAATGCCCAGTATCTCATGGTCAGGCATCTCTTCACACTTACGAATGAAATAGTTAAGGTCAAAGTCGGCATTTAGTAGCACTGGGGTACCTTTGCCTTGCTCTACGGGTTGCCCATGCTCGAACTTCTCACCTTTAATGAATACCCCTTCATGCTCTCTAGAGTACACTAATTCATGACCATCCATCTTCACGGTAATATTACCATACATTAGAGCTTCTAACACCTTTACGGCTTTTTTCATGCTTCTTCCTCCTTCTTTTAGCTTTAATCCACTTGTACCCATCATAACATAGTAGAGCAACCACAATTAGTACACATAGTAGAATTATTGTTATGGAACCTATGGTTAGAATACTATTCACTCTTCTTTTCCTCCTTCTCTACCATAGACTGTGCCTGACGCACATACATTTCCATGTCACTAGCCCAGTAGTGTCTTCTTTGAGTACGGACTGCATGTTCGATTGCCACAAGACCTTTTAATACTGCTACTCTAAACTCTTTCTCTGTCATATTCCTAACCTCCCTCGGTTTACTAGGCTTTCTGTCCTCACCATTATCCCCAACATTACCAAAGAATGGCATCATAATCCTACTCACCTTTCATCAATCCTTTGCACTTAGCAGGTTGTACTAAATCAGGAGTAATATAACCATCATCAGTTATTAAGTATCTGCAAGTTGTTTCCTTGTCTTCTAGCTTAATTGTTCTGTATGGGGACTCCTCATATTGACCAATAGGTTTAAATCCTTGTGGGGTCTCCTTATACTCAGGAGGTTTAGGTGGGTCACAAGCCCCCAGTACCATTACACAACCTACCAACAACAATGTCTTCTTCATACATCAATCACACCTTTCTTAATGATTTCCGTGCTCTCTACTACATAATAGCTTGTCTCTGCTGTACTACGACGAGTAAACTTCATTTCCATACCAGATTCAGTACCTTTAACATGTACTGTTATCATGCCATCACGTCTATCTGACACATCCAGTACCTCGAACATCTCCCACTTTCTTAGCTTAATTAAGGGTATCCCAAACAGTTTAACCCACTTTCTTTCACCAGTAGTGCAGAACATGAAATACCCTGGTTTTAAGTGCCAATACAGGCAAGGGTGTGCACCCTTATACTTACTCATTATTTTTCCTCCTTACGACATAGTCCATAGTATTGTGCAGATAATTATGATTGAGAGTATCATGCACACTTCCTCTAGCAGACCTTCTGGTTTGTCATGCTTCATCGTCTCCCCCTCCCTTCACATTAAAAGAAGGAGAAGACCAAAAGTCCTCTCCCTCGTATCATTTGGGTCTGATTGTTAGTACTACGTTCTCTAAAGCTCTAAAGTGGTCGCTACTGCCACCTTCCACACAGGTGTCTAAGCAACAATCCCCCTCTAGAACGTGCTTGCCATGAGCACTAACCAGCTTAAAGCTGACTGTCTCAGCTTGCATAAAGCAGTCCATTACTGGAGTAGGGACGACCATTCTCTTAATCTTCAGGTTGCAAGTACCTCTGTATAGGGACGTTATCTGTGTCTCTATCTGGTGAGGAACTGCCACACCTGCTATCCATAGGTGAGTCTCTGGTGTTATCTCCGTGTCCACTCTGAATTCTGTCATGAATGATAAGTCTACTTCTTGATTAGCCATTATATATTCATCTCCAAATAAGTTTTTTGCCAAGGTCTTAGATAAGGCACAATACGGAATCGTGCTTGTCGTAGATGAACCTTATCACCATCACGTTCTACAGAGGTCGCAGCACAGTACTCCGTAAAGCCTTGGTGTAGGGTGTATGGAGTCATACCCACACCATGTGTATGGTGTATAAGGGCAAAGTGTAATTTGTCCTTTAGCTTATCATAGATATCAGCAGGTAGGGTAATGTAGTGAGTGAAGATATCCCAACTATCCCCATTGACTCTTTCCATGTAGAAAGGCTTGCCCAGTACTAAATCCTTCTTTTGTGCATGTGGTATATCTACTCCATCAATTGTTAGTGTGGTTATTTCCATTAGAGTGCCTCCTCTATTCTAAATACAGCTTTACTCAGATGAATACTACCCTCTGTGGGATTGTGGCTACTCTCACAATTGATACGTCTAAGCATTCCTTGTGTAGTAATAGCCCCAGTAGTAGCTCCAAAGTTATAGTGTCGAATTAGCTTAAATGGTAATCCCTCTGCCTGTCTCTCATAGATGTAGGTAGGGATGGTTATATGGTCATTAAATACCTTAGCCCCACCATCTCCTACAAATTGTACATGAAATACCTTGCCACTTATCAGCATCTCTTCAGCTACGTGGGGAATGTCTAACCCATCAATCGTTAGTACACTGTGAGTTACGTGCATTACTCCACCACCCAACTAGGGTTTACTCTAAGGGTAACTCCACCTATAGTATCCATGTGGTCTAGTGTGTGCCTTGAGTAGTAGCTAACAGAAGCTAACTTACCGCTAAATGCTCTGTTTGCTATGGAAGAGACTCCTCTACTGCCCTCGGTGACCACTTTCTTAGTATGTGTAGCAGCTATCTTCGCCTTACTTCCTTGTAACTGTTTCCAGTCTTCTTCAGGCAATGTCATAGACTTGACATGGATGATAGCCCCTCCATTTGGTGCCATTTCCAGCCTTAATCCCTCGTGGTCTATCTCCACATCATTAATGTGAAGTGTACTCTTGTCAGTAACAGTAATTCCCATATTAACTCCTCCTAATATAAATGTAATGTAAATGATACGTTGTTCAAAACCAACATATCTAGGTCTACCCATTTCTCAGTGTAGCTACTAATGGCTATTCTACCTTCAAACCTAGAAAAGTGCTTCTCAGGTTCTTCACCAGCATAAGGTGAAGGCTCATATCCCATGTCTACGTCTAGGCATCCATCAGCCCATACGTGATTAGTCAGTACTCCCATAAGCTCCTTTGGAAAGTACAATCGGTATACTTGGAAATACACTGTCTTATTACGCACTTGAATCTTCATGTCTCCAGGTATAACTATCGGAATGATTATACCGTTGATGTATAGGGTGTGCTCTGGTGGTTGAATCGTATGCATGTTCTCTTCCCTCCTTACTAAAAAGAATGCAAAAGAAAAAGTTTTCTTTTATACGAAAAAGGAGGTGACGTACTTTTTTATAGGGGAGAAATAAGGGGGTGGGGGTTGTAGAAAAGGGGTAGGGGGTGTATTTGGGGAGTGTCGGGGGGATATGGGAAGAACAGGGGGAGATAGGGGATTGCAAAAGTTTAGATGTGGCGTGTAGAGTGGTCGGGTTGGGGCTGGTGTGAGACTCCAAAAGGAAACGGGACTCCTACCTACGCCAAAAAAGAAAACTTTAGGGGGTGGGGGGTTTGGTAATAGGGGGGTGGTGCCTACCCACCCCGTACCTCTGGATTCACTGGCTTCACTCCAGCACTAGGGTGTAGCCAGCTGTCATCTCTTATTGTCTTGCCATCCTTAGTCTTGATTAACCCCTCTTTGCCCTCATGCTTATGCACAGGCTTAACACTCTTGAACTGTCTCAGTTTATCACTCATCCTGGTAATCCCCTTCCTCCTCGCATTAACATAACCTGTTCATATGTGGATAGACCAGACATACTTGGTAGTTCGTCATCCTCATCAATGCCGTCTAAGTCCTCTAAGTCTTCATAGTTTAAATCCTCTTGCCCTGTGTCAGCTAGGTAGTCATCAACCTTGTTATCACGTATATTCTCTTGGTGCGCCTTGCCATCAAGGTTGATATGCTTCTCAGCTTCCCATGAGGACTTACTAGTGAGCATGAATGCCTTGCCTAAGTGGGCTTCACCCTTGAGGTCATGGAAGTTATGAGGTGTTAGGTCATACCTGTAACCGTCATCCAGTTCAGCAAACTCCCAAGCATGCTCTAGCTCATCAACACTGTCATACCCACAGGCGTTCATTACTTTATTCGCATCCCAGCCGTTATTCTCTATGAAGCTCCATAGCTCTGTCCTAGCATTCTCTAGCTCGTAGGAGTCAGCAAAGTCAAAGCCTTTACTCTTGTCAGCCCAGGCATAAGCACCTATGGTAATGTTAGCATATATGCTTATCTTCACTTTGTTTCCCTTGGATATATGCTTCCACATTTGCTCAGTACGCTCATATAGGTTGCCTGCAATACCTATGTTCTGGTAGTCATCCTCCACATCCAGCAGTTCATTATGAACAAGTAGTGTGCCATCCCAGTCACGCCCAACCTTACGTATGACACGACCAGCACTGAAGCCATCCTTAGATTTAAGCTTTAGAGTCATATTCCAGTCCACATGGTATCTACCCTTCCCAAAGTCAGACACATCAGGTATGACTGATTCTATATGAGCGGTATACTTGCCATCAGGAGAGCTGAACACATGCTCTATAGCAGAAGGAGATAGGTCACCAAACACATCCTTAGCTGACGCTATAGCAGCGTCTAGGCTACTGTTAAGCCCATGCTTTGTTGCACTCTCGTGTTGGTCATGCAGGTTGCGGTACGTGTCTTTGTCTTGTAACATGTCAGCTACTGTATCCTCGTCCATGTTCTCTAACTCATCAAAATCTATATGCTTGGTGATTGCTTCCTTTTTGTTCTTCCCTTTCATCTCTTTCTCTGTTGCTTCCCTACGCCACTCCCACATATTAGCAATCTTCTCATCATGGTCATACTCACGTGGGTTGTAGTCCTCTGGTGTGCCATATGCAGGCTTCTCATCCTTAGGCTCTATCACATGCTCTAGTTTTGGCTCTTCTTTAGGTTGCTCTAGCTCTTGCTTATCTGGGTCTGGCTCCATACTCTTAACAGCATTGTACTGTGGGCTGTCCTCACCATATGTCATCTTGGTTAGCTCTTTGGCTCTCTCCATATCAGCACCATTCATGCCCATAGTAGCCCAACCAATGTCCATTGTAGAGCCTTCATCAAGCGTCTGTAAGAATGAGCTAGGCAGTTGTTCTGTTAGCTCACCCATACGCTCAGCTTCTAACTCTGTATGCCCAGCATCATTAATCATAGCAGTATGCTGGAAAAAGTCACCATCATGGATAGCTAAGTACCTGTTAGCACCATGCTTGATGTGGTTATCTATGAACTGTCCACCCATAGCTGACTCCTTAGTCTCAGGTAGATACACTGGTTGCTTGCTATGCAACTTGTCTTTCAGTGCTCTCTCACTATGAATCCCTTGTGCAGCTAGTGATTGCTTATACTGTGGGTGCTCATTGATACCATGTCTCATTGCCTCTTTCAAGTGGTCTTCATTATGAATTGCCCTCATACCGTGACCAGTACTGGCATCCCATGGATTCACCCATTGCATACGGAAGAACGTCTTACCATTCTTCCCCTTAACCATTACACGCTTACGTGTCAGCTTACCAGTGTTGAGTGTGTGCATCCCTTTGCTTATGTTTATATACAGTTCCATATCATCACATCCTATCGTATCCAAATGTTCCACCACCAGAAGGCATGAAGTCATAATCAAGGTTAGT
>Ga0256902_1000142_pt1 | contig 17150 bp, 18 predicted proteins | sample MC6MC0690MT_FD_190192 | JGI IMG/M metagenome (GOLD analysis project Ga0256902, IMG submission 190192) | Metatranscriptome of enriched soil aggregate microbial communities from Iowa State University, Ames, United States - MC6-MC0690-MT... | ecosystem: Environmental > Terrestrial > Soil >... | reverse complement strand
GACAAAATGGCTCAATGGATCGTGGGCAAAGCTCTGGACTTCAGGATACCTGGCCAGATACCAAGCCGTATCAAAGTAAGGGTTGGGATTGCAGCCTGTGCGGGCGCCGGATTGTAGGAAGTGGGCGAGCGCACCGCCATGCGTCAAGCTCGCAAACGGATACTTGCGTGCATACCACGGCGCATCGAAATACGCGCTGGGGCTGCGGCCTTCTTTTGCACCCGAATCAACATAGTGCATCAGCGGGTTGAAGCCTGCGCTGGCAACGTCCGGGTTCTGCCGCAGATACCAAGCGGTGTCAAAGAGCGGGTGGGGATTCAAATTCAGCTCGACGCCCTTGGCCAAATAATGCGCGAGCGGATCCTTCACCGATTCAAGTCCCGGCGCCTGAGTGCGGTACCAATCGGCATCGAACAAGTCGGCAATAGCGGGGCCCTTCGCCTTGGCCTTCAGCTTGTTCATGAAGCCGCGGGCAATCCTCTTCAGTTTTCGCGTTATTGGCATGATCATCTAGACGATGCTTGAGCGCCGAGGCGCGTGGGTCCTTGTTGAACGGATCAATAGCCGAAGTAGGCCTGGGTGACTTCCTGCGGTGCGCCGTCCATCTTGATGCGGCCATGCTCAAGCCACAGGACACGATTGCACGTATGGCAAATCAGGTCCTTGGAATGGCTGGCAATGACCAGGATGCTGGTGGAGGCGACCAGTTCATTCAAGCGTTGCTCGGCTCGGGCCTTGAACCCTTCGTCGCCGACCGACAGCCATTCATCCATCAACAGAATTTCTGGGCGGATGACGGTCGATACCGAAAATGCCAAGCGCAAGTGCATGCCGGCGGAATAGGTGCGGATGGGCATGTCGATGAAGTCCCCGAGCTCCGAGAACTCGATGATTTCTTCGACCTTGTCCTTGATAGATGCGCGATCGAGCCCAAGCAGCGCGCCACGCAGGAAAATGTTCTCGCGGCCGGTGGATTCAGCATCGATACCGAAACCGATGTCAATCAGCGAACCAATTTCCCCGTCGATCTTCGCCGTACCGCTGGACGGCGCATACACGCCACTTAGCACTCGCAGCAACGTGCTCTTGCCCGCGCCGTTGTGACCTAGCAGGCCAACGCGATCACCGTGGTTCAGATTGAAGCTTAGGTTTTCCAACGCCCTGATGACCACGCGGCCCGATTGGTCCGCGCTGATCTGGCCACCGGTCGCGACCTGGAAGAGGCGCTTCTTCAGTGATCGCGCGCTGGCGTTGTAGATAGGAAAGTCGACACACACCTGGTCGAAATTGATAGTTGCCATGGTAGCCAGAATCTGTAAAAAAGAGCTTAAAGCCAGTAGGCGATGCGGCGGCGGTAACGGCCGTACAGCATCAACGTAACCAGCCAGCCGACTATTGCCAGCGCCAGGGACGCCAGCCAGTTTTGAGCATCAGGCGCGTGGCCCAGCAGGGGGTCGCGTACGATTTCCAGCAGGTGATAGAACGGATTCATTGTCAGCATGTAGGTGCCAGCGCGTTGGGGCAGCAGGCTGGGCAGCCACATGATCGGTGTCAGGTAGAAAATCACCTGCATCAGGCTGGAGATGATCTGCGGAATATCACGATAGCGGGCGCAGAGCACACCCAGCAGCAGCGATATCCACGTGAGATTCAAAAGCAGCAACAGAAACCCCGGAATGGCGAGAAAGGCGTCCCACGTCAGGGGTTTTCCGACCGCGATCAACACCAACGGGAAGATCACGATGTTGTGTGCCAGGATGATCATGTTGCGCCACAGCTGGCGAAACACATGCACGGTAAGAGGAATGGGCAACTGCTTGATCACCGCGTCGGCTGCGATAAAGCTCGTGCAACCCTCAGTGATGACTGTCGAGATGAAACCCCACAAGATAAGTCCGATGGCCAGGAATGGCAGGAACTCGTCGGTGGGTGACTTGAAGATCTGACCGAAGACGATGCCGATCGTGCCGATCATGACCCCCATGCTGATTGTCAGCCAGAAAGGGCCGAGCGACGAACGCCGATAACGTTGGCGTACATCCTGCCAGCCTAGCGTTCCGACAAGCGAGTATCGCTTCAGTGCCGTGGCGATGTCTGCGAGGGCGTTGACTATAAACATTTTGCGGTTAATGACTTAATAGGCGCGTTAGCGGGTCAATAGGGAAACAAGGCGAACAACGAGTGTGGGCAACGCGGCAAAACCTTCATGGGCGCTCAGACAGCAAAGGCCGATGCACTCGTTTCAGGCCTGGCGACAGGTCCGCTGGCGTGTTCACGGAAATCAACGTGTCGGGCAATGGATACTGTTCCCGAAGTGCGACCTTGGCCCATTGGTAGCCGCTGCCTTCCACCGCATACAGGAAGGCGCGCTCTACGGCATGAGCCAGCGTGCCATCGATTTGTCCGGCTTCGTCGTCGAAGTCCTCGAATTGGAGGCTCAGATTGCGAAGGGACCGCAGCGCATCGGTCCGGCACCAAAACATCGAACCCGTCGGAAATTCCAGATAGATTCCCTCGTGGATCTCTACGCCCATCTTGCGCAGCAGCGCACGGCAGGACGCGAAGTTCGCACCCCAGCCGAGGATCGGCCGCAAGTAGAACAGATGCTGCGGGAAGACCATGCCGACTCGATCATGCTTGAGCAGTTCAAAGATGGATGCCACGATTTGCGGCGAACCTAGCAAGTGCTCGTACAAATAGCGCCGCCAGTCGGCTAGCGGCGTGCCGCCATGTGGGGACTTTTTCGTGTGCAAGCTCAGGGCCAGATCGTAACGATCGTAGACGTCAGCAAACCCATACAATTTTGGCGCGATATCGCGGCCGCGGTTTTCAAAAACCCGGATCTCGACTGAACCCTTGTCGTAGCCGGAAAAAGCCGCCGAGATTTCCTGGCGCTTTTGTTCCGAGGTGGTTGAAATGTATAGATCCAACTGGCCGGGAACATTCTCCAGGTAGCCGCGCATTTCGCCGCATAGTTCGGGGTAGAACGCGTGGATGATGGCGCAGGCGCGGCGCTCATCGCGCATAGCAGGCTGCGCAAACGGGATTTCGAACGCAAAATCGTCGTTGTCGTCGGGTCGGTTGCCACGACTCGCCGCTGCTGCGGTTGCTGCAGCATCAGGCGTCGACAAGGCCTGCTTTATGCCCCCCAGGCCGCCGCTTTGGAACAGGCGTATCGCCTTGGCTGCCGCGGGCAGAATACCGCCTTCGGAAGCCGCAAGCCGGCGGGCGCGTCGCAACGCGGATAGGTACTTGCTGAACGCCATGGTCAGGTGGGGGTTCCATCTTGATATTGGGCGATTGCCCACGCCCAGGTTCGTTGCATGCCGTCGTCAAACGTCGTCAGCGGCGTCCAACCAAGTTCTTGGCTGGCAAGACTGATGTCCAGGACGCTGCGCGGAATATCGACCGAACGGCTAGGCGAGAATTGGATTTCTGGAGTTGTACCCGAGACGCGCTTGATGACATCCAGGATGTCGAGCAGGCTGCGGCCCTGTCCGCCGCCGATATTGAATACGCGCGACGGGCCCTGGTGTTGCGCGGCCGCAAGCATGGCGTCAACGACGTCAGTGACATAGACGTAGTCGCGCACGGAGCTGCCGTCGCCCCATATATGAATGGGTTCGCGCGACGCGCATTGGTGCATGAAGGCGGCGATGACGCCCTGACTCTTCAGCGCAGTCTGGTAGGGGCCGAATGGATTGGCGACGCGCAACACGCGATACTGCAGGCCGTGCAGGTATTCGTACAGGCCCAGGTACTTTTCGATCGCCAGCTTGGAAATGCCATAGGCGGTAATCGGGTCTGTCGGCGCCGATTCGGGCGTGGGCACCTGCTTCGGCAAACCGTAAATCGTGCCGCCAGACGAGATGAAGATGACCCGTTTTACCCCGGCTTCACGGCAGGCCTCCAAGAGGCGCAGCGTGGGTGCGACGTTGGATTGAAGATCCGCAAGCTTGTCGATGTTGGCGCTAGCAGGCGTCGTGGCGTTGACCAGGTGAAAGACCGTATCGCATCCCGAAATCGCCGTGGCGACGCTGGTAGGATCCGAAAAGTCTCCCGGAATCCACTCGACACCGGTCAACGCAGAGGGAAACGATTGCCGCCGGCCAAAGGCACGTACCGATGCCACCCGAGGTTGCAGCCCCCGGCACAAATTTGTACCCAGGAAGCCGCCCGCGCCTAGTACGGCGCAGCGCATCTGCGAGAGTTGTGGCAACGGTTCGGTCAACTGTCGATCCTTGTTGAGGGCTGGGCGGGAGCGGTGCCGGCCAAACCGGACAGAATAGCACCGAGCCGGCGACCTTCCTCGGCCCAGTCGGTCGCGGCACTGGTCTTGAAGCCCCCGGCGCGCTGGCGTTCGGCCAGTTCGGGATTCTGGAGTAGGTCGCAGATGGCGCCGGAAAGCGCGGGTACGGTGGGGCGCTCAAGCCGTGAGTTGTCGTCGGTAAGCAGCCATTCGGTATACGGCGCGCGATTACTGACCACGGGAACGCCGCAGGCCATTAGCTCCAGCGGAAGCAATGAAAGATTTGAAAACGACAACACCAGCGCGACGTCGCATTGGCAATACAGCTCGGGTAGGTCTGCGATATCAACGATGCCCGGGTTTTCGTAGGCGAACGGAATCTTGAATTCACTGAGGTCGGCGCCTGCCAACACGACGTGCGTGCTGGGGATTTGTCGTACAACCTCGGCCAACACCAGAATACCTAGCTCAAACGAACGACGAGGTGTGTTAGGCCGTGCATAAAAAAACACGCGCTTCTGCTCGGGGGCGCGTCGCGGAAGTGGCTTGTACAGTTCGCGGTCGTATGAAAAACCGATTGGGTGCGTGGGCATGCCGTAATCGCGATGCAGCACATCGGCCAACCACGAGCCGGCGGTGATGCCGGTAAAGCCGAATCGATAGGTTTCCTCGGCGAAAGTGCTGGCAGAGCCCGACGGGAAGAACCAGGGCTCGAAGTCCTGAACGAAGTAGCACTTGTGCTGCGTGGACTGGAAGTTCCTGACGTCGTAGGCGGTGTGCCACGCTGTCGCAAGCGAAATATGCGCTGGGGGAGCCTGATCCGTACCAATGTAGACGCGCGCCGCCAGCGGAAAGAACCAGGACGCGATCTCTCGTTGGACCACTGCGGGGTTCTGCCCCGGTGCATCCGTAATGATGATCCGGCATTCGAAGCCGAGCTGTTCCAGGTAGCGTACGAAGCGGAAAATGTTCAGATGGCCGCCAGAGCCCCGACCCACAGCCGGTATGAACCAGTTGACGGTGTTAGGCGCGGCATCGCCGGTCACGAATGGCTTGCCTACCGGCGTTTCCAGCACGAATGAAAATTGGCGGACAATGTCCGACGGCCCCAGTGCTTGGCGGCGCATCGCCTTGACGGCGTGGCGGCACATCGGGATCAAGCCATGTTGCGTGCGATAACGGTTGGCGGCCTTCAGCAGCCGGGGAATTCTTGCAAGATTCACGACGGTTTTCCCCCCGAATTGGACATGGGCAGCCCAAGCAACAGGCGCCGGTCGCGGGAAAGCCAATGTCGCAGTTTCTGGGGCAGCTTGTCTGCACGAGACCCTAGGTAATGGCCGAGTGCACGTGCAAGATTATCCAGCGGTGTCTTCAGCACAAGCGACAGGTGCGTCCGATGCATGCCGGTGCGCCGCGCATAGCGCAGGTCATTCATGGTATGTGCCACCCAGCTCTTGAGCATATGCGTGATGCTCCGCGACAGCACATAGCCGAACAGCCGATACAGCGCATAGGATTCGTCGAAACTGCGTTGCAGTTTTTCGATTAGCGCATAGTCGTGTGAATGGTAGACGGCGCCATCGGCGCTATAGGCCTTTTTCCAGCCGGCTTCGACGATGTGCTTGGCCCAGATCTGGTCTTCGGCGAAGTCGACGTCCGGGTAAGGATGCATTTGCCAGACGGAACGACGCAGCAGTGCGTTGTTGTCGGAAAAGAAATGCAGCCGTTGCCGATACGATTCATCCTGATCGTAGCGGGCGCGGTCGGTCAGTTCTACCACCGGCTCCGGGGCGAAGTTTGCGAAGTGCGCTTCCAGGTCCCGCCTTGTATAAGGACTGGCGCTGGGGTAGGCAATGTGGCGCCCAAAAACGCCGGCGATCCGGGGATCGGCATCAGCCGTCTGCACCATCGCCTGGAGCCAGTGCTCGTCTACGGGCAGAGCGTCGTGCGTGATCACTACGGCGTACTCGCCCGTGGTGTTCGCCACCGCCAAGTTGCGCGTTTTGCCGTGCCCGAATTCGGTAGGCTTGATCTGAATCAGCCGGACGCGCGGGTCCCCGAACGTTTGGACGAACTCAACACTGCCATCGGTGGAGCCGGAATCCACCACTAGCACGTCGTACGCAAACGACGTCTGCTGTTTGCATACCGCTGCAAGCACCTGCCGGAACACAGGGCCGGGATTCTTCATCGGAATCACGATCGACGCCTTGACGACGTCCGCCGTTTCGTTCGCTAGAGGTGTGGTCGAATCAGGGATAGACATGCGCGTCGGCAAGGGATTGTCCTTGCCCATCTTTCAACGAAAGCGTGGGTTCGACATCCAGGGGCCAGTCAATGTTGAGCTCAGGGTCGTTCCAGGCGATGCAGCGCTCGTGTTCCGGCGCGTAGTAGTCCGTGGTCTTGTAGAGGAACTCGGCGGTGTCGCTCAGCACCAGGAAGCCATGGGCAAAACCCCCCGGCACCCAAAGTTGATGCTTGTTCTCTTCTGTCAGCATCGCGCCGACCCACTGCCCGAACGTCGGGGAAGACCTGCGAATGTCCACGGCCACGTCGAAGACGCTGCCCTGGACCACCCGTACCAGCTTGCCTTGAGCCTGTTGGATTTGATAATGAAGCCCGCGCAGAACGCCTTTCACCGAACGGGAATGGTTGTCCTGAACGAAGTCGACCGCCATTCCGACAGCTGCTTCGAAGGCTTTTTGGTTATAGCTTTCGTAGAAGAAACCGCGCGCGTCACCAAAGACCTTGGGTTCGATCAACAGCACATCAGGAATGGCAAGAGGAGTCGCTTTCATCAATAAACCTTCTCAACCAGCAGGCGCTGCAAATACTTGCCATACCCGTTCTTGGCCAGCGGCGCGGCCAGAGCTTCCAGCTGTTGCGCCGAGATCCACTTGCGCCGATATGCAATCTCTTCCGGACAAGCGACCTTCAAGCCTTGGCGGTTTTCCAACGTGGCAATGAATTGGCTGGCTTCCAGCAGCGACTCGTGCGTGCCGGTATCCAGCCAGGCGTAGCCGCGGCCCATGATTTCGACCGATAGTTTGCCCTGCTCGAGATAGGCGCGGTTCACATCCGTGATCTCAAGCTCGCCGCGCGGCGACGGCTTGATGCTCTTGGCGATTTCGACGACTTGGCGGTCATAAAAATACAGCCCGGTAACGGCGTAGTTGGACTTCGGCGCTTTAGGCTTTTCTTCCAGCGATAGCACTTTGCCATCTTCGTCGAATTCCGCCACGCCATAGCGTTCCGGATCGTGCACGTGATAAGCGAACACGCTGGCGCCCTCAGCGCGCGCATTGGCGTTATCCAGCAACTGGTGGAAATCGTGGCCGTAATAGATGTTGTCGCCCAATACCAGGGCCGATACATCATTGCCGATGAATTTCTCGCCAATGATGAAGGCTTGCGCCAGGCCGTCGGGCGAGGGCTGGACCGCGTATTGCAGATTCAGGCCCCATTGCGCTCCGTCGCCCAGCAACTGCTGAAAGCGCGGCGTGTCTTGCGGCGTCGAAATAATCAGGATGTCCTGGATGCCAGCCAACATCAGCGTCGTCAGCGGGTAATAGATCATCGGCTTGTCGAAAACCGGCAGCAATTGTTTGCTGATCGCGAGCGTCGCGGGGTGAAGGCGTGTGCCGGAGCCGCCTGCCAGGATGATGCCTTTGCGTTTCATGTGGGAGTTTCCAGTTTCGTCAGTTGATCGATGGCGCGGTTCGCGTGCGAGGTCCAATCGGGCAGTTCCACTCCAAGCGCCTGCTTCAGCGCAGCGGTGCTCAATGTGGAATTCGTCGGACGCTGCGCGGCGGTGGGGTACTCGGCAGTACTGATCGCGCGGATGTTGTCGGGATTCAATCTCAGCGCGGCACCGTTCGCGCGTGCGCGGCCGATGATGTGCTTGGCAAAGTCGTGCCAGGACGTCGACCCGGCTGCGGTCATATGGTAAATGCCATTGTTGAGCCGCCCCTGGCGCTGGGCGGCGATGGCCAGCAGCGTGACATCGGCGATGAGTTCGGCGCTGGTTGGTGTGCCATGTTGGTCAGCCACAACATTCAAGGTGTCGCGATCGCGCGCCAAGCGCAGCATCGTCTTCAGGAAATTGCCGCCGTGGTTAGAAAAAAACCCAACTGGTGCGAAAAGTCAGTGCATCGCAGCCCGAAGCGATTATGGCGCCTTCACCAGCGAGTTTGGTGGCGCCATAAACATTTTGGGGGTTGGGAGTATCGATTTCGGTATAGGGGCCATCTTTTTGGCCATCGAAAACGTAATCGGTCGAATAATGCACCAACAATGCGCCGGTTTCCCGAGCGAATTTTGCGATTTCCGCGACGGCGTCGGTATTGATGCGGCGAGCGGCCTCTTGGTCACTTTCCGCTTTATCCACTGCGGTATACGCGGCGGCATTGACGATGACTTGGGGGTTGGCGCGCCGAAGCGTCGATGCCAGCAAAGCTGGATCCGCCAAGTTGCATTCCTCGCGGCCAAACGCGGTCAACGGGCCCAGCGGCAGCAACGCGCGTTGCAACTCGTGGCCCACCTGTCCATTCTTGCCTAATAGAACAATCCGCATAGTGGCTTAGATCTTATTGAAGGCGGCCGCTACCAGCAGGCCAAAGTTGCCCAGCGCGGTCTGACGATAGACGCCAGATTTCACCACGCCGACGACCCGACCAACCGGGCCTTTTGTTCGTGCCGCTACAAAGCGATTGAACGTCTCGCGGTTCTGCTCTGTCAACTGCGCGCGAAGGGGGGTCAGCATCCGGATGTTACGGTCGTTCCAGTCCCGCAAATGTCCGGCAAGCAGCATGCGGACCCGTTCGACCCGGGCACCAAAACTCGCGTTGGCTCCGATCAGATTGCCGCCGTGCTGGCGATACAGCAGTGAGGGACGTGGATCATAATGCACCCTTCCTCCACAGGCGCTGATTAGGAGGTACACCCACCAGTCATGCGCCACCGCTTCGGGTTGTGGGCCAGCGGCCAACAACAGTTGGCGAGCGGCGTCGTTGAATACCATGGTGTTGCCACCACCAACGTTCTGTGTCATGGCATTGGCGAACGACGGCGGCCGCGTGAAAAGCGGCGACAGGCCGATCGGTGTGCCTGCTCCGTCGATGAGCGCGGTGCGAGTGCAGTACAGCGCCGGCATGCCCGCAGGAATCGAAGCATGCCACTGCGCCGCGCGCTCGAGCTTTTCCGTATGCCACACATCATCCTGATCGGAGTAGGCATAAAGATCGGCGTGGATTGCCGGATTGCAGGTCAGCGACAGAAAGTTGGCGACAAAGCCCTTGCGGGGTCCGCTGAATACTTGAAGCTGGCCCGGCTGCCATTGGCTTTGATAGCGGCCCAAAATGGCGTGCGTATCATCTTTGGACCCATCGTCCGATGCGCAAACGATCCAGTTCGTGTGGGTTTGCGCTTCAAAAGAGTCCAACTGCTCAGGCAGATATTGCTGGCCGTCGTAAGTGCACAAGAGAATGGCGACTTTTTGGCTCACTGGGCCACCTGTACTGATACGGATCTATTGGCAAGCCTGGTAAAGGCAAGGGAGGCGTGATGGGGGCGGAACTCATTCCTCTTGGAATGCGAGATGTTCCGGGTGTCCTCCTAAAATGGAGAACGGGTTGCAGCGAAATAAAATAATTAACGGGAAATCCGCATTTTTGTTATCGGCTGCAACCGATTCAATCTCATCACGACGAATACTGGGTGCTGACCCAATTACGGTACGATCCGCTAGTTACGTTTGCGACCCAGTCTGCATTATCCAAATACCATTGAACCGTTTTTCGGATACCTGTTTCGAACGTTTCTGCAGGCCGCCATCCCAATTCACGTTCCAACTTCCCGGCGTCGATGGCGTAGCGGCGGTCATGGCCCGGGCGGTCTTTCACGAACGTCACCTGGTCTTTATATGACTTGCCGTCAGCGCGTGGGCTGAGCTCGTCGAGCAGGGTGCACAGGGTGCCCACGACGTCAAGGTTTGCCTTTTCGTTCCAACCGCCTACGTTGTAGGTTTCGCCTACGACGCCGGCCTCCAACACGCGCCGAATGGCGCTGCAGTGGTCTTTCACGTAGAGCCAGTCACGAATCTGTTGGCCATCGCCGTAAATCGGTAACGGCTTGCCGGCCAGCGCATTGTGGATAACCAGCGGGATCAGTTTCTCTGGGAAATGATAGGGGCCGTAATTGTTCGAACAGTTGGTGGTCAGTACCGGAAGTCCGTACGTGTGATGGTAGGCGCGGACCAGGTGATCGCTTGCGGCCTTGCTGGCGGAATATGGGCTGTTGGGCTCATATTGGTTGGTCTCGCGGAACGCGGGATCATCCTTTTCAAGGGAGCCGTAGACTTCGTCGGTCGAGACGTGCAAGAAGCGGAAGTCACGCTTTTCCTGCTCGGGCAGCTCAGACCAGTAGGCGCGCACCGCTTCTAGCAAATGGAAGGTGCCGACAATATTGGTTTGAATGAATTCACCCGGGCCATGAATCGACCGGTCGACGTGGGATTCCGCTGCGAAATTCAGGATGGCACGAGGTTTGTGCTTGGCAAGCAGGCTCGCCACCAATGCGGCATCGCCGATATCCCCGTGCACCAATTGATGGTTCGGGTTGCCTGCAAGCGGCGCCAGATTTTCTGGGTTGCCTGCATAGGTCAGTTTGTCGAGCGTAATGACCGGTTCGGTGCTGGACTGGAACCAGTCCAGGACAAAATTCGAACCGATGAAGCCGGCTCCGCCAGTGACAATAATACTCATTCTTTATTGGATCCTTGAGCTTTGAGCGCGGTGCGCAAACCCGCTCGATAACCCGTCATTATGCCGCAACTCGCTATATCCAACGTAGAAAATGAAACAATTTGTGGGGTGAAATAGTCGAGTTACAACAGCGCTAAGCGACGGTGGTCAGGCGACATCCCTTGCAATTCATCTCACCAGTTACGTGGCCTTACGCGCATTTGGGCTCGCCCAGAACACGTCGCCCGTACCTGCGGCGCTATTGATACATCTCGCCAACACAAACATCAGATCAGACAGCCGGTTCAAATATTGCCGCACCGGCGGGTTCACCGTTTCAACTCCCGCTAACGCCACCACGGCCCGTTCGGCTCTTCGGCAAACCGTCCGCGCCACGTGCGCTTGCGCTGCGGCCCGTGTGCCGCCGGGCAGGATGAACTCACGCAATGGTGTCAGCGCCCCGTTGTAATGCGCCAGCCGCGCATCCAGGCGGGCGACCTGTTCGTCGCTGACCGCCGTGTGTCCCGGGATGCAGAGCTCTGCGCCCATGTCGAAAAGATCATGCTGGATCGCCATCAGATCAATCGAGATTTCGGGCGGCAGCGGTTCGGCCAGCAGCACGCCAATGACGCTGTTCAGCTCATCCACATCACCCAACGCGGCGATGCGCGGCGCGTCTTTGGGGGTGCGCGATCCGTCCCCCAGCCCGGTGGTGCCGTCGTCCCCCGTGCGAGTGGCAATGACAGATAAGCGGTTGGCCATGGGAAACGTCCTGAATTGGATAAATGTGGGGGGTTGCGTCCAGCGGTAAGCGGGCGCCCAGGAGAGTGGGGCCGGTTCGCAATCAACCGTCAGGATTGTTGCGATCTACCGCAGGAACTGTTTCATAACGGCGGTATCCTAGCATTGTGGAAAGCGCAAAGGGCCGTGTGTTCCGGCCCTTTGGCTTTCGCTGTCAATGGAGGATGCCTGTATGGCTTTTGACCGCAAATATGCAATGCCCATGGCTGTCGCGACCGCGATGGCCGTAGTGTCGCTGGCGACGCCGCTGGCGTTTGCGCAGCAGGCCGACGCCAGCGGGGAAGTGCGGCGCGTGGACCCGGCTGCGGGCAAGGTGACGATCAAGCACGATGAGATCAAGGCGCTGGACTTGCCGGCCATGACGCTGGTGTATGACGCCGATCCGGCCTTGCTGGCCAAGATCAAGGCGGGCGACAAGGTACGCTTCACGGCGACGCGCAAGGATGGCAAGTACGTCGTGACGGCGATCACGAACTGAAGCTCAAGAATAGACACCGCACCCATGAAAAAGCCGCGTACCGCGATCAGGCGGTAAGCGGCTTTTTGCCGATGCAAGGACAAGGGCGCGAGCGTGTCGTCACACAAGCCCCGTGTCCATCCCGGCTTACAGCACGTAGCGGGCCAGATCCTGGCTGCTGGCGGCTTCGGCCAATTGCGAATTGACGTAAGCGGCGTCGATCTTCACGTGCTTGTCCTGGCTGGAGGTCGCGTCAAACGACAGTTCGTCCAACAGCTTTTCCATCACCGTGTACAAGCGGCGGGCGCCGATGTTCTCGGTGGTTTCATTGACGTCGTAGGCCAGTTCGGCCAGACGGCGCACGCCTTCATCCGTGAATTCCAGCTGCACGTCTTCCGTCGCCATCAAGGCGGTGTACTGCTTGGTCAGCGAGGCGTCCGTGTCGGACAGGATGCGCACGAAGTCTTCGGCGGTCAGCGATTCGAGTTCGACGCGGATCGGGAAGCGGCCCTGCAGTTCCGGGATCAGGTCCGACGGGCGGGCCAGGTGGAAGGCGCCCGACGCAATGAACAGGATGTGGTCAGTGCGGACCATGCCGTAGCGCGTGTTGACGGTCGTGCCTTCAACCAGCGGCAGCAGGTCGCGCTGCACGCCTTGGCGCGACACGTCGGCGCCGCCCGATTCCTGGCGGGCCGCGATCTTGTCGATTTCGTCCAGGAAGACGATGCCGTTCTGTTCAACGTTGTTGATCGCGACGGTGCGCAGGTCTTCTTCGTTGACGCGTTTGGCGGCTTCTTCGTCGACGATCAGTTTGAAGGCTTCGCGCACCTTCATCTTCTTGGATTTCTTTTTGTCGCGAGCCATGCCGGCGAACATGCCGCGCAGCTGCTCGGCCATTTCTTCCATGCCGGGGGGCGTCATGACGTCCATTTGCGGCGCGGCTTGGGCGATTTCGATCTCAATTTCCAGATCGTCGATCTTGCCTTCGCGCAGGCGCTTGCGGAAGGTCTGGCGGGCGCTGTTGTCTTCGCCGCGTTCCGGTTCGCCAGAGGCGCCGCGGGCGGGTGGGACCAGGGCGTCCAGGATGCGGTCTTCGGCGGCGTCTTCGGCCTGGGTGCGCACGCGGCGCATTTCCAGTTCACGCGTTTGCTTGATCGAGTATTCGGTCAGGTCGCGGATGATGGTGTCGACGTCGCGGCCCACATAGCCCACTTCCGTGAACTTGGTGGCTTCGATCTTGATGAAGGGCGCGTTGGCCAGCTTGGCCAGGCGGCGGGCGATTTCGGTTTTGCCCACGCCGGTGGGGCCGATCATCAGGATGTTCTTGGGGTGGATTTCGTGGCGCAGGGGTTCGGCGACCTGCTGGCGGCGCCAGCGGTTGCGCAGAGCGACCGCCACCGCGCGCTTGGCGCGGTTCTGGCCGACGATGTATTTGTCGAGTTCGGAGACGATCTCTCCGGGCGTCATGTTGGATGCGGACATGAGGGCGAATCCTTGAAGCTAGAGCGGGCTGGGGAAGCGGCCGCGGCGCCAGGGGCGAGCCCCGCGCGCCGCGTGGCGGGCGTCAGTCGCCCAGCGTTTCGATGACGTGGTTCTGATTGGTGTAGATGCAGAGGTCGCCGGCGATTTCCAGCGATTGCTTGACGACGACCTCGGGCGACAGCTCGGTGTTGCGCAACAGCGCCAGCGCGGCCGACTGGGCATACGCGCCGCCGGAGCCGATGGCGGCCAGGCCGTGTTCGGGTTCCAGGACGTCGCCGTTGCCGGTGAGCACCAGCGTGTGCTCGGTGTCGGCCACGATCAGCATGGCTTCCAGACGGCGCAGGACGCGGTCCGTGCGCCAGTCGCGGGTGAGTTCGACGGCCGCGCGCATCAGGTTGCCCTGATGCTTTTCAAGTTTGGCTTCGAAGCGTTCCTGCAACGTGAATGCGTCGGCGGTGGCGCCGGCGAAACCGGCCAGGATCTTGTCGTGGTACAGGCGGCGGATTTTGCGGGCCGTGCCCTTGACGACGATGTTGCCCAGGGTGACCTGGCCATCGCCGCCGAGTGCGACGCGGTTGCCGCGGCGCACACACACGATGGTGGTGGCGTGAAATTGTTCCATGCGTTCCTTCCTTTGAAAGGACTAGCTGGGGGCAGATTCGGGGAAATCAAGCTTGCGGGAGACCGCAAGTAAAAAAGGCCATGCTGGAAACCAGCATAGCCTTTCAGGGCATGGCGTGAATAACGGGACGGATCAGTCGCCGTACAGCTTTTGGCGCATTTCACGGCGTTCCTGCGCTTCAAGCGACAGGGTGGCCGTGGGGCGGGCCAACAGGCGGGGTACGCCAATCGGTTCGCCGGTTTCTTCACACCAGCCGTATTCGCCGCTGTCGATGCGGGCGATGGACTGTTGCACCTTTTTCAGCAGCTTGCGCTCGCGGTCACGGGTGCGCAGCTCCAGGGCGTGTTCTTCCTCGATGGTGGCGCGGTCGGCGGGATCGGGCACGAACTGCGTTTCGCGCAGGTGCTCAGTGGTCTCGCCGGCGTTGGCCAGGATGTCCTGTTCGAGTTGTTTGAGCCGTTCCTTGAAGAAAGCCAATTGGCGTTCGTTCATATAGTCGGACTCGGGCATGGCCAGCAATTCCTTCTCGCTGGGCAGATCAATCGCCGTATCGCTCGTCGACTTGCTTGATTTTTTGGTTGCTGCCTTGGTAGCCATGAAAACACTCCACTATGAATCGATCCTGGCGCGGGCGTCCTTTCCCGGTCGTGTTGCTGGTTGCTTACGCTATTCGTACCTCACAGTACTGCCTTCGTCGCATTGCGTCACGTCAGGAAGGGGGATTACCCCGCCAGGCACTGCTCCAAGCCCCGGGTGAAAATCTCCTGGGGCAGCTTACGTCCAATGAACACCATCTTGGTGGACGGTTTTTCGGCCGCGGTCCACGGCTTGCCGGGTTCGGCGCCCATCATCATGTGCACACCCTGGAACAACATGCGGCGGTTGATGCCCTTCATGTACAGGATGCCCTTGTAGCGCATCAGGTCGGGGCCATAGACCTGAACCACGCCGCCCAGGAATTCCTCAAGGCGCGCGGGATCGAACGGCTTGTTGGAACGGAACACGAACGCGCCGATTTCGTCGTCGTGCTGGTGGTGGTGGTGATGGTGGGCATGATTGCAATGCGCCCCGCAATCGCCGTCGTGATCATGGGCATGATCGTGGCCATGGCCGTGATCGTGTCCGTGGTCGTGCCCATGCTCGTGCGAGTGGGCGGCGTCGGGGTGTTCATCGGCCAGGAATTCCGGGTCGATGTCCAAAATGGAATTCAGGTTGAAGCCGCTGATGTCGATGATCGACTTCAGGTCGACTTCGCCGAAATTGACCGGCGTGATCGGCGCGCGCGGGTTCATGTGAACCAGGCGGTGGCGCAGCGCTTCGTAGTCAGCTTCGTTGACCAGGTCGCGCTTGGAGATCAGGATGCGGTCGGCGAAACCGACTTGCTTCTGGGCTTCAGGTTGTTCGTCGAGCGTGGACATGCCGTGCTTGGCGTCGACCACGGTCACCACCGCATCCAGGCGGTAGTACTCGGCGATGTCGTCATCCATGAAGAACGTCTGGCAGACGGGGCCAGGGTTGGCCATGCCGGTCGTTTCGAGAATGACGCGTTCGAAATTCAGTTCGCCGGCTTCGCGCTTGGCGCGCAGCTCGGACAGGGTGCGCATCAGGTCGCCACGCACCGTGCAGCAGACGCAACCGTTGGACAGTTCGATGATTTCTTCATCGCTGTCTTGCACGAGCAGGTCGTTGTCGATGCTTTCCGGTCCGAATTCGTTTTCGATGACCGCAACGCGGCGGCCGTGGAATTCGGTCAGGATGCGTTTGAGCAGGGTGGTCTTGCCCGCACCGAGAAAGCCGGTGAGGATGGTGACGGGAACCATTTTGTCCAAACTGCGCGGGGTGTTCATGGCGAAGCTGCTAGCGTGAGGTCAAGGCTGAAGTCTAGGCATTCAACCCACAGGCCTGACAGGGGAATTTCCCGTGCAGGATGAGGTTTGCCACAGGCTGCGAAGGCCGCCAATAGCGGCCGGACGCAGGATTACAGCACAGTCGGGGGCAGGGGGCAAACCCCGGGTCAACCCAGGGGGCCATAGCCGTCCGGATCGCGGCTGTACGCCGTCAAGTATCGGGCGATATCACTATTTTGGGGCGGTTTGCCGGATTTCAAGAGCGTCATGCGCCGGGCTCAGGCGGGCGCATGACGGCGATGGAATGACGGTTTTGAAATCCGGATGAGGCGCCGGCGGACACGCCCGTCCGGCGGATCAGGACTTAGTGATGATGGTGCTGATGGCCGGCGTCAGCGGGTTGCTTCTGCTGGCATTGGGGACACAACGCGCGAATTTCGGTTTCGTGCGTGGCCAGGGCGTAACCCGTTTGGGCGACGCGTTCGGCTAATTGGCGGCTCATGGCGGGGTCGGACACTTCAGCCACTGCGCCGCAGCCGGTGCAGACCACCAGCAGATCGTGCGGTGCGCCGCCTGCGTCGTGACAGGCGCTCCAGGCGTTGACGGCGTCCAGGCGGTGGATCAGGCCTTCGTCCATCAGGAAGTCCAGCGCGCGGTACACGGTGGGAGGCGCGGCGCCGGGGTGCACTTCGCGCATGGCGTCCAGCAATTCATAGGCCTTCAGACTGCGCCCGTGGCGCAGCAGCAGCTCAAGCACCTTGCGGCGGATGGGCGTCAGGCGGCGTCCGCGCTGTTCGCACAGCGTCTCGGCGACGCTGAGCTGGGCGCCGACGGTGTCGCTGCGGGGGGAACGGGGCGGAGCGGGCATGGCGGGCTTTATCTGAATGGAAGACGCGCGCGACGCGCGCGAGATGCCTGGAAGGTAGCAGAAAACATGGATATGCGGGTGAGG
>Ga0256902_1000113_pt1 | contig 19283 bp, 14 predicted proteins | sample MC6MC0690MT_FD_190192 | JGI IMG/M metagenome (GOLD analysis project Ga0256902, IMG submission 190192) | Metatranscriptome of enriched soil aggregate microbial communities from Iowa State University, Ames, United States - MC6-MC0690-MT... | ecosystem: Environmental > Terrestrial > Soil >... | reverse complement strand
ATTTACAGCAAAAATTAATTTTTATGAGAGTAGAGTTATTGTAATTTTTTTTGATGAATTCTTATTCTGTTGATTATGAAGAGTATTTGTGTATTTTATAAAAATGTCATATATTTGCAGGAGATTTACGGAAAAAATGGAAAGGCTTCTAAGAGAAAGCCTTTTTTCGTACTGTTAAATCAGGATATATATTATATGGAGTTTAGAAAAAATATTGAAACATTATTAAATGATTTCCTTCAGACAAGAGAAGATCTGTTTCTTATTGATTTGAAGTTTTCCGCAGGAGATGATATTACAGTAATCTTAGACGGAGATCAAGGTGTTACTGTGCAGGATTGTCTGGATGCAAGCCGTGCAATAGAATTTAATATGGATCGTGAAGAGCACGATTTTAGTCTGCAGGTAATGTCTGCAGGATTAAGCGAGCCGCTTTCAATTCCGAGACAGTTTCGTAAAAACATCGGAAGAGAAATTGAAGTTTTGCTGACGGATTCTTCAGAAATAGAAGGAGAGCTTGCAGAAGTAGACGAAGAGAAAATTACTCTTGTACTGCGTTACCGCAAACCGAAAGAAGTAGGTAAAGGTAAAGTAGACGTAGAGGAGGAAAAAGAAATTCCTTACTCTGACATAAAAAAAGCTTTGGTAGTACTTAAATTTTAAAAGAAAAAAAGATAAATGGATAATATAGCGTTGATTGAATCCTTTGGTGATTTTAAAGACGAAAAGGGGATCAGTAAAATTGATCTGATGGCGATCATTGAAGATTCTCTAAAGACTTTGTTGAGAAAAAGATTTGATTCTGATGATCACTTTGATGTAATTGTAAACCCTGACAAAGGTGACTTTCAGATTTTCTTAAATAAAACCATTGTTGAAGACGAAATGTCTGAAGATGATGATTTGGAAATTGAAATCACTGAAGCTAAAAAAATAGATCCAACTTTTGAAGTTGGTGAAGATTTTACCATGGAAATTCCGGTAGCGCAGTTGGGAAGAAGAAATATTTTGACGCTGAAGCAGATTTTAGCAACAAAATTGCAGGAGCATAACAATGCGATGTTGTATGATCAGTTCAGAGACAGAATCGGAGAAATTGTAATCGGAGAAATTCACCATATTCGTCACAAACATGTGATCTTGTTGGATGATGAAGGGAACGAGTTTATCTTGCCTAAAGAAAACCAGATTCCATCAGATTTCTTCAAAAAAGGAGAAAACATTAGAGCAATTGTTGAAACTGTAGATTTTAAAGGTTCAAAACCACAAATTATCATTTCGAGAACAGCTCCTAAATTCTTAGAGAAATTATTGGAATTAGAAATTCCTGAAATCCAGGACGGAACAATCATTCTTAAAAAAGCAGTGAGAATTCCTGGTGAAAAAGCGAAAATAGCAGTGGATGCTTACGACGACAGAATCGATCCTGTAGGAGCTTGTGTCGGGGTGAAAGGTTCTAGAATTCACGGTGTCGTAAGAGAATTAAGAAACGAAAATATAGATGTAATTCAGTGGTCTAAAAACCCTGAGATTATGGTGAAGAGAGCTTTAGGAAATGTTACCATCAATAAAATTGACATCAACGAAGAGACAAACTATGCATTGGTTTATACTCCAATTGAAGAGATTTCTAAAGTTATCGGTAAGCAAGGACAAAATATCAGATTGGCTTCTTGGCTTTCTGGATACGAAATTGACGTGTTTAGAGAAGCAAGTGAAGATGATGATGTTGACTTGAGAGAATTCAATGACGATATCGAACAGTGGATTTTGGATGAGTTTAAGAAAGTAGGTCTTACAACTGCAAAATCTGTCTTAGATAAAGATACGACAAGTCTTTTAAATATGGTAGACTTAGAAGAGGAAACCATCGAAGACGTGAAACGTATATTGAAGGAGGAATTTGAAGATTAATATTTAGAAATAAATTTTAATAACAGTAAAAAAGAATACTTTAATTTTAAGAATTAAAAAAAACAGTAAATAATATAGATGCCAAAAATAAGATTAAATAAAGCGGTTAAGGAATTTAACATATCGATGTCTAGGCTGGTAGAGTTTTTACAGTCTAAGGATATTGTGGTTGAAAACAATCCTAACGCTCAATTAGAAGAAGCGGCATATTCTGCATTGGAAGCTGAGTTTGCCAAAGACGGTGAGCAACGTAAAGCTTCCCATGAGGTGGTTATTTCTAAAGTTCCGGAAGAAAAACTGGAGATGGAAGAAAAGAAAGCACCTGAAGTAATAAGAGCTAAAGCTAATACAAAACCAGAAACCAGAATTTTAGGTAAAATCGATCTTGAGCCTAAAAAAGCTGAACCTGTTGCGGAAGAACCAACTCCTGCACCAGCTGCACCTGTAGAAGAAAAAAAAAAGAAGAGAAAGTAGAAGTGAAGGAGGTGAAAGAAGAGGTAAAAGCTGCAAAAGAAGAAGTGGTACCAGTTTCTGAAGTAAAAGCAACTCCTGAAAGGCAAGAATTCAAGGTTTTGGATAAAATTGATCTTTCTCAAATAGAAGGAAACAGAAACAGACCTGCAAAAAAAGATAAACCTAAAACAGAAGAGGTGAAAGCAACAGCAAAACCAGCTGAACCTGCTAAAGAAACACCAAAACCGGTTGAAAAACCTGTAGAAAAAGTGGAAGAAAAAAAAACCTGAATCTACTAATGAGGAACCTCAGGAACCTCAGAAAATAGAAACTGTTTATCAAAAACTTGACGGTCCTAAAATCGTTGGTGAAAAAATTGATTTAACTCAGTTTGCACCAAAACCAAACTCAGGAGCTAAAAAGAAAAGAAAGAGAATTGAAAAGCCGGGCGGTCCTAACCAGAATACTGGGAACAACCAACAAGGTGGAAACAATCAGCAAGGCGGTCAAAACCGTCCTCAAGGTCAAAATGGACCAGGAGGAAACCGTCCGCCGGGACAAGGTGGTTATCAAGGAAACAGACCTCCAGGACAAGGTGGTCAAAACCGTCCGGGTGGTCCTCAAGGTAACAGACCTCCGGGACAAGGTGGTCAAAACCGTCCTCAAGGACAAGGTGGTGGAAACCGTTTCGGAAACAACAGACCGGGACAGAGAACCATGCCTGTTGAGTTAACCGATGAGCAAGTTAAAAACCAAATCAAGGAAACCCTTGAAAAACTAACCAATAAAGGAGGGAAATCTAAATCTTCTAAACATAGAAAAGATAAGAGAAGTTTCCGTAGAGAGCAAGACGAGCGTCAGCAAGAAATTGATGCAGCAGACAGAACATTAAAAGTAACCGAGTTCATCACTGTTGGTGAATTGGCAAGTTTAATGAATGTTTCTCCTACTGAAGTAATCTCAGCTTGTTTCTCTTTAGGAGTAATGGTTACCATGAACCAAAGATTAGAAGCCGATACTTTATTGTTGGTGACTGATGAGTTTGGATATAAAATTGAATTCTCAGATGCTGATCTTGAAGATACAGACGCAGATGATGAAATCGATACTGAAGAAAGCCTTGTTTCAAGAGCACCAATTGTAACAGTAATGGGACATGTTGACCACGGTAAAACTTCATTGTTGGATTACATTAGAAAAACTAACGTAATTGCTGGTGAATCAGGTGGAATTACACAGCATATCGGAGCCTACAACGTGAAACTGGAAAATGGTCAGAGAATTACATTCTTAGATACACCAGGTCACGAAGCCTTTACTGCGATGAGAGCCAGAGGTGCACAGGTTACCGATATTGCAATTATTGTAATTGCAGCGGATGATGATGTAATGCCTCAAACGAAAGAAGCAATTTCTCACGCACAGGCTGCAGGGGTACCAATGATTATTGCAATCAACAAAGTGGATAAGCCGAATGCAAACCCTGATAACATCCGTCAACAACTTTCCGGAATGAATATTTTGGTAGAGGAATGGGGAGGAAATGTTCAGGCTCAGGAAATTTCAGCTAAAATGGGTAATAATATGGATCTTTTATTAGAGAAAGTATTGTTACAGGCAGAAATGCTTGAATTAAAAGCTAATCCTGAACGTGCTGCAAACGGAGTTGTAATTGAAGCATCTTTAGATAAAGGTAGAGGTTATGTAGCAACAATGTTAGTGCAAACCGGAACTTTAAAAGTAGGAGATTATGTAGTAGCAGGTAAAAATCACGGTAAAGTAAAAGCTTTATTGGATGAAAGAGGGAAAAACCTTGAAGAGGCAGGACCTTCAATTCCAGCAACAATCTTAGGTTTAGACGGAGCGCCTACAGCAGGTGATAAATTCCGTGTTTATGCCGACGAAAGTGAAGGAAAAGCTATTGCTAATAAGAGAGAGCAGTTACAGAGAGAACTTTCAATCAGAACGAAAAAACATACAACGCTTGAAGAATTAGGTAGACGTATTGCTTTAGGAGAATTCAAAGAATTGAATATTATCCTTAAAGGTGACGTGGATGGTTCAGTAGAAGCACTTTCTGATCAGTTACAAAGATTATCAACAGAAGAAATCAGCGTGAAAATCCTTCACTCAGGTGTTGGACAGATCACTGAATCTGATATCAACTTAGCGGCTGCGTCTGATGCAATTATCATCGGATTCAACGTAAGAGCTGGAGCAAATGCTAAAGATCTTGCTGACCGTGAGGAAATTGAAATCAGAACATATTCTGTAATCTATAAAGCAATCGACGAGGTGAAAGAAGCGATGGAGGGAATGCTTTCTCCGGAGATTCAGGAACAAGTAATCGGTAATGTTGAAATCCGTGAGGTATTCAAGATTTCTAAAGTTGGAACTATCGCAGGTTGTATGGTTCTTACCGGAAAAGTAACGAGACAATCGAAAGTAAGATTACTAAGAGATGGTATCGTGAAATTTGACGGAGAGCTTGAAAGCTTAAAACGTTTCAAAGACGACGTAAAAGAAGTTACGAAAGGCTACGAATGTGGATTGAACCTTAAAGGCTATAATGATATCGAACAAAACGATATTCTTGAAGTATACGAAGAGGTTGCTGTGAAGAAGAAATTGAAGTAATTTAATTTTATAAATAATTTAAAACCATTCCTTTCGGAATGGTTTTTTCGTAAAAAGACATTTGTTTGGATTGATTCTAAATAATTTTTTTTGTTTTGGTTAAAATTTCTTAAAACTATATGATTTAGTTGAAAGATTTTATTTTTAATGATTTTTGTTAGACTTTATTATTGAATTTTAATTAATTCTTTATTTTTCTAGTATATCAAGTAAAAAAAAAGAATTTATATAAGTTAAAAATTTGCATATGTTAATATTTATTAACATATTTGCTCATTAAAAATATTAAAATTTTGTTAATATGAATGTTAAATTACGTGTATTAAGTGCGGGGGCGTTGTTCTTTATAGGATCAATGGCTTATGCGCAAACAACAAAAAAAGACACAAATAATGTCAAGGTTGATAAGGAGGCTGTCATTGACGAAGTTGTTTTAGTAGGGTATACTCCAAAGAAGAAAGGAGATATTACTACTGCTGTAGCTACAATCAAGTCTTCAGAAATTAACAATGTACCAGTAGGTAACTTTGTACAGAATTTAGGAGGAAGATTAGCTGGGGTTGATATCATGGTAGGTTCTGGTCAACCTGGAACTGGTGGTAATATTATTATTAGAGGGGTTGGATCTATCAACGGAGGTACTACTCCTTTATATGTAGTTGACGGTGTACCTTTGAACTCTACTGCATTTGCAGCATTAAACCCAAATGATTTTGAAGAAATAACTGTTCTTAAGGATGCAGCTTCTAAATCTATGTATGGAGCAGCAGCAGGAGCTGGGGTTGTAGTAATTAAGACAAAGTCTGGTAAAAGTGGTTTCCAAGTTCAGTATACAGGACAAGCGGGTATCTCTCAGAAGAGTAAATATAAATATCAGCTAATGGATGCTGATCAGTGGCTTTCATGGAATAACTCTTGGGGGAATTTCAGCGATGCTGAAGTTGATCAGTATAAAGCAACAGGTGTTAATACAGACTGGACGAAATCATTTTTAAGAACTGGGTTCTCAATGACAAATGATATTGCTATTTCTGGTGGAGCAAATAATACGAATTATTATTTCTCTTTAGGACAGTTTAGTCAAGATGGTATCGCTCAAGCTTCTAGCTTAGATAGATATACTTTGAATGCTCGTATTAATTCAGGGAATGGAACAAACTTTAGATTTGGGACACAAACAAATTTGAGTTTTAACAGACTGAAAGGAATTGTAGGAGAGGCAGGAGTATTTACAAATAACCCTTTCTTTGCAGTGAATACGGCGCCGGTTTTGGCACCATATAACGCTAATGGAACTTTCGCTACTGGGACAGGACTTTTCGGAGAGCCTAACTATGGAGCGCGTGCTTTAGAGCAAGCATTAACTGGAGAAAGAGGAAGAAATCAGATTAAAATAATTACAAGTGCATTTGGGGAATATGATATAAACTCAAACTTCACCGCAAGAGTATTTGGAGGTATTGATCATACACAGAACAATACTACAAATTATTCAAATCCAAACTCTTATTACGGATCTACAACAGCTCCTGGACAATCTGGGGCGTTGTCAAGAGCTCTAGCAAGCGCATCTACAATTACAACAAATGCAAGATTATCCTATAAAAATACTTGGGATGATGTGCATAATTTTAGTGCATTCGTTTTGGGAGAATATGTTGGTAGATTTAGAGAGAATTTTGGCTATACAGGATATGGTTTAGATAAGGCATTTGGAGCTACGCCAGTAGGAATTACTGTTGCTCAAAATATCTTGCCAGTAATTAATGGAGGAAGTACAAGATTCACGACGTTAGCAGTTTTAGGATCATTATCATATAACTATGATAGTAAATACTATATTGATGCCAATATTAGAAGAGATGTTAGTTCACAATTTGCAATGGGTAAAAAAGCAGGTACTTTTGGTGGTGCTTCTGTAGCTTGGGCAATCAGCAAAGAAGATTTTTTATCTGATACAAAAGTTAACAATTTAAAATTGAGAGCAAGCTGGGGGATTACAGGTAACTTTGGAGACCCAACATCTATAAATCCATATAATGATTTACAGTATTATAACTATGGAGGATTGTATAATACAACAAGATCACTTGCTGTAGGATCACCATTAAATCAAAACTACAGATGGGAAATGGAAAACCAAATTAATATTGGTTTAGACTATGGTTTGTTTAATGATAGAATTTGGGGGTCTGTTGATGTTTATGATAGACAAACAAAAAATTTATTTTTAGATTATAGCTTATCTGCTACTTCGGGATTCCTTACAATACCTAATTATAACTCAGGTAAAATGAGTAATAAAGGGGTAGAAGTTGATTTACATGGAGATATTGTTAAAAATTCTGATTTAACAGTTTCTGTATTTGCAAACTTCTCATATAATAAAAATAAAATTTTAGATCTAGGTCAGGTTAGTCAATTTGAATCAGGTACATCAATTATCAGAGTTGGTGAGGCTTACGGTAGTCACTTTATTGTAGGTTGGGGTGGAGTTGATCCTCAAACAGGTAACCCAATCTATCAAGATGTAAATGGTAATCCTACTCAGGTTTATGATGCCGTTAATAATAAAACTGGATGGGGTACTTATTTAGCGCCATACACTGGAGGATTTGGTCTTGATTTAAAGTATAAAGGATTCTTCTTGAATTCTCAATTCCAATGGAAAAGTGGATATTCAAGATTTAATAACCAAAGATTCTTCCAAGAAAATCCTGACTTCTGGTACTTAAACCAAAATGTAAGCCAATTAGATATTTGGACTACACCTGGTCAGATTACAGATGTACAAAGAGCAGGAACTAAAGTTGAATTTACATCTAAATTTATTGAAGATGCTTCATTCCTAAGATTTAAAAATGTAAGATTAGGTTACGATTTCAAAAAATCATTCTTAACAGGTGCAGGTATTAAGGGGATAACTATATTTGCTGATATCAATAACGTTTATACTTGGACTAAATGGACAGGTTTCGATCCGGATGATGATAATAATATTGCACAGTATGAATATCCTACTCCTAGAATTATCACTATCGGAACTACATTAACTTTCTAAATAGATAAAAAATGAAAAAAAGAATATTAAATATTATATTAATCGGTGCAATAGGATTAACATCTTTAAACTGTACAGATTTAATTGAAGATGTATCTCCAGATGCATTACCCGAAAACGGCCAGACATTAACCGATGTTACCATCTTGGAAAGATTGCTTGTAAACACATACCAAACAATGCCGATAGGGCAAGAGTCTTTTGTACAAGCTATGATGTCTGATGAAGCGAGAATTGCAACTACAAATAATGGAAGTGGTGTTTTTCTATGGGGTAGAACATTCACTTCTCAGGATAGTGATGTTGAAGCTCTTTGGAATAGTGGATATAGAACAGTATTTACAGCAAATAAAGTATTAGATAACATTGATAATGTTACTAATAATGGTGCTAATGGTCTTAATAAAAATCAAATTAAGGCAGAAGCATTAGGAATGAGGGCGTTTGCTCACTTTATTATTTTAAAGAACTTTTCACCTAAATATAACCCTACTGCATTAGGTTGTGCGTATATTAAATCTGCCAATATAGAGAATATCTATGATACTCCTCCAAGAAGCAATATGCAGACTTCTTATCAAAACGTTCTTAGTGATTTAAATGCTGCATTAGCTTTAAATCCTACGAATACATTGAATATGAGAATGAGTAAGGATGCCTTAAATGCAATTAAGGGTTTGGTTTATCTTGAAATGGGAGATAACGCAAATGCAATTACTTTTGCAACTGCGGCTATTGGTACTCGTGTATTAAAAGGAGGACCTGAGGTTCCGACTGCCCCTGGTGCAAAACAAACTGAAATTACTAATATTTGGACTGATCCAATTACAGGTGCAGGAACTATCTCTAATGCAGTTGATGGAAGCGAGGTTATTTTTCAACAAATCAATATCGCAGGAGCGGTTAGCTTTAATATGGGAGCTCTTTACAGATCACCTTCTTTAGGGGTATTTTGGAACGCTTCTACAACGTTGAAGTCAAAATATACTGCAGGAGATTATAGAATTGCGGCTTATTACAGAACTTTCGGGACGCCATCATCGTTAACAACAGTCTTTAATAAATATTATGGACCTGCTACAACTCCAGGAATTGCAAATATTAAAGCAATAAGATTGGCTGAAATGATTTTAGCAAGAGCAGAAGCTAAAGCTAAATCTGGTGATTTGGCAGGTGCATTTGCTGATTATTCTTTAATTAGAGTATCTCGTAACGCTGGTACTAGTGTTGCCTTTACTTCTACACAAGATGCGATTGATAAGATTTTGGACGAGAAATTTAGAGAATTCCCATTAGAAGGTAAAAGAATGATCGATCTTAAGAGAAATGGTAAGACGGTTACAAGATTATCGACTGATACTACAGTTGCTTATCCAAATACATCTTTCCCTAATGTAGATAAGATGACTTTACCAATTCCTTATTCTGAAATATTTGCTAACCCAAATATGCAGCAAAACGTAGGATGGTAATTGAAATATTACAAACCTATAACCCACATGATTCATGTGGGTTTTTTATTGCCTTTTATTTCTTATTTTTGCTGTACAAAAAATATTCATGAAATACCTTTTTCTAATCATATTTTTCCTTGCTTCATTTACTAAAGCTCAGGTTATTGTCAATAAAACAGACTCTAACATGCTTGAGAAAAAACTAAAAGATACCTTAGTAATAGATTCAGGGACAAAAGATTCTCTTAAAATTTTTAAGCCGACGATTAATGATTATCAGTATCAGACTCAGTTTTCTGAAAAGAAAATCTTTGATACAGCGATGACTTTTAATAAGACGTATATTTTTTCTCAGTACAATAACAGAGATAATTTTGGAAGAGTGCAGTTTGCAAACATCGGATCAGGATTCAATCCTTTATCTTATGAAGTAAATGCCGAACAAAATCTTTCTCTATTACCAACAAATAAGTCGTATGGTATTTTAGGAATTAATGACATTAAATATTACGATGTAAAAACTCCTACGGCTACCTTTATTTATCATACTGCGATGAAAAACGGTGCTGCTTTGCAGTCAACTTATACCCAAAATATAGGGAAGAGATTCAATTTTGCTTTAGATTATATGGGACTTCGTTCTCAAGGATTTTACAGAAATTCATTGTCGGCAAATAACAATACTTTATTTTCAGGACATTATACATCCAAAAGTGGAGATTATGAATTGTTTGCTCATTACCTTCATCAAAATGTAAACAATCAGGAGAATGGTGGAATTGTAAATGATGATCTTTTCCAATCAGGAGATAGTGAGTTTAGAAATCGTGATAGAGCTTTGGTGAATTTAGCATCATCCAGCTCACAATATTCTTATAGAAGATACTATTTGAGTCATCAGTTTACTCCTTTTAATGCTGAAAAATTCCCTTTTAGAATTCGACATACAATTTTCAATCAAGGAAATAAATATTATTATAACCAAGGTAGTTTAGAGCCATATTGGTACACTTCTGAAGCCGAAATTGTTAATGTTTTTCCTCTTGCAACCAAAAAGTATTCAAATAATTTCAGCAATACCTTCAGTTTAGTTTTCGATAACGAGCGTTTTAAATTAGATGCAGGATTAAGATATCAAATGTTGAAATTCGGAGTAGATCAAATTACATTGCCTATTCTTCAAATTCCTTCTGAAATGAAAGAAAACAGATTAGGAGCTGTCGGAAATCTACAGATTAAACTTTTCGATAAATTTCAGGTCAATTCATTCTTAGAAATTTCAAAAGGAAATCAGTTTGGGAATTATTTGAAGACGACAAACAATATAAAGTTTGAGCCGATTAAAGATTACTTTGTGAATGCAAAAGTAAATTTCCAAAGCTCATATCCGTCGTTTAATTATCTTGCGAATGCTTCGGTATACAATAATTTTAATTATTTCCTTAGTGATGCAAAAAATCAGTCGGTAACAGAAATTGGTGGAAATGTTAATTTAAAATGGTTCCAAACTCAACTTTTTGCCAACTATTTTAGAGTAGATAATTATACTTATTTTGATGCTGCAGCAATGCCGAGACAGAGCGCAAATTCTGTAAATATTTCTCAAATCGGAGGTGATGCTACTTTCAGTTATGGTAAATTTCATTTAAATACCAGATTGCAGTTTCAAAATGTTTTAACCAATAAAGAATTATTACCATTGCCTTCTTTTATAGGAAGAGCGAACTTTTTCTTTCAGTCTAAAGCATTCAAAAATGCAGCAGAAATTCAGGCTGGTTTAAAAGTGTATTATTTCTCAAAATTTGCGACAAGAGAATATTTCCCGATTCTTAACGAATATATTTTGCCAAGCGCAGATTCTTTCTCAATCGGAGGACAGCCAATTGCTGATTTATACGTTAATATGAAAGTGAAAAGAATGTTTTTCTTTATCGAAGGTCAGCAAATAGGAACGGTCGTTTCACCAAACAAATCGTATGCATTCCCACATTATCCGGTCTATGATTTTAGATTGAATATTGGGATTTTATGGTATCTGTTCAACTAAAATTTAATCAGGTTGAAAACAATAAACAAAATAGCATTCAGCGAAATCGAAAGTATTCCAAAATTGGTAAAAGATTTCCTGAATCATGATATACAAGGATTTGAAGCACAAACTTTTTCGCTTGAAAATTTTGCTCAGCAAATTCATTTAAAACAAAATTCTTTTATAGTAGAAAAAAAAGAAATTCTATCTGAAACAATAAAATCACAACTTTCAGATTTTAAGTTATCTTCTAAACAGACAGAGAACTTAGAAAATCTTAAGCATAAAAATACATTTACCATTACAACCGGACATCAGCTTAATCTGTTTTCCGGACCTGTTTTTTTTGTATACAAAATTCTTCAGACGATAAAAACCTGTACTTATTTACAGCATAATTTCCCTGATTTTAATTTTGTTCCGGTGTATTGGATGGCTTCTGAAGATCATGATTTTGCAGAAATTAATCATTTTAAAACCGAGAATAATTATTACGAAATCAATGAGAAATCGGGAAGTGCAGTTGGGAGAATTCAAATCAACGATACTTTTTTTATTTCTGAATTTGAAAAAGAATTTAAAGATTCTGTTTTCGGAACTGAGCTTATTTTAATGCTTAAAGAAGCTTACAAAAACGGAAATACTTTAACGAAAGCTATTCAGACTTTGGTTAACAGGTTGTTTTCAGATTTTGGTTTGTTGATTCTTGATGGTGATTCCAAAGCATTAAAAAATCAGATTAAAGATGTTTTTAAAGATGAGCTTGAGAATTTCAGTTTACATAAAAACTCAAAAGATAAAGTAGATTTTCTGACGGATAAATATGGTAAAGTTCAGGTAAATCCGCGTGAAATTAATTTATTTTATCTTTCTGAAACCCGCGACAGAATTGATTTTGACGGCGAAAATTATATCGTTGTAGATAAAAACATTCAGTTTACCAAAGAAGAAATTCTAAGCGAGCTTGAAAACTATCCCGAAAAGTTTAGTCCAAATGCATTGATGCGACCTGTTTATCAGGAAACTGTTTTGCCCAATCTTGCCTATATCGGTGGAAATGCCGAAATCATGTATTGGCTTGAGCTGAAAGATTATTTTACTCAACTTAATTTACCGTTTCCAATTTTAATTCCGAGAAACTCGATGCTGTTTTTAAAAGAAAAAACAATCGGTAAAATCGAAAAATTAAATTTAAAACTGGATGACTTCTTTCAGAATTTCGCAAAAATCACGAATGATAAGATTTTAGATAATAATGAGATTCTTCATTTGCTTAATGATAAAGAAAATCTTCTGACGAAACAATTTTCAGAATTAAAAAATGCAGCCGAAAATACAGATCAGTCTTTTGGAAATCTTGTAAAAGCAGAAGAAACAAGACAATTGAAATCTTTCGAAAGAATGAAAAAAAGACTTCTTCGTGCTGAAAAAATAAAACAAAACGAATTGTTGGAGCGTTTAGAAAATCTGTTTTTAGATGTTCATCCTTCAAAAACGTGGCAGGAAAGAATATATAATTTCTCTGTATTCTTTGCAGATTTCGGATATTCTTGGATAGAATTTTGCATGGAAGAAATGGTGGTAGAAGATTCAAAATTAATAATTGTTGCCATTTAATTTTAAAGAAGTATTTTTGTAAATTATAATATCGAAAATGATTAAGAGGTTTTTTGTACTATCTGGTTTATGTTTGTTTCTTGGTTTAACTGCTCAGAAAACACACACGGTTATAAAAGGTGATACTCCCTACAATATTTCAAAGAAATACGGAATTTCTGTAGACGAGCTGTTGAAGTTGAATCCTAAAGTTAAAGACGGAAAACTGGCGATTGGAGATGTGGTTACCGTAAAATCGGGAACTGCAAATGCGGTTGCTGCAAAAACTCCTGTTGTAAACACCTCTTCTAAAACAGGAAAAATCATTCTTCAGCCTAAACAAACAGTTTACGGAATTACAAAACAGTACAGAATTTCTGAAACCGATTTGAGAAAGCTCAATCCAGAGTTAGATTCTCACATGAAAATCGGCGATGAAATCACTTTACCTCTTGATAGCATCAAAAAATATGGTGGAAATCAGGCTGTAGCTACTACAGTAACAAAACCTGTCGAAACTGTTACTGAAACTGCTCCGGTAAATAATAACAAAACTAAAATGGATTCCGGAAACGAAAGATCTTCAGCCGGAAATTCTCATTCTAATCAGGATGAATACGCTACTTATACCGTTGAACAAGGCGATACCGTTTTTTCAATTGTGAATAAGTTCGGAATTACAATTGATGAACTGGTTTCATTAAATCCTGAATTATCAAAAGGTTTAAAAGCCGGAATGGTTATCAAAATAAGAAAGCTTGATGCTGCTTATATCAAAAAGAATGGCGATGCTTTAAGTGTTGTTTTGATGCTTCCTTTCGGTTACAATACTGGTGAAACGCAATATCGAGCAATGGCGACAGATTTCCTTACGGGAGCTAAATTAGCGATTGAAAGAAATGCTTCAGCCGGACAGAAATTAGATATTAAAATTGTTGATTCTGGTAACGAAGCTTCATTTAAAAGCTCTTTATCACAAATCAATCCAAATAATACCGATTTAATTATCGGACCTTTCTTCAAGTCGAATGTAATTGATCTTTTAGATTTTACTAAAACTCAGAAAATTCCTGTAGTCGCTCCATTTGCGAACTCACCGGAATTATATAATTACAGCAACCTGATTATCGTTGAAACCAACGATCAGACGTATGCCGATAAAATTGCGGAAGAAGTAAAATCGGTGTATTCTGATCAGAAAATTTATATTGTTGCAGACGCTAAAAAAGACAATGCCAATTATCTGAAGTCAAGCCTTGAGAAAAATGTTAAAAATGCTCAGATTATTGTTGTAAATGCTGCTTCAGAAATCCAGCTGGATCAAAATATGATGACAGGACAATCTGCTCCGGTTATTGCAATTTTGGCAAGCGATAATGATACGGTAGGTGAAGCTTTTTCAAATAAAGTAATTGCTTTGTCTAAAGAAGTTCAGGGTATGAAAGCATTCAGTATGTATGCTGTTCCGAGTTTCGATAAAAAAGTAGATGAGTTGAGCCAGGCAAGTTTGGTGTATCTGATGGACAGAAAAATCAACGCTGATGGAAATTTTGAAAAAGAAATCTTAGCTGCTTACAAATCAAAATACTGCAAAACTCCTGGGAAATATGCGGTAATTGGTTTTGATGTGGTAAACGATATGCTGACAAGAGAAAACAAAAAAGGAGAAATCTTTAAACAAATCAATAAAGTACAGACTCAGTTGGCTACTAAATTTGAATTTGTAAAATCTAAATCAAACGGAGCTTATGTAAACACAGGCTTCAGAGTGATCAGATTGGTTCCTTAATTTCTTTAAGGACTTTATATTAAACTATATTTGTATTAAACTTTAAATAAATAAATGAAAGCACTTGTATTTCCTGGTCAGGGATCACAGTTTGTAGGTATGGGAAAAGAATTATACGATTCCCGTAAAGACATTAAAGATCTGATGGAATCTGCTAACGAAATTTTAGGTTTTGATATTCTTTCCCTTATGTTTAGCGGGACAGATGAAGATCTTAAGAAAACGGAGGTTACTCAACCTTCAATATTCATACATTCAGTTGCTGCTTTAAAAGCGGTAAACGGTCTTGGTGCCGAAATGGTTGCAGGACACTCTTTAGGAGAATTTTCTGCATTGGTTGCCAATGGAGTTTTATCTTTTGATGACGGTTTGAAACTTGTTTCTGAAAGAGCTAAAGCAATGCAGGCTGCTTGTGATGCAAACCCAAGTTCTATGGCTGCAATTCTAGGTTTGGATGATGCTAAAGTGGAAGAAATTTGTGCATCAATCAGTGGAGTAGTGGTTCCTGCAAATTACAATTGTCCTGGGCAATTGGTAATTTCTGGTGAAACGATCGCTGTAGAAGAAGCTTGTGTTAAATTAAAAGAAGCTGGAGCAAAAAGAGCATTATTATTGCCGGTAAACGGGGCTTTTCATTCGCCATTAATGCAACCTGCACAAGAAAGATTAGCTGCTGCGATTGAGAATACGAAATTCAGAAAGGCAACTATTCCTGTTTATCAGAATATTACAACAACTGCTGTTACAGATCCGGATCAGATTAAAGCTAATCTTATCGCTCAGTTAACGGGGCCTGTAAAATGGACACAGTCTGTTCAGAATATGATTAAAGACGGTGCTACAAATTTTGTAGAAGTGGGTCCTGGAAAAACACTTCAGGGATTAATCAAAAAAATTGATAGCGCAGTAGCATCTGCTTCTGCCATCTAATTAAAATAAAAATGGGCGAAATTTATTCACCGGGAAAGCTTATGCTTACTTCAGAATATTTCGCTGTAGACGGATCTCTTGTCTTAGCGGTACCCACAAAGCTAGGACAGGAGTTTTTTTTTGAAGAAAAGCAAGACGGAAAATCAATTGTTTTCTGGGAAGCTTATCATCAAAACAAATTATGGTTAAAAGCTGTCATCGATTATAAAACATGGCAGATTCTTGAAACCAATATCAATCAAAGCGCAGAGTTTATTCTTAAAACTCTTAAAAATGTTCAGAGTCTTTCTGAAACTAAATTTAAAAGCACCGATACCTATCAATTAAAAACAAATCTTCAGTTTCCATCAGATTATGGTTTGGGAAGCAGTTCTACTTTAATGAACAATCTTGCCGAATGGTCACAGATTGACCCTTTCCATTTAAATTCTATAAGTTTGGGTGGAAGCGGATATGATATTGCAGTTGCTAATGCAAAATCTGCGGTGTTGTTTCAGAACAAACCCGAAATACATTTTGAGAAGATAAATTTCAATCCAACATTTAAAAATGACTTGATTTTTATTCATCTCAATCAGAAGCAAGACAGCCGTGAAGCAATTCAACTTTACAGGTCAAAAATAAAGTCTCAAATTATGGTAGATGAATTTTCAAATCTCACAAGAAATATTTTGTTATGTGATGAATTGGGAAATTTTTCAGAACTAATGATGCTACATGAGCAAAAAATTTCAGATTTTATTGAAATTCCGACAGTTAAGTCAAGGTTTTTCTCAGATTGCCCTAGTTTTGTTAAAAGTTTGGGAGCTTGGGGCGGCGATTTTGTAATGAGCTCAAAATTTGTAGGGTTTAAGGACTATTTTTGGGGAAAAGGTTTTACTACTGTTTTTGAGTGGGATGAAATAATCGGTTGTTAATCAGGTTTTTATATCTATCATTTTTTATTTGTCATTTTCGCTTATATGTTTATATTTATCCACGTTTAACAATTTGTTAATATTCATAATGTTAAACAGGCAAAAAGAAAAAGAAAATATAAGTAAAATGAAAAACGCTAAAATCGTCCAAGATTTACAAAAATTAGGAATTAAAGGAGATTACGAATTAATTTATAATCCTTCATACGAAGAGTTATATCAAGCGGAAGTTTCACCTGAAAATCAGGGTTTTGAGAAAGCTGAGCTTACAGAATCTGGTGCAGTTTCTGTAAAAACGGGAATTTTCACTGGCCGTTCGCCTAAAGACAGGTATATTGTTCAGGATGATGTTACAAAAGATACTATTTTCTGGGATGGTAAAGTAAATTTACCTACAACACCTGAAATTTTCGAATCATGTAAAGATTTGGTATTGACTCAACTTTCTGATGCGAAAAAGATTTATGTAGTTGATACTTTTTGTGGAACCAATATCGACACAAGATTAAAAGTAAGATTTATCGTTGAAGTTGCTTGGCAGGCACATTTCGTTACCAATATGTTTATCCGTCCTTCTCACTTCGAATTAGAAAACTTCGGAGAACCGGATTTTACAGTAATTAACGGATCAAAAACGACAAACCCTAATTGGGAAGCACAGGAATTAAATTCTGAAAACTTTGTCATGTTCAACCTTACTGAAAAACTTCAGATTATTGGAGGAACTTGGTATGGTGGTGAAATGAAAAAAGGAATGTTTGCAATGATGAATTATTATCTTCCGTTAAAAGGAATGGCATCAATGCACTGTTCTGCAAACGTAGGAGAAGAAGGAGATGTAGCGTTATTCTTCGGACTTTCGGGAACAGGAAAAACTACTTTGTCTGCAGATCCTAAAAGATATTTAATTGGTGATGACGAGCACGGTTGGGATAACAACGGAGTTTTCAATTACGAAGGTGGTTGTTATGCTAAAGTAATCGATTTGTCAGCAGAAAAAGAACCGGATATTTTCAGAGCTATTAAAAGAGATGCACTTCTTGAAAACGTTGTAGTACACGACGGTGTTGCTGATTATACAGATGGATCTATCACTGAAAACACAAGAGTTTCTTACCCGATTTATCATATCAACAAAATTGTTTTACCTTCTAAAGCAGGTCACGCAAGTAAGATTGTTTATCTTTCTGCTGATGCTTTCGGAGTATTGCCTCCGGTTTCTATTTTAGATGAAAACCAGGCTCAATATCACTTCCTTTGCGGATATACTTCAAAATTAGCTGGAACTGAAAGAGGAATTACTGAACCGGAACCATCTTTCTCACCTGCATTTGGTGAAGCCTTCTTAACATTGCACCCAACAATGTATTCTAAAACATTGATTGGGAAAATGAAAGAGCACGGTGCAAAAGCTTATTTGGTAAACACTGGATGGAACGGTACAGGAAAAAGAATTTCGTTAAAAGATACAAGAGCAATTATTGATTCTATCATCGACGGATCAATCGAAAAAGCTGAAAAAACAACGATCCCAGTAATGAATTTAGAAATTCCAACTTCATTGCCAAATGTTTCTGAAGGGATTTTAGATCCTAGAGATACCTACAATGATGTTGCAGAATGGGAAGAAAAAGCAAAAGATCTTGCTGCAAAATATATCAAAAACTTCGAGCAGTATTGCAATACTGACGAAGGCAAAAAGCTGATTGCTTCTGGTCCTCAATTGCAGGAACAGACCATTTAGAAATAGTGAAGAAAGGCTCATCAATTTGATGAGCCTTTTTTATTTTGGTATTTTAAAGAATAATCTGCGTAATCTCCAAAATCTGCGAGAGCAAAATTCATGAAGCATTTTACAAGATCATCTGTGAAAATCTGAGCGATCTGTGGGAATTTACTTCAAACTCAAAATAGCTAATCGATATCCCTCCATTCCAAATCCGGACAAAACTGCATCCGTACAAGCTGCCGTTACAGATTTTTGTCTAAATTCTTCTCTTTTGTAAATATTGCTGATGTGAACTTCTACTTTCAGTTTCTGAATATTCTTTAAACAGTCCGCAATTGCATAAGAGTAATGTGTGAAAGCTCCGGGATTAATAATAACCGCATCAAAATCATCTACTTGGAGTCTATTAATTAGTTCCCCTTCAATATTAGACTGAAAATAATTCAATTCATGTGCAGGAAATTCATCCTTTAATTTTTCTAAATACTCTTCCATTGAAACACTCCCATAAATTTCAGGTTCTCTCGTGCCTAACAGATTGAGATTAGGACCATTTATAATTAAAACTTTCATAGTATAAATTTAGAAAGTTTTTTTAATAAGTCGAAAGCTTTTCTATTTTAAATCATTTTTTAGAATTACATTATTTTTAATGATATTTATCATATTTAAGAATTTGATAATCTTTATAACCCCTTATTTTAGTGTTTTTTAAGAATGTATTAAGTTAATTTTTATTAAATAATAATTTAAAACCATAAAGTCTACTTGTTT
>Ga0256902_1000098_pt1 | contig 21325 bp, 19 predicted proteins | sample MC6MC0690MT_FD_190192 | JGI IMG/M metagenome (GOLD analysis project Ga0256902, IMG submission 190192) | Metatranscriptome of enriched soil aggregate microbial communities from Iowa State University, Ames, United States - MC6-MC0690-MT... | ecosystem: Environmental > Terrestrial > Soil >... | reverse complement strand
GCGGGACGCCCGGCTGCCCGCCGCGTGCCGCACACCGGCATGCGCCGCGCCATCGCCCGCCGCCTGACCGAAAGCAAGCAGAACGTGCCGCACTTCTACCTGTCGGTGGATTGCAAGATGGACGCGCTGCTGGCGCTGCGCGCGCAGGCGAATCATGGCGGCGCGGTGAAGCTGTCGGTCAATGACTTCATCGTGCGCGCGGCGGCGCTCGCCTTGCGTGAAGTGCCGGAAGTGAATGTCAGCTGGCACGAAGACGCTATCGAATACCACGCGGGCGCCGACATCTCGGTGGCGGTTGCGACCGACGGCGGGCTGGTCACCCCCATCGTGCGCGACGCGGACGTGAAGTCGCTGTCGGCCATCGCGGGCGAAATCGTGGAGCTTGCTGGCCGCGCCAAGATCAACCGCTTGAAGCCCGAAGAGTTCACGGGCGGCTCGCTGACAGTCAGCAACCTGGGCATGTACGGCATCAGCCAGTTCGCGGCCATCATCAACCCGCCGCAGGCCGCCATCCTGGCGGTGGGCGCCGCCGAACGCCGCCCCGTCGTGGCCGAGAACGGCGACCTGGTTGCCGCCACCGTCATGACGGTGACCTTGTCGGCCGATCACCGCGCGGTGGACGGCGCGGTGGGCGCGCGCTGGCTCGCCGCCTTCCGCTCCTTGATCGAAAACCCTGTGCGCATTTTGCTGTGAGCCCGACGATGACGAAGAACGTGTTTGATCTGGTCGTCGTCGGCGGCGGCCCTGGCGGCTATGTGGCCGCCATTCGCGGTGCGCAGCTGGGCATGTCCGTGGCGTTGGTGGAACGCGCGGAACTTGGCGGCATCTGCCTGAACTGGGGTTGCATTCCCACCAAGGCGCTGCTGCACAGCGCGACGGTGCTGCGCGCCTGCCAAGAGGCCTCGCACTACGGTGTCACGGGCGCGGGCGCAGCCCGGCCTGATCTGGCCGCCATGGTGGCCCGGTCGCGTAAAGTGGCGGGCCGCCTGGGACAAGGCGTGGCGCATTTGATGAAAAAAAACGGCGTGACAGTGTTCTCCGCCCGCGCCTCGCTAGCGGGCTCGGGCAAGCTGGCGCTGGATAACGGCACGACGCTATCGGCCAAGCACATCATTCTGGCTACCGGCGCGCGCGCCCGCGAGTTGCCGGCGCTGCCCGTGGGTGAGCGCATCTGGGCGTACCGCCAGGCCTTGATGCCCACCGAGATCCCGAAGTCGTTGCTGGTCGTCGGCGCAGGCGCTATCGGCGCCGAGTTCGCAAGCTTCTACCGCGCGATCGGATCAGACGTCACGCTGATCGACATGACGCCAGAAATCTTGCCGCAGGAAGACGCGGAAATATCGCAGCTGGCGCGCAAGGCATTCGAAAAGCAAGGCATCCGCGTGCTGACGCAATGCGCTGTGACGGCGTCGGCATTGACGGCGACGGGCGTCAACGTGACGCTGGATCAACAGGGCAAGAAAACGGAACTGGAGGTCGACCGCGTCATTGTCGCCGCCGGCATTGTCGGCAACGTCGAAGACCTGGGGCTTGAGAAGACGCGCGTGCGCGTCGAGAAGACCCACATCGTCACCGATGGCTTGTGCCGCACCGCCGAGCCCGGCGTTTACGCCATTGGCGACGTGGCCGGCGCACCCTGGCTGGCGCACAAAGCCAGCCATGAAGGCGTGCTGTGCGTGGAAGCCATTGCCGGCAAACCCGTGCACGCCATCGACCCGCTGCGCATTCCGGCCTGCACCTACTCGTACCCGCAAGTCGCCAGCATCGGCATGACCGAAGCCCGCGCACGCGAGCACGCGAAGGCAAACGGCGGCGAGATCCGTGTCGGCAAGTTCACCTTCGCCGGCAACGGCAAGGCCATCGCAATGGGCGAAGACCAGGGCTTGGTCAAGACGGTGTTCGATGCGAAATCCGGCGAGCTGCTGGGCGCGCACATCATCCATCCAGAAGCGTCCGAGCTGATCACGGGGTATGGCGTGGCGGCGTCGCTGGAAGCCACGGAAGAAGATCTGATGCACACCGTGTTCGCGCATCCGACGTTGTCGGAGACGTTGCATGAATCGGTGTTGTCGGCCTTCGGAAGGGCGTTGCACGCGTAGAAGGGGTAACGCGCGCGCTCATCATCGAAGATGAACAGCCGTTGAGCGCGCGCATCCCATCACACCCGCCCCGCGAAGAAATCCAGAAAGCACGCAATGCGCCGCGACAGCTGCGTATTGCGGTGGTACACGGCATGCATGGGCTGAAGGTGATCGCTATACACGCCCTCCATCACCTTCACCAGCCTGCCCGCCGCAATATCTTCGCGCACCACAAAATCCGACAGGCACGCGATGCCCACGCCGCGGATCGCCAATTGCCGCTGCGTTTCTCCGCTTGAGGTCGCCAAGGTCGGTGTCGCCAGATAACTGGACCCGCCCGCGTGCTTTAACGGCCACACGTTCAGGCTTTCGGGCTGCGTGAAGCCCAGCACCTCGTGATGGGCCAGGTCCTCCACCGTCTCGGGCGCACCGCGCCGCGCAATGTAATCAGGGCTGGCCATCATCCAGCGCGGCGATGGCCGCAGCGGCCGCGCGTGCAAGGTGGAATCCGTCAGCGGCCCCATGCGGATGGCGACATCGGTGCGGTGCTCCATCAGATCCACAATGCGGTCGTTGCTGGTGAGTTCCAGCGCAATCTCGGGATACTCGCGGCGGAACTCCGCCACATGCGGCACCACGCAATGCAGCATCACCGGCACCGACGCATCCACCCGCAAGCGCCCCGCCGGCCGCTGATGCACCATCCGCATGCACTCCTCGGCATCTTCCAACGACGCGATGATCTGACGCGCCTTCGGCAAGAAATGCGCGCCCTCTTCCGTGAGTTCCATGCGGCGCGTCGTGCGATTCAGCAGGATCACGCCCAGGTCTTCTTCCAAGCGCGACAAACCCCGGCTGACCCCCGACGCCGTCTGGCCCAGCATTTCAGCGGCGGCGCTAAGCGACCCGGCATCCACCACGCCCAGGAATACGCGCAATGCATCGGAATTCAAAGCCATGTGAGGGGCGTCCTTTCGCGCTAGGAGGCGAGCTTGTCGGCGGCAGCCTGAAGGCCAGCGAAGATGCTGTCGGCCACGTCATGCGGAAATGCATCGGGCAGTTGGGCCTGCACGCTGCGGATTACACCCGGCGTGCGGCCTACCAGCTCATCGATCACGATATCGGCATTGGCGCCGTTTGGCGCGATCACGCCAAACTGACGGCCCAGCTGCACCCAGTGACGCCGCATGATTTCGCTGACGCGGTAATGCGTATTCTTGGTCCGCACGGCCATCGCCAACGTTATTTTTTTTGAAGAGAACTTTCCCGGGCCGGCCCCTAGCAACGGATACGCGGACAGCACATCGTACAAAGGCGTCATGTGGTATTGGCCATGTGGCTGCAAGGCAATGCTGAAATTCTTTGCGTGGCCATCAGGGGCGCAAAGCATCCAGAACAGAACCTGAGCTTGAAAGAAGACAAGGTGATCCGCCTGACGTCGGCTGGAACCATCCAGTAGATCCATGATGCGGAGCATGCCTGGGCCGCCATCCTTTTCGTACTTCTTCAATGGCGGCGTCGCCGTTGCCTGGCACATGTCTTCTTGTGGCAGGCGCATCAGCCAACGCGGCCCTGCCTCATTCCAACGGCGGTCAAAGCGTTCAACGCACAACACCTTTTGGTCTTCAACGACAAGGGGCCAGCAGTTCGCGACCGGCAGCCCATAGGCTTTGAGCAAGAGAGAGCACAACCATTCATTCTCGACAGACGTTCGCATGTCAGCCTGCATGTGCCCCACCAGCCCCAGCGGCAACTTGAGAATGTGGCTCGTCGGCGTAGAGCCGCGCGGCAGACACCATTGCCCATCGACCTGCAACAGCGCCGTCTTTTCCTGCGCACCTGCAATGGAAACGCGGAAATCTTCTTCCGCATTGCCGGCTGCATTGAAAGCGGCCGGCGCGACGGTGGCGCGAAGCAGGTGCGCCATCTGGGCGCTGGAGAGCGGCTCCGCGGCGATGGTCTGCACGCCTGTGGGCGACTCGCCAAGAGGCAGGATTTGCAGGGCGCCGATGCAATCTCTGCCGATCTGCGCCAACAAGTCGAAGGCGCCGGTTGAATCGGCGCCGAAACGACGAGCCACGCGTTCGCGGATGGCTTGGCTATCGGGCAGCAGATTGTCGAAATAGGCGCGTACCGCCTCTCCGCGATGGGGCGCGTTGCCCGGCTGAAAAGGCAGGGACAACGACAACGCCCGTCCCTCTGGCCGCTGGACCCATGCGTCGTCGTAGGCAAGCTCGTCACCCGACTGCGGGTGCAACCGCCAGGTGCCAACGAAAACACCATTCATCCATAGTGCCAATGCGCGGGCGTATGAGCGGCGTCCCATGGCTACCACTTCGGGGAGGCGTGATGGCCGCCCGCGCCGGCCTCGTGTTCATCGCCAATGCCGTGGCCGCTTGGAGCCGCGGGTTCTCGCTGATGCAACACCAGATCCACGCCCAGCACGGCCAATACCTTCATGAGCCTGCCCGCGCTGACCGTTTCAGCATTGCGCTCCAAGGTGGAATACGTTTGCTGGCGCAGCCCCAAGCGTTCGGCGACCTCGCCTTGCGTCAGGCCGGCCTGTTTCCTGAAGGCTCGAAGCAGGCCAGAAAGCTGATCCGAGGTACGGACGGTGAATTCGCTCATTCCGTTCTCAACGCTGTATTTCGAATTTACGCAGTATAGGCTGTAAAACTGTTTTACTCTCTATAAGCTGTTCCTTTACTATTAATAAGCTGTATTTTAGTTTTACAGCTTATACGCTGTAGTTGAATCTGCACTATGCGCGGACAAAAAAACGGCGCCCAAAGGCGCCGTTCTTCCTACGCGTTCGCTACCCTTAACGCTTGGCTTTCTGCTTCAGCTGCGACAGGTCGCGCACCGCGCCGCGATCAGCCGACGTGGCCAGGGCCGCGTAGGCCTGCAAGGCTTGCGACACAACGCGTTCGCGTCCAACCGGCTCCCAGCCATCCGCGCGCGCGTCCATGGCTGCGCGGCGGCGCGCCAGTTCTTCGTCGGATACGGCCAGATGCATCTTGCGGTTCGGGATGTCGATCTCGATGATGTCGCCTTCTTCCACCAGGCCGATCGTGCCGCCTTCGGCCGCTTCCGGCGAAGCGTGGCCGATCACCAGGCCGGACGAGCCGCCCGAGAAACGGCCGTCGGTGAACAGCGCGCAGGTCTTGCCCAAGCCCTTGGACTTCAGGTACGACGTGGGGTACAGCATTTCTTGCATGCCCGGGCCGCCCTTGGGGCCTTCGTAGCGGATCACGACCACGTCGCCCGCCACGATCTTGTCGCCCAGGATGCCTTCAACGGCGTCGTCCTGGCTTTCGAACACGCGGGCACGGCCCGTGAAGACCCATTGCGATTCGTCCACGCCGGCCGTCTTCACAATGCAGCCCTTCTCAGCCAGGTTGCCGTACAGCACGGCCAGGCCGCCGTCCTTCGAGTAGGCGTTTTCCTTGCTGCGAATGCAGCCCGTCTGACGATCGGTGTCCAGCGTCAAGAAGGTGGCGTCCTGGCTGAACGCCACGGTCGTCGGAATGCCGCCGGGGGCTGCGCGATAGAACTTCTGCGCTTCCTCGCCCGCGCCGCCGGCCACGTCCCAGTTCTGGATGGCGTTGCCCAGCGTGCCGCTGTGCACGTTGCCGCAAGACAGGTCCAGCAGGTCGGCGCGCGCCAGTTCACCCAGGATGCCCAGGATGCCGCCTGCGCGGTGCACGTCTTCGATGTGGTACTTGTCGGTGGCAGGCGCCGCCTTGCACAGGCAAGGCACCTTGCGCGAAATGCGGTCGATGTCGGCCATCGTGAAATCCACACCCGCTTCCTGTGCGGCGGCCAGCAAGTGCAGCACGGTGTTGGTGGAACCGCCCATCGCCACATCCAGCGCCATCGCGTTCTGGAACGCGCTCTTGGTGGCGATGCTGCGCGGCAGAACCGATTCGTCTTCTTCCACGTAGTAGCGGCGGCACAGGTCGACGACCAGGCGGCCGGCTTGTTCGAACAAGCCCTTGCGCCATGCGTGGGTTGCGACGATGGTGCCGTTACCCGGCAGCGCCAGGCCGATGGCTTCGGTCAGACAGTTCATCGAGTTGGCGGTGAACATACCGGAACAGGAGCCGCACGTCGGGCAGGCGCTGCGTTCCACTTCGGCCACTTCGGCGTCCGACACCTTCGGGTCGGCGGCCTTGATCATGGCGTCGATCAGGTCGATCTTGGCGATTACTTTGCCGTCGGTCGGCGACTTGACCTTGCCCGCTTCCATCGGGCCGCCAGACACGAACACGACCGGGATGTTCAGGCGCATCGCCGCCATCAGCATCCCCGGGGTGATCTTGTCGCAGTTCGAAATGCAGACCATGGCGTCGGCGCAATGCGCGTTCACCATGTATTCCACCGAGTCGGCGATGAGTTCGCGCGACGGCAGCGAATACAGCATGCCGCCGTGGCCCATGGCGATGCCGTCATCCACGGCGATGGTGTTGAATTCCTTGGCGACGCCGCCTGCGGCTTCGATTTCCTTGGCGACCAGCGCGCCCAAGTCGCGCAGGTGCACGTGGCCCGGCACGAACTGCGTGAACGAGTTCACTACCGCGATAATCGGCTTGCCGAAATCACCGTCCTTCATGCCAGTGGCGCGCCACAGGGCGCGGGCGCCGGCCATGTTGCGGCCGTGGGTCGATGTGCGGGAACGGTAGTGCGGCATGATTTGTCTCGAGTGCTGTTAGCGTGGCGGCAAAACGGTAAATAATACGCTGGATCGGGCCGGGGTTGTCCGATGACCCCACCAATGGCCGCCCCGAGAGCGGCCATCGGCCATCAGGCGGACATCATTCAGCCGCCTGGCCGCGCGCCGCGAAGGCGCTGGGCGACTCGCCCACCGCACGGCGAAACATCGCGGCGAAGGCGCTGGGGCTTTCGTACCCCAAGTCCAACGCCACATCCAGCACCCGTGCGCCCCGCGCCAGCCGCTCCATGGCGGCCAGCAGGCGCGCCTGCTGACGCCAGCGGCCGAAAGTCATACCCGTGTGGCGCAAAAACAGCCGGTGCACGGTCTTCGGGTCCACGCCCAGCTCATGCGCCCATTCCGCCGCCCCCGCCTGCCGCTCGGGATGCCGCACGATGGCGCGGCAGATGCGCGCAAGCCGCGGTTCCGCCGGCTGCGGCAAGTGCAGCGGCAGCACGGGTTCCTGACGCATTTCGTCCAGCAACAGCATCATCAGCCGGCCGTCGCGCGTGTCGGGCGCCCAGTCCAGCGGCACGTCGGCGGCGGCCACCATCAGCTCGCGCAGCAGGGGCGAAATGGACAGCACGCAGCACTGCGCCGGCAGATGGGCCGCAGCCCCCGGCTCGACGAACACCGTGCGCATGCGCGGCTCGCCACTCATGCGGATGCCGTGCGGCACCCACGCCGGCACCCACACGCCACGCGTGGGCGGCACGACCCAGATGCCAGCATCGGTATTCACCACCATCACGCCCGAGATCGCGTAAAGCAACTGGCCGCGCCGATGGCGGTGGCGGCGCACGCGGTGGCCATCTTCGTAATCCACCGCCAGGCCCGCGACGGGTGGCCGCGAGGATTCATACGGGAACAGGTCCAGACCGGCCGGGGAACGCGCGGGGGCTGGGGCGCTGCGGGTTGGGGTGCTGGGAGGCTTGCGGACTGGCGGTGGGGAGGAAGGCATGAAATGTGCTCGGTGATTCGTCCAGGGCGAGGCGATGCGTTCAGGCGCGCAGCGCCAGCAACGCCTCTTGCAAATGGCGCAGGCCATGGCTGAGCGGCTTGTCTCGCCGAAGCACGATAGCGAGATCGCGCGACAAACGCGGCGTCAGCGACCGCACCACCAGCGCATCGCGCTGGCCCGCTCCGGTCACGGCCAGCTTGGGCAACACCGCGCAACCCAGGCCCGCCGCCACGATCTCTTTCATGGCTTCCGTGCTGCCCAATTCCATGACGGGCTTGGCGGCCACACCCGCCGCTTCAAACCAATCATCCACCAGCCGGCGCGTGCGGGCGCCCGGCTCGAACAGCACCAGCGGACGCAGCGCCAACGTCTGCGGCGTGACCACGGCGGGAATGCCGCCCGGGTCATTTGCGGGAAAGATCGCCACAAACTCGTCCTCCATCACAGGGGTGACCTGAAACATGCGGCCGGGCGCGGGCAAGGTCACCAGCCCCATGTCCAACGTGTTGTTCTCCAGGGCGCGCAGCATGTCGGCGGTATTGCCGGTGCTGGCCACGACGTCCAGCGCAGGAAAGCGGCGGCGCAACTCCGCCAGCAGGGGCGGCAGCAAATACGTGCAGGCGGTGGCGCCCGTGCCTAGCCGGATTCGGCCAGACACCTGCGATGCATGCGCCGTCATCGCCTGCTCGGCCTGCGCCAGGGCGGCGTCGATCACGCGGATGTGCGTCAGCAACTCCAGCCCCGCTGCGGTCGGCCCGGCGCGGCGGCCAATGCGCTCGACCAGCTTCAAGCCGAAGCGCCGTTCCAGCTGACGGATCTGCAAGCTGACGGCGGGCTGGGTCACGCCGCCCCGTTCGGCGGCGGCGGAAAAGCTGCCCAGTTCAACCACCTGCGCAAAGGTGCGCAGGTGGTCCAGGTTCAGGCCTCGCATGGCGTCTACCCAAAGTTTTTCTTATAAAAACAATAACAGACCAAAGCTTTATTAATGCCAGCACTTGCCCCACACTGGCATCTGCTGATTTGCCCTTTCCCCTAGACCTCGCCCGCCCTTTTCATGTCGCCCAACACCCCCACCATCCTCATCCGCGACAGCGCGGAAGCCGACCTGCCCGCCATCAAGACCATCTACGCGCACCACGTCGAACACGGCACCGCCTCGTTCGAACTGGACCCGCCGTCCATCTCGGAAATGCGCACGCGCCGCGCGGGCGTGCTGGAAAAGGAAATGCCGTATCTGGTGGCCGAGATCAATGGCGAAGTCGTGGGCTACGGCTACGTCACGGCGTACCGCCCCCGCCCCGCCTATCGCCACACCGTCGAAGATTCCGTCTACGTCAAAGCGGGCCGCGCGGGCCTGGGCATCGGCGGCAAGCTGCTGGCCGCGCTGATCGAACGCTGCACCGCCGCCGGCTGGCGCCAGATGCTGGCGGTGGTGGGCGACAGCCGCAACGCGGCATCGCTGGCGCTACACGCCGCCCAAGGCTTTCATCCGGTCGGCACGCTGCGATCCGTGGGCCACAAGCACGGCGAATGGCGCGACACCGTCCTCATGCAACGCAGCCTGGGCGAAGGCGACACCACACCGCCGCAACGGCCGTGATTGCCCCCCGCGCCATTGTCTGCCTGGGCCTGACGCAACTGATCGGCTGGGGCGTCACGTTCTACCTGATCGGCGCGCTGGGTCCCGCCATGACGGCCGACCTGGGCTGGAACGCCGCCACCGTCTACGGCGGCTTCTCGGCCGCCATCGTGACGATGGCGCTGGTGTCGCCGCTGGCCGGCGCGGCAGTTGACCGCTGGGGCGGCCACCGCGTCATGCCGGTGGGCGCCGTCATCGCCGCCTTGGGTTGCGCGTTGCTCGCCGCCGCGCACCACGTGCCGGTGTATTTCATAGCCTGGCTGCTGCTAGGCATCGGCATGCGCCTCTGCCTGTACGACGCCGCCTTCGCCTCACTCGCCCGCGCCGCCGGCCCCACCGCGCGCCGCCCCATGTCGCAGATCACGCTGTTTGGCGGCTTGGCGTCCACCGTAATGTGGCCAGTGGGCCACGCGCTATCGGACGCGCTGGGCTGGCGCGGCGCGGTCTTCGTCTACGCCGCCCTGGCGCTGGCCACCGTGCCGCTCTACCTGGCGCTGCCACGCGACCGCTACACCGCCTCCGCCTCCACCGCGAAACAGACCAGCACCGGCCTTACCCGCACGTCCACGGAACGGCGGCTCGCCGGCACCCTGTACGCCGTGATCGCCATGCTGACCAACTTCCTTGCCGCCGGCAACGCCGCCCATTTGATCTCGCTACTGTCCGGCCTGGGCCTGGCCAGCGCCGCCGCCGTCAGCGTCGCCGCGCTATGGGGCGTAGGCCAATTCACCGCCCGCGTCGCCGACGTGACGCTGGGATCAAGGCTGCACCCGCTGACGCTGACCCTCGCCGTCACCGCGGTGTTGCCCCTGTGTTTTTTGCTGGCGCTGCTATCGCGAGGCAACCTCTACGCCACCGCCGCCTACGCCCTGCTCTACGGCGCTTGCAACGGCCTGCTGACCATCACTCGCGGCACGCTGCCGCTAGCGCTCTTCGATTTCCGCAGCTACGGAGCCTTGGTAGGCGCACTGCTGATCCCCAGCTTCCTGCTCACCGCGACGGCGCCGGTGGCGTACGCCTTCGTCATCGATACCCACGGCGCTTCGACCGCGATGGCGATATCAATGGTGTTGGCGGCAGCCATTGCGGCGGCCGCGTTTACGCTGAGATGGAAGTTTATTGGACGGGTGGGTGCGGGGTGAGGCCAACGCTACTGACCACCCACTTCTCCCACCCACTTCTCCCACCCAATCTTCCTCAACTTACAAGCCGGACATTCACCACATCCGTACCCCCAGTCATGCCGCGCCCCCCGCTCGCCGAGATAACACGTATGGCTTTCCTCAACGATCGTCTCCACCAACGCGTCGCCGCCCAACTGATACGCCAGCGCCCACGTCTCGGACTTATCAATCCACATCAGCGGCGTTTCGATCGTCACGCGTGACCCTAAGCCCAACCCCAGCGCCACCTGCTGCGCCTTGATCGTGTCGTCCCGGCAATCGGGATAGCCGGAAAAATCCGTCTCGCACATCCCGCCCACCAGCACATCCAGCTGACGCCGATACCCCAGCGCCGCCGCCAGCGTCAGAAACAGCAGATTGCGCCCCGGCACAAACGTGTTCGGCAAACCATTGGCCTGCATCTCGATCGCGCGGTTGCTCGTCATGGCGGTATCGCCCACCTGCCCCAGCACCTTCAGGTCCAGCAGATGGTCTTCGCCCAGCCGCGGCGCCCAGTCCGGAAAGTTCGCCCGAATCTCGCGCAGCACATTCAGCCGCGCCGACAGTTCAATGTGATGGCGCTGACCGTAATCAAACGCCACCGTCTCCACATGGGCATAGCGGTCCAGCGCCCACGCCAGGCAAGTCGTGGAATCCTGGCCGCCCGAAAACAGCACGAGCGCGCGACGTTGATGATTTTGCATAAAGGGGGCTTCTAGAAAGACGAAGGGAGACCTTGAACTTTAACCGAGCACAGCGCCTTTCCCGTAAGGAACGCTGCGTAAAATCAGATTCGTCTTATTTCCCGGTTTACCAGCAACGCCCATCGTCACGCCCATCCCTTTCCTCAGCCGCCAGACGGATACCCCCGCCCGATGAATGCCATGCGCCCGCAGTCCGATTCAGCAGAACCCTTGCGTCACGATATCCGGCTACTAGGCCGCCTGTTAGGCACCGTCATTGAGGAATGCGAAGGCAAACGCGTTTTCGACACCATCGAAACGCTTCGGCGCACCGCCGTGAAATTCCGGCGCGAAGGCATCGACGCCGACAGCAAACTGCTGGAACAGCGCGTCAAGCGCCTGCAAGGCACCGACCCCAACTCGGTTGCGCGCGCCTTCAGCTACTTCCTGCACCTGGCCAACATCGCTGAAGACCGCGACCAGAACCGCCGCCAACGCGCCCGCGCCCTGATCGACGACACCGCCGCGCGCGGCAGCCTGCGCGATGCCGTGCAGACGCTGGCGAGCCAGGGCGTCAGCGTTGCCCGCATCCGCCGCTGGCTGGCCGATGCCTGCGTCGTGCCGGTGCTGACCGCGCACCCGACCGAAGTGCAGCGCAAGAGCACGCTGGACGTGCATCGTGAAATCGCCACCGCGCTGACCCAGCGCGACGTCCCGTTGACGCTGCAAGAGCTCGCCGATCTGGATGCGGCCTTGCTCGGCCGCGTCGCCACGTTGTGGCAGACCCGCATGCTGCGCTACACGCGCCTGACCGTGGCCGATGAAATTGAAAACGCGCTGTCGTACTACCGCAGCACCTTTCTTACCGTCATCCCGCGCGTCTACGCCGACCTGTCCAAACTGCTGAACCGCGAACCCGCCAAGCCGTTTGCCGCGCCGCCCCCGCCGCTGGAACCCTTTCTGCGCATGGGCAGCTGGATTGGCGGCGACCGCGATGGCAACCCGAACGTGGACGCCAGCACGCTGGAACGCGCGCTGCTGCGCCAAGCCACCGTGCTGTTCGAACACTATCTGCAAGAGGTCCACGCGCTGGGTGCGGAGCTGTCGATCACCACGCTCCTGATCTCGGCCGACGCCGAATTGCTGGCGCTGGCCGACAGCAGCGGCGACGACTCCCCCCACCGCAGCGACGAACCCTACCGCCGCGCGCTGGTCGGCGTCTACGCCCGGCTTGCCGCCACGGCGCAAGGGCTGACCGGGCAAAACCTGGCCCGCCGCAGCACCGTCGCCGCGCCCGCCTACCAAGCGCCGCAAGAACTATCCGCCGACCTGGCCACCATCGCCGCATCGCTTGCCGCGCACCACGGCGCGCCCATCGCCAAACTGCGCCTGGCCGGCCTGCAACAAGCCGTGGAAGTGTTCGGCTTCCACCTGGCCACCGTCGACCTGCGCCAAAGCTCCGACGTGCACGAACGCGTACTGGCTGAACTCTTCGAACGCGCCGGCACACAGCACGACGGCGAAGCGCTCGACTACCTGGCGTTAAACGAAGACGAACGCGTGGCCCTCTTGCGCACCGAACTGGCGCAAGCCCGCCCGCTCGCATCCCCGTGGATCGCCTACAGCGAAGACACCACCCGCGAGCTGGCCGTGCTGCGCGCCGCCGCCGCCGGCCGCGCCCGCTACGGCAAACAGGCCGTGCGCCAGACCATCGTGTCGCACACCGAAACTCTGAGCGACCTGCTGGAAGTGATGGTGCTGCAAAAGGAAGCCGGCCTGATCGCCCCCGCCGGCCAGGACATTGCGGCCGAAGACGGCTTGATGGTCGTGCCGCTGTTCGAAACCATTCCCGACTTGCAACGCGGCGCCGACATCATGGCCGCCTGGCTCGACCTGCCCGAAGTCCGCCAGCGCGTAAAGCAGGCGCAAAACGGCGCGCAGGAAGTCATGCTGGGCTATTCCGACAGCAACAAGGACGGCGGCTTCCTCACGTCGAACTGGTCGCTGTATCAGGCCGAACGCGCGCTGGTCGACGTGTTCTCGACGCGCAACGTGCGCCTGCGCCTGTTCCACGGCCGAGGCGGCTCGGTCGGACGCGGCGGCGGCTCCAGCTTTGACGCCATCCTGGCCCAGCCCCCCGGCACCGTCGCCGGCCAGATCCGCCTGACCGAACAAGGCGAAGTCATCCAAAGCAAGTACAAGGACGCTGAAGTCGGCCGCTGGCATCTGGAACTGCTGGTTGCCGCCACGCTGGAATCCAGCCTGGCCCCGCGCGCCGAAGCCACCAGCGCCGAAGACGCACACATGGCGCAACACGGCCCGGCCATGTCATTCATGTCAGACACCGCGCAGCGCACCTATCGCGGCCTGGTCTACGACACCCCGCGCTTTGCCGAGTACTTCTTCGCCGCCACCCCCATCAGCGAAATCGCCGGCCTGAACATCGGTTCGCGCCCGGCTTCGCGCAAAAAGGGCCAACGCATCGAAGACCTGCGCGCCATTCCCTGGGGCTTTTCGTGGGCGCAATGCCGGCTGATGCTGACCGGCTGGTACGGCATGGGTTCCGCCATCGAGGCCTATCTGGAAACCGGCGCCCCCGACGCGCCCCGTTCCCGCCGCAGCCGCCTGGCCCAACTGCGCGAGATGGCGCGCGACTGGCCCGCTTTCCGCACGCTCTTGTCGAATATGGAAATGGTGCTGGCCAAATCCGACCTGGCCATCGCCGCACGCTACGCCCAACTCGTGCCGCAACGCGCGCTGCGCGAACGCGTGTTCGGCGCCATCAGCGCCGAACACGGCCGCACGCTGCAAATGCTGAAGCTGCTGACGCAACGCGAACTGCTGGCCGACAATCCCATGCTGCAAGACTCGCTGCGCGAACGGTTTGCGTACATCGACCCGCTGAATTATTTGCAGATCGACCTGATCCGCCGCCACCGCGCGGCGCAAAAGCATCCAGACGCGGAAGTCGACAAACGCGTGCAAAGCGCGATTCATTTGACGATCAACGGCATTGCGGCGGGATTGCGCAATTCAGGGTGAAGAGGCGGTAGGCGGCGCGCGCTTGCCTGCCGGTGTCAGACTGCCCGCCGGTGTCCGCCGGTGTCAGACTGCATTTCTTTCGGAAGAGCCGCCTCCGCACCAGGCGGCTCAATAACCCACCCCGCCCGCAACACAAGCGGCCTGGCTGCTAGCCCCGCCGCCTCCTCGCCCCCGTCCACCAGACGAACACCCCCAATCCCCCATTTGTCCACCCCCGGCAACTTTTAGTACTATTCCTTCCAGAAATTCTATACACGCACAAATGTTCGTATATAGAACAAAACGATTTTTCTGGCCCCGCCGCACAGAAAGGCACTTCAGGACGAGACAGAGATCACCCTGGTTCCCCCGCGTGCCCGACTGCATGGCAGCATCGAGCGAACCACATGGATACTCCCCTCAAGAATCTCGCCGTCATCGGCGCAGGCGCCATGGGCAGCGGCATCGCCGCGTTATTCGCCTCGAAGGGACTGAACATTGTCCTGATCGATCCGATGGAAGGCGCCCTTGAGCGCGCCTTGAAAACCATCGACCGCCAATTGAACGTCTACGCCCCCGGCAACGTTCAGGAAGCCATCCAGCGCATCCGCCTGGAACCGGCCCTGGATGCCGCCGCAGGCTGTGATCTGGTCATTGAAGCCGTGCCGGAAAACCTGGAACTCAAGCGCGGCATCTTCGCCAAGCTTGACGCCCTGTGCCCCGCTCACACGCTGTTCGCCACCAACACCTCGGGCCTGTCCATCAACGCCATCGCCAGCGCCGTCACGCGCCGCGACCGTTTTGTCGGCACCCACTTCTTTACCCCCGCCGACGTCATCCCGCTGGTCGAAGTCGTCCGTAACGACGACACCTCGGAAGCCACCGTCGCCCAAGTCATGGCCACGCTGCGCTTTGCCGGCAAACGGCCCGTGCTGGTGCGCCAGGACATTCCCGGCTTCATCGCCAACCGCATCCAGCACGCCCTGGCCCGCGAAGCCATCTCGCTGCTGGAAAAAGGCGTGGCCAGCGCCGAAGACATCGACGAAGTGGTCAAGTGGAGCCTCGGCATCCGCCTGGCCCTGTCCGGCCCGCTGGAGCAGCGCGACATGAACGGCATCGATGTGCACTACGCCATCGCCAGCTACCTGTACAAAGACCTGGAAAACCGCACCGAACCGTCGGACCTGCTGAAAAGCAAAGTCGACAGCGGCCAGATCGGCGCCAAGAGCGGCCAGGGCTTCTACACCTGGAGCCCCGAACGCCGCGAACGCGTGCTGCGCGAGAAAAGCGCCACGCTTGGCGAGTTGGCCGCCTGGCTGAACCGCAAAGCCGGCGACGCCTGACCACGCCCCCAAGCATTCCCAAAAGATAAGGCGCGGGGGCAACCGCCAACCGCGCCATCGGGCCACGAGCCCAACCACACAAAGAAAACCAGACGTCCATCCGCGGCCGGCATCGCCAACCGATGCCGGACCGGACACGACACAAGAGAACCCGCCTACGGAGTTGTTGGAGGCACCATGAATAAATTGGCTTCATTCTTTACCGAGCTGATGCGCAAGTATCTGCCCGATCCTTTCGTTTTCGCGATCGCGCTGACGCTGCTCACCGTGCTGCTTGCCATGGGCATCGAAGGCCAGAGCATCGGCGACGTCACCCGCGCCTGGGGCAAGGGCTTCTGGAGCCTGTTGGCCTTCACGACCCAGATGGCCGTGATTCTGGCCATGGGCTACGTGCTGGCCACCGCGCCGCTGACTGACCGCCTGCTCAACCGCATCGTCAGCCACGTGCACAAGCCGCACACCGCCATCATCGTCGCGACCTTGGTCGGCGGCGTGGGCAGCTACCTGAACTGGGGCTTTGGCCTGGTCATCGGCGGCATCGTCGCCAAGAAGCTGGCGCTGAAGGTCAAGGGCGTGCACTACCCGCTGATCATCGCCGCAGCGTATAGCGGCTTCACCATGTACGGCCTGGGCTTGTCCGCCAGCATCCCCGTGCTGGTCGCCACGCCGGGCCACCCGACCGCCAAGCAGATGGGCACCATCCCGCTGTCGGAAACCATCTTCTCGGTGCCCATGCTGATCACCAGCCTGGTCATCATCATCACGCTGCCGCTGCTTAACGCATGGCTGCACCCGAAGAAGGGCGAGAAGATCGTTGAAGTGGACCCGGGCATCGACCGCGACGCCAACGCCTCCTCCGCCACCGAAGACATGCTGGAAAAGGGCACCATTGCCTCGAAGCTGAACAACAGCCGCATCCTGAGCATGCTGATCGGCGCGCTGGGCATCGCCTACGTCACGTTCCACTTCATGGACGGCGGCTCGCTGGACCTGAACCTGATCAACTTCATCATCCTGTTCCTGGGCATCATCCTGCTGGGCACGCCGGCCGCCTACGTGGCCAAGCTGACCGAAGGCATCAAGACGATCTCGGGCATCATCCTGCAGTACCCGTTCTACGCCGGCATCATGGCCATCATGGCCGCCTCTGGTCTGGTGACGTCGATCTCGCAAGTGTTCGTTGACTTCGCCACGCCCGCCACGCTGCCGTTCTGGGGCCTGATCAGCTCGTTCTTCATCAACTTCTTCGCCCCGTCCGCCGGCGGCCACTGGGTTATCCAGGGTCCGTTCATGATCGACGCCGCGAAGGAAATCGGCAGCGCCCTGAACCAGACGACCATGGCCGTCATGCTGGGCAACGCCTGGAACGACCTGGTGCAACCCTTCTGGATTCTGCCGGCGCTGGCCTTGTCGAAGCTGAAGCTGCGAGACGTGATGGGCTATACCGTCATCATGATGCTGTGGGTGGGCGTGATCCACATCACCGCCGTGCTGGCCTGGGGCTACGCCACGCACTGATCGCCCGCGTTTTCATCGAACAGACAGGAACTGATATGAGCAAACCGACTGCGTATCTCGTCACCGGCGGCAGCGCCGGGATTGGCGCCGCCATCATCCGCATGCTGCTGGATGCGGGCCACAAGGTGGTCAACATTGACTACAAGCTGCCCGAGAATCCGCCGGCGGGGCTGGTCTCGTATCAGGCCGATCTGACCGATGAAGCGCGCACGAAGGAAGTCGCCAGCGAAGTCACCAGCGCCTACAACATCGTGGGCCTGGTGAACAACGCCGGCGCAACTCGCCCGGGCACGGCCGACACGGCCACCCTGGCGGATCTGGACTATGTGGTGAACCTGCATCTGCGCACCGCGCTGATCCTGGTGCAAGCGGCGCTGCCCGCCATGCGCGAAGCCGGCTTTGGCCGCATCGTGAACATGTCGTCGCGCGCCGCGCTGGGCAAGCCGGACCGCGTGGTCTATTCGGCAACCAAGGCCGGTCTGGTGGGCCTGACGCGCACGCTGGCCATGGAGCTGGGCGGCGACGGCATCACCGTCAACGCCATCGGCCCCGGCCCCATCGCCACCGACCTCTTCACCAAAAGCAACCCGGCCGGCGCACCGCAGACCGAACGCATTATCAACAGCATCGTCGTCAAGCGCCTTGGCACGCCGGAAGACGTGGCGCGCGCCGCCATGTTCTTCCTGTCGCCCGACAATGGTTTCGTGACGGGCCAGATGCTGTATGTGTGCGGCGGCACGACGTTGGGTGTCGCCCCGATCTGAGCGCAGCCGCCATGACCGCCGAGCCCCTCTTTCAACCCTGCGCGTGGACGCACTCAGCGTCCCGCCGCCCGCGTGCTCTAGCGGCGCAGCAGCGCGTGGTTGATCTGGTCGGCGGCGTGGCGCAAGGGCGGCAGGAACGCCGCCAGCATGGCCTCGCGCGAAAAGCGGTTGGAATGCCCGCTGACATTCATCGCGGCGATCACCCGGCCGCTGCGGTCAATGATGGGTACCGCCACCGACTGCAAGCCCGGTTCGAGTTCCTGCGCGACGCAGGCGTAGCCATCGGCGCGCACGCCGGCCAGCACGCGCTTCAACTCCGCAATGTTGGTGACCGTGTCGGCCGTGTAGGGCTGGATCTGGCTCATGGCCAGCACCCGGTCCAGCTCCGCTTCCGGCAGGCCGGCCAACAGCACGCGGCCCATCGACGTCACCCAGGCGGGCAGCCGGCTGCCCACGGCCAGGTTGATGGTCATGACCTTGTGCGTGGACAGGCGCAGGATGTAGACGATGTCGGCGCCTTCCAGCACCGACACGGAGCAGGATTCGCGCGTCTGCTCGGCCACTTCTTCCATGTAGGGCAGCGCCAGGTTCCACAACGGCGTGCCCGACAGATAGGCGTAGCCCAGCTCCAGGATGCGCGGCGTCAGGGCGAACTTGCGGTCTTCGACGGTGACGTAGCCCAGGTGTTCCAGCGTCAGCAGAATGCGGCGCGCGCCGGCGCGGGTCAGCCCCGTCACGGCCGCCACTTCCGACAGCGTCATCTGCGAACGGTCTGGGCCGAACGCCCGGATCACCGACAGGCCGCGTGCGAAAGATTGCACGTAGCTGTCGCTGGGTTGCTGGGGGTCAAGCTCGGCCATCCGTCTGGTCCCAAGAGTAAAAAGCTCGCCGCTGGCGAGCCATCCGTTGCCATGCAAGGCAACGCAATCACGGTGGGGATGGCAGCTCGCGGGCTTGCCTTGACGCTATGCGGTCCCCATGAAACGATGTTCTTCAGAAGAACGAAAGTTCTAATGAAGAACAAATTATGACACGCCACCTATGAGCGAACATCATGATCTCTAAGCTTGTTGCAAGCGCGGCGGCCGCCCTGGCGGACGTACCCGACGGCGCCACCGTCATGATTGGCGGCTTCGGCACTGCCGGCCAGCCCATGGAATTGATCGACGCCCTGCTCGAACAGGGCGCGAAAGACCTGGTCATCATCAACAACAACGCCGGCAATGGCACCACGGGCCTTGCCGCCCTGCTGGGCGCGAACCGCGTGCGCAAGATCATCTGCTCGTTCCCGCGCCAGGCGGACTCGCAGATCTTCGACGGCCTGTACCGCAGCGGCAAGCTGGAACTGGAACTGGTGCCCCAAGGCAACCTGGCCGAGCGCATCCGCGCCGCCGGCGCCGGCATCGGCGCGTTCTTCTCGCCCACCGGCTACGGCACCCCGCTGGCCGATGGCAAGGAAGTCCGCGAAATCAACGGCCGCCACTACGTGCTGGAATATCCCCTGCATGCCGACTACGCGCTGATCAAGGCCGAACGCGGCGACCGCTGGGGCAACCTGGTCTACCGCAAGACCGCCCGCAACTTCGGCCCCATCATGGCCAGCGCCGCGCGCGTGGCCGTGGCGCAGGTACGTGAAGTCGTCGAGCTGGGCACGCTGGACCCCGAAACCGTCGTCACCCCCGGCATCTTCGTGCAGCGCGTCGTCGAGATCGACGCCAAGGAGCAGCAATGAGCACCAAACTGACCCGCGATCAGATCGCCGCCCGCGTCGCCCAGGACATTCCTGAAGGCGCTTACGTCAACCTGGGCATCGGCCTGCCCACGCTCGTCGCCAACCACCTGCCGGCCGACCGCGAAGTCATCCTGCATACCGAAAACGGCATGCTCGGCATGGGCCCCGCCCCGGCCAAGGGCGAAGAAGACTACGACCTGATCAACGCCGGCAAGCAGCCCGTGACCGAACTGCCCGGCTGCTCGTTCTTCCACCACGCCGACTCGTTCGCGATGATGCGCGGCGGCCATCTGGACATCTGCGTGCTGGGCGCCTTCCAGGTGTCGCAACACGGCGACCTGGCCAACTGGCACACCGGCGCGCCCGACGCCATCCCCGCCGTGGGCGGCGCGATGGACCTGGCCATCGGCGCCAAAGACGTCTTCGTGATGATGGAACTGCAAACGCGCGAAGGCCAGAGCAAGCTGGTCGACGCGTGCACGTATCCGCTGACCGGCGTGCGCTGCGTGTCGCGCGTGTACACGGACGTGGCCGTGTTCGACATCCGCGCCGACGGCGTGACCGTCATTGATATGTTCGGCGACGTCACCGCCGACGAGCTGCTGGCCCTGACCGGCCTGCCGCTGAAATTTTCCCGCTGATCAGGAGAAACACTCATGTTGTTCATGGTTCAAATGCAAGTCAATCTGCCCGTCGACATGCCGGCCGAACGCGCCGACAAACTGAAGGCCGACGAAAAGGCCCTGGCGCAGCAGCTGCAACGCGACGGCAAGTGGAAAGAGCTGTGGCGCGTGGTGGGCCGTTACGCCAACGTCAGCATCTTCGACGTCGAAAGCAACGACGAACTGCACACCCTGCTGGCGTCCTTGCCGCTGTTCCCGTACATGGACATCAACGTCACGGCGCTGGCGCGCCACCCGTCGGCAATCTGACCGGAGCCTTCCATGCCCTACATCATCGAAACCTTCGACAAGCCCAACCACCAGGAAGTGCGCCAGCAACATCGCGCGGCGCATCTTGAATACCTGGACGCCAACAAGCAGCTGCTGCTGGCCTGCGGCGCCAAGCTGCAAGACGACGGCAAGGATGCGGGCGGCGGTTTGTACATCGTTGACCTGGACACGCGCGAAGCCGCGCAACAGTTCATCGACGCCGACCCGTTCTCGCAAGCCAATCTGTTCGACCGCGTGACCATCACGCGCTGGCGCAAAGCCTACGTCGACGGCACCTGCCACCTGTAATCCCCAAGCGGCCGCCTATCACGCGGCCGCTGTCTTATCCGAGGTATTCCCACATGGCTTACGCCGAACTCAGCCAGGCACGGCTGTTCTACGTCATTGATGGCCCCGCCGACGCGCCGGTGCTCGTGCTCTCCAATTCGCTGGGCACCTGCTCCGACATGTGGGCCCGCCAGATTCCCGAACTGACCAAGCACTTCCGCGTGCTGCGCTACGACACCCGCGGCCACGGCAAGTCGTCGATTCCCGATGGCGAATACACCTTTGCGCAACTGGCGGGCGATGTCGCCGAGCTGCTGGCGCATCTGAACATCAAGCGCGCGCATTTCTGCGGCCTGTCCATGGGCGGCCCGACCGGCATCGCGCTGGCGCTGGCGCACCCGGAACTGGTGGGCAAGCTGATCCTGTGCAACACCGCCGCACGCATCGGCTCGGCCGAAGGCTGGAGCACGCGCATCGCCGCCGTTGCCG
>Ga0256902_1000067_pt1 | contig 25520 bp, 22 predicted proteins | sample MC6MC0690MT_FD_190192 | JGI IMG/M metagenome (GOLD analysis project Ga0256902, IMG submission 190192) | Metatranscriptome of enriched soil aggregate microbial communities from Iowa State University, Ames, United States - MC6-MC0690-MT... | ecosystem: Environmental > Terrestrial > Soil >... | reverse complement strand
TGAGTTTAGATTTTTTTTGGTTTAAAATTTTGAATTTTTAATGGATGATGTTGTTCTCCAAAGCATATTTTACGACACCTACAGAATTTCTCACATTCAGTTTTAAAAGAATTCGTTTTCTGTGAGTTTCTACCGTATTAATGCTGATGAACAGTCTTTCGCCGATGTCTTTACTGCTCAATCCGTCGCAGATTAATTTTAAAATCTCCATTTCCCGCTTTGTTAAGGGGTCTTTAATGTGAGAATTTTGTTTTTCCTGCTCGTGACTGATGTAATTAATCATCATTTCTTTCGCATAATCACAAATGTAGATTTCGTTTGAGATTAATGCCTGAATAGATTTTAAAAATTCATCATAAGAACTGTTTTTGTCGAGATAACTTTTAATTCCTTTCGTGAAAAGTTTTCTAATTGATGTTACGTCAAAAGAGTGCCCGATTACAATAATCTTGATATTTTTGTTTTCAGCAACAATATTTTCTATAGAAGAATACATTTCTGTACGTACTAAAATACCGGAGCTGATCATTAAAAATTCTGGAGGGTCATTCTTGATGTGTTTAGAAAGATTTTCGTACGAATTAAAAATTTCGATCGAACTAAAAATCTTGTTTTGAACAAGAATTTTTGATAAACCCTCCGCATATAACAGTGGCTCATCAAAGATGGTTAATTTAGGTTTCATCAGGGTAAGTTTTCAATACATAAATATAGTAAAAACCCCATTATTTCGCACTAAATAATCCGTTTTTTTACGGTTTTTATTAATGTAATTATTGTTTTTATATGAAAATGATAATTTATAGTTATTTATATCATTGATTGTTGATTAATTGCGTTTTCATCATTTTTTTGAGAGTTTAAATGTGTGAATAATTCGGTGTTTACATGAATTTATTAAACTTTAGGAGAAAATTTATTTCACAAGTAGGGAATTGTACATTAGGATTGAAAAAAAGTTTCTTTCAAAAATTATTTCATGTGAGGCTTAAAATTTATATAATTTTTTAAAAAGCTGTAAAATCAATGAAAATAATGTGATTTTTAAATGTAGAAAAACCTTGGTTAATGTATGAAAAAGTAAGCTATGATAAAATTTAAATAAAAAAGCCTCCAAAATCTGGAGGCTGTAGAATGTTTTTTAATTAGAATATCCGCTCAATTCTTCTTTATTCGAATTGTAGATTTTGTATTCTAAATACTTAAAAGAATCCCTGGGAATAATGGTGACCCATTTTTTGTACTTCAAAAACCATTTCATCTGGATGCTTTTAAGACCTTTAGTAAGGTAAGCTTCTACGAAAGGGTGTACATGCAGGAAAAGTTTTCCTTTTTCTTTCTGCATAATGGTTCTGATGGTGTCTCCCATTTTCTCAACAATTACGATCGGAGCTACTATTTCTCCGTCTTTGTTGGGATTTTCTTCTTTAATGTCGATTTGTTTTTCCGGACGGTTTCTTTGTCTTGTGATTTGTATCAATCCAAACTTACTTGGAGGTAAAATCTTGTGACGGGCTTTGTCGCGGCTCATTTCTGTTTTAAAATGCTCATACAAATCTCTTCTATGATCGGGGTTGGTCATGTCGATAAAATCTACAACGATGATGCCTCCCATATCGCGAAGACGCAATTGTCTTGCTATTTCTGTGGCTGCCATTTTGTTCACATTCAATGCGTGTTCTTTATTGGCAGTGTTTCCGGCGGTAATATTATTTCCGGAATTGACGTCGATTACGTGCAACGCTTCTGTGTGTTCTATCACCAGATAAGCGCCTTTTGAACTTGGAATATTTACGTGTTTTCCGAAGCTTTGTTTTAGCTGCTTTTCAACGTTATAATATTCGAGAAGAGGAATATGGGAGTCGTAGAACTGAACGATGTTTTTTCGTTCTGGAGCTATTACTTCCAGATAATTTTTCATTTCGTCTACCATTTGCTCGTCATCGCAAAAGACATTTACAAAATCCTGGTTAAAGTTATCTCTCAAAATAGACGATGCTTTATCATCTTCGCTCAAGACTTTAGAAGGTACTTTGTTTTTCTGAATATTCTTAAAAGTATTCTCCCATTTCTGAATCAGTTGATTCATATCATTATGGAGATCGGCTACTTTCTTGCCTTCGGCTACTGTTCTGATGATGACGCCAAAACCTTCTGGTTTTATACTGTCGATCAGGGTGCGAAGTCTTACTTTTTCTTCAGAACTGCTGATTTTTTTTTTGAGATTGAAACTTTATTGTCGAAAGGTATCAAAACCAAAAAACGTCCTGTTAAAGAAATTTGGGTAGAAATTCGTGGTCCTTTTGTGGAGATAGGCTCCTTGGTAATTTGTAATAAAACGATATCATCTTTGGCGATGATCTTATCTACAGTCCCGTTTTTGTCGATTTCAGGCTGAATTTCAAAATTCTTTAAACCTGATGAAGTCTGTTTTTTAGAAACCGAATCTTTTAAAAATTTTCGGTACGTAAGGTATTGCGGTCCCAAATCCTGATAATGCAAAAATGCATCTTTATCATAGCCGATATTTACAAAAGCGGCATTAAGGTTGGGTGCAAGTTTTTTTACTTTTCCTATAAACAGATCTCCTACTACAAAATCATTTTTGTCTTCTTCCTCATGAAGTTCACATAGTCTTCCATCCTCCAGCAAAGCAATCTTTGTAAGATCATCTTCATGCGAAACTATTAGTTCTTTCTTCATTTTTAAAATTAAAGATAAAAAGATTGGTGATGAAATTTGAGGTTAATGATTGCTCATTGTTCTCAATTCCTTACTGTTTTACATAACAAAATATAGTCGGTGAATATTAAAAAATTAAAAACACCAACTATATTATTATACTAAAAATCCCGAAGGAGATTATTTTTTCTTATGTCTGTTCGCTCTTCTTCTTTTCTTTCTTTTGTGTGTTGCAACCTTGTGTCTTTTTCTTTTCTTTCCGCTTGGCATAATGTTAAATTTTTTTTAAGTAACTAGTTAATATTAATTATTTCTCTCTTTATTTTACTGCAACCTTAGTTTTCACTTTCTCCACAAAAGATTTTGATGGCTTGAAAGCAGGAATATTATGTGCAGGAATTTCTATTGCAGTGTTCTTAGAGATGTTTCTTCCCGTTTTTGCTGCTCTTGTTTTCACGATGAAAGATCCAAAACCTCTTAAGTAAACATTGTCTCCATTGTACATAGAAGTTCTGATCTCCTGCATAAAAGCTTCTACAACTTTCTGTGTTTCATTCTTTTCGGTCCCCAATTTATTTGAGATGGTGTTTACCAATTCTGCCTTTGTCATTTCCTTTGTAAATTTTAAATTTTAGGTGTGCAAATTTAGTCAAAAAAATTGAATATTAACAATTTCAAACGAAAAATGTTTCACATAAACTACTGAGAATTCTGTGTTTAGTATAGTGTATTGCTAAAAGAAGGAGTTTTTTACATGCTGGAATTGTAATATCCGTTTTCTACACAGAAGCGAATGAGGTGCAGTTTGGTTTTTAAACCGAGCTTTTCTGTAAGTCTGTTGATGTACGTATCGATGGTACGTGTGCTCAAATTGAGCTTTTCGCCAATCTCTTTATTGCTGAAGCCTTCATAGCAAAATTTCATCAGTTGAATTTCTGTTGATGAAAGTTCTTCCTGGCTTTTTTTCTGACGGTTCATATATTCCTGCACAGCCAAAGGTTGTTGTTTCCAGTTTTCGGAATAAGCTTGATAATCAAAATCTTGAGAGGTAATTTGTCCTTTGATGATGTCTTTTATAATATTGCTGTTTTTTTGGCAGTAATAGATATTGGGAACCTTCTCTAAAATCTCTGCCATGTCTTCCTGATACGTTCCGGAATAGGTGATAATCGGTGTTTCACTATTGTTTTTTCGGATAAATTTTATGGCTTCAATACCGCTGAGAACAGGCATAAAGAGCTCTATGATAAAGACATCTTCCTGTTTCCTGTAGATTCGGTTAATCAGCTCATGACCGTTGTTGCAGTCATTAAGCAGCATATTAAATGGGTTTTCCAGAAGCGTTTTGATCATTATTTTTTTAAAATAAAAATCGCTGTCCGCAATAGAAAATCTTACCGTATTGGTCAGTAACTTACTCATTTTATTTTCGTGATTTGGTATGGCAAAATAAAATTCTGCTGACTAAAATAAGAAAATCTTTCGGATCTGAAAATTAAACTTTACATTAAAAAATTGTAAATAGTATTGTATGCATTGAATTTAATTTTGTGCATAAATATTTTTTTTTCCTATTTTCACAATCCAAACCAAATCACAAACATGTCTACGAGTAGAAAAAAAAATTAAACAAATCTGATGTAAGATTGGGTATATGGAAGTTTATACTTTCATTCGTTATATTATCTGCAATCTCATTTACCAGTGTATTCTTCTTTTTTAAGAGTTACGACAGGCAGCTTGCCGGTGTTGATGAAGAAGTACGTGCATACCGAGACCTTTTGGCTAAAGATAACCTTCTTCGTATTCACGTTGACAGTATTTACGCAAGAATGGAGCTGTTGGATTCTGACAAAGCTTATAACGATAACTATTTACGTACTTATATTCTCGACAACGTTCGCGAAGCTCAACAGCTTATGGCAGCCGACAGCGCTCATAACTTAAAACATTACGCAGTTTTAATGCAGAAAATTAAGCCAATGCTTAATCTCAAAAGCCAAATCCTCAATGTCTCTTTTAAACAACAGATTGCGATTCGTAATGTTCAGGAATGTCAGGGGAAATCTAATCAGATTAACAACAAAATGAAAATAGATCCTACCAGAAATTTTACAGGACGAAGAAGATAATTATATTTTAAAGTTTAGAAATTATGCAGGGACAAGTTACATTATCAAAAAAAGAAAAACATTATCAGTTTTTTTACCTCATATTAATGCTTATCGTGGCGCTTTTCTTCTTGGGAGTTATTTTTCTAAAAGATTTTGCATCACCATTTTCTGAGGCAGATACCAATTCGTTACAGATTTTGGATCAGAAAGTGAAGTTTGATCAGCAGCAAAAAATTGGTTTAAAATTAATAGATACCGCTTCGGCGAGAGTTAACAGATTGTCTGTAGAAATTCAGCAGCCTGTAGAAAGAAATGATGCTGAATATGCAGTGCAGGATTTAGCCAATACGTTTCAGAATGTCGTTGTCAACGATTCCCGAAAAATGGCTTTTCCACAAATAGGAAAATTCTTTAAAATGAACATGGTAGACAAAGAAAGAATCATGAAAATGAATGAAACGACAAAAACATTCGAAAAACAGTTTGAAGACTGTCAATTAGGATACAAAGAGAAAAGCCAGACTCTGAGAGATCGGAATAATGCTTTAAACCCAAGATAACACCAAAAAATATACAAAACACATCACAAAAACTTACTATGAATTATTTTCAAAAGAACAGGAAAAACATCATTATTGGTGTAATTGCCACATTGCTTATTGCCGCACTCGTCGCATTGTGGTTGCAAAAAAAGGTCATTCATTCGGAGAGTGATATTGAAGGAGTAGTTTTCCCGTCTTCGCTTTTTACAGGAGATACTTTAAGATTTCAGGATAAAACACCGTTTGCGAAATTCAAAAAATGGGATTTTGGAGATGGGCAAACTTCAGACAAAGACAAAGGAATTCATTTTTACAGTAAACCGGGTTATTACAACGTGACCTTGATTATTGATAATAAATATTCTAAATCTTTCCCCATTATGGTTTCCCCAAGAGGAATTCCAAAACCTAAAGACAGCACAGCCGGAGTAACGAAGATTGATGCCCAAACTCAGGCAATGCAGTATGAAAACATACAATTCCGTGCGCTTTCAGATGCTACACAGTTTACCTGGAGATTTGGAGAAACCGGAAAAATTGATGCTAAAGACAAACTGGCTATTTACGCGTTTCAAAAACCTGGAGATTATACGGTTACATTGTATACCGAAAAAGATTTGGAACCTGTTGAACACCGTATAAAAATCTTACCGGCTTATAATTCTATGCAGGACGAAGAGCCTACGTTAGACGAACTGTATGCGAAAAAAGATAATGATTTTAAATATCACTTGCAGCAAATTGCCAATGGTAACAGCTTCAATATGCACTACAATTATCTTTTGAAAACCTATTTGTGTAATAACGAGAATGCAATTGTAAAAGTTAGCGACAGCAAAGTCAATAATTTTTATCTGTATTGTGCGGGTCTTCAGTTTGATAAAAATACAGTGATACAGACTGTAAAATTGAATTTTGATGATGGAATGACTTGTGTAACCAAAGTTGACATCAACCAAAGCAAATAATAAATTGTTCGTTTATCGGGCATCACACCAATTATAAAGAAAATTAAGATGAAAAATAAATTTCCTCTAGCGGCTTATTATATCGGGCTTTCAGTTTTGCTGACGAGTTGTCAGGTAAAATTGCCATCAAAAAAAACTCCTGAACCACAACAATATGGGCAAATTGACAATGCTCCGGTAATTAATGGTTTTCCAAAAAAATCAGCTCCCTGGATCGTTATTTCAGACCGATCAAGAAATACGGCTTATCTCGATAAAAATGATGAAAAATCATATAAAGAAGTGAAATTTTTAGAACCTTTAATGGTTTTAAAACACAGAGACGGAATGGTAAAAGTAGCAGAATATATTCCGGATGCTTTGATGAAAAAAATTTCGTCTAAATCGATAAAAACCTACGGCTGGATCCCTGAATCTGATCTTTTGCTTTGGAGTAATTCTTTGAAAAGCGAAAAAACGGGTTATCCGGTAAGAGTAGCGGTAGTTCCCAATAATCCTGATGTTATTAAAAGTGCAGAGAGGTATTATAAGAACGATTCTATCATGGTTTTTAATTCGCCAAGCCTTATTGAAGCTGCAAATGTGAAAATCCCGAACGGACAAATGGTCTACGTTTACAAACAGGCAGAAAATAACAAACGTTTTTTAGTTGGGAAAAAACCGAGAATCGATATGGACAGTATCAGTACAGGTTTGTATGGTTGGGTGAGTTCTAATGTTGTTTCAGCTTGGGGTGAACGTTCTGCTGTAAAAATGAAAAACACAACAGGTATTAAAGAAAGTACTTTAGGAATTCATGAAGGTTCTCCTGGAGCTCAGGATAAAGAAAACCGTACTGCTGTTTTGTTGACGGATGTTAATCAAAGACCGCCTCTTGAAAATATTTTCCCTGTAACATTGGCTCTAAATGAAGAAGCAAAACCTGATCTTAAAACTAAATATTTTACCAATGTTTTAGATTACAGTAAAAACTTTGTTAAAAATGTGTTGGGAGAGCCTATTATTTTTGACCGTTATAAAGAGATAATTGATAAAAATAAGAAAATAAATATTGTTTTTGTTCTGGATATAAGTGAAGCAAATAGACCTTACATTCCCATTGTAAGCTCGCTTTTACAGGATCTTCAGTTAAAATTTGAAAAGCCTTCTTATTTTAATTCTGTAAAATACGGTGTGGTTCTTTATAAAAACAATTCTTGTGGAGAAAATGTAATTCCGTCGCCTTTAAGTAAAGATTACAACAAAGTAATGAGTTTTATTGAAGATAAAATGAATGAAATGAATTGTCCTAGTAGTGTTGGAAATCAGCCGGTAAATGAAGGTCTGATTGCAGCTGGAAATTTACTTTCTGGTGTTCCGGATGAAGCTAATATTGTAGTTACAATTGGTACTTCCGCCAATCGAAGCGGAAATATGTATGGCGTTATTGGCTCATTAACACAAGCTCAGGCAAGATTGATTATGTTCCAAACTAACGCTCGTTCTTCTGATACTTACAACGATTTTGTTTTGATATCTGAGAATATCGTGACCAATACGGCTAAAAATGTTGCCGAATTAAAAAAACAGAAAATTATTAATCAAAGTGACGTCTTAAACAAGAATAACTTTAGTTTAATAGAAAGTGATGCAGGTTTCTTTTCTTTAGATTTCCCTAAACAGAGTATGGCTCAAGGATTTGTAATTTTCCCTAAAAAAGGAGACATCACCGCACCAGGACTTTTGGTAAAATCTGTAGATAGTCTCATTGCTCAGGTTACTTATGACAATGAAATGATCGATAAGTCATTAAATGAACGTTTCCATTCTTCAGTGGGTGCAGGGAAAACTGAGGTAGATTTTAAATATAAATATTTGTATCCGGGATTGACGAATCCGGTTCCATCCGGAATTGCAGCGCAGTTGATCAACTATGGAAATCCGTTTTTAGCGAAAGGATATATTCCTAAAGAATTGATGGATTACAAACAGAATATGGAAAAAGGTATTCTTGTTTCTGAGAGTGAATATGATCAGTTGAAAGCTTTTTATAAAGAAGTTTATGAAAATACGGGTGCTGCAAGAACAGACTTTAAGCAGGGAAGAGCAATTAGAGAATATGTTAAATTATTAAAGAAATATAATCCAACGCTGAAATTTTTAGACAAAGGAGAGTTGTATAAGAAGCCGATGTCTTATGCAGTGGGAGTAAGTACAGGTTTTGATAATTCTGATGAAGAAAAAATGTCTAAATACATGCTTGCGGGCTGGAAAAAATCTAATATCATCACCAATGAAGAAGCGAGAACTTACTTTAAATATTACAAAGATCTTGCAGACAGAATGCTTACTTACAGAAACAATCCTGCGGTAAAAATTAAGCAGAACGGACAGGAATTTTATTGGCTTAATGAATATTTTATGCCAACAATGCTTCCTGTAGAGGAACCGGAATATACTCAACATTAATTAGTTATGACATAATAAAAAAACGGAGAATTAATTTTCCGTTTTTTTTATGTTAGAATACTTTTTGTTATCTTTGAGTACCAAATCTCACATTATGTCTACTCAATCATCATCTCATGATGGTAAACACTTCGTCGTTCAAAAAGGAACTTGCCAGTGTAACCAGGGAGATCAATTTCCTAAGCATATCGTCAGTGCTCACAACAAACATTTCTGGAATGATTCTGCCGGAAATTCAGATTATTTAGCTGTTACAGAAGATGATTTGCAATTCAATCCACCAGGTCCGAGTTTTGGAAAATGTAAATTAAAACCCAGTTCGGGAGGTTATCTTCCATGCGCTTATGCTCCTGCCGGAAAATGGCAGAAAACTTATGAAAAAGTTTTAGTCATGGGTAAGAAATGCGTGACAGAAGTTTCTGAACTTCAATGTGCAACAGGTGGCAAAATTACGATCAAAGATCACGGACAGCGTGGTGAGATGAGTAAAAAGAATGTAAAAAATGCTGATGCAAAAGTAATCAGACATGTAAATCCTCTTGTGGATGTGAATGACTTTAAAGAAACAGTAATGGAAAGCGAAATCGACGCTTATTAATCTTTAAACTTTCCTGAAATGTCTAAAAAAGGAGTTTCAAAAATATCCGGAAATTCTTCACCAAAAGTGGGGGAATCCGTTACGTATACTGTTACAGATTGGTATCCTTCCACTCCTCAAAACCAAAGGAATCCGGCAAATGTTATTTGGGAATTATTTAAAAAAAGACCCAACGGAAGATTCACATCAACCAATATCAAAAAAACAGGTGTTGGGAATTTTACTTTCGGAGAGGTTGCACAAAAGCATACCTATCGTTTAGAAGCCTATCTTTTTGAACCTGAAGGAAGAGGCGCGTCGACAATTGAAATCAATCCTCAACCTGCAGCTGTTCCAAAAATTGAAAAAGTAGAACTTCAGTATGTAGACGATTCACCGGGAACGGTGTTCAGTTTTACAGAAAAAATGAGAGCTCGTGCACAATGTGTGAATTTGAATGGTAAAAAATTAAAGTTTACTCTTTGGGAAGATGATGCAACAGGAGAAGGACATGATGCAAAAAACCTTTTAATTGAAACTAAAGAAGCCACCGTAGACAGAAGTGGTATTGCTACAGCCGAATTTATGCTCACCCGAGCTTTGATGCAAAAGGCGATGCAGGGAGAAACAGATCCTAAACAACTTGAATTTTATGTAACGGTAGAATATTTTTCTCACAAAAAACACGCAACAGATAATGTCAATGTGAACAATCCTTTGCATGCTCCTGCTCCAACTCCTCAACCAAGACCACAACAACCGACCAATAATCCTACTCCTCCGCCTCAATCAACACCTGAAACTCAATCAAATAATACGCAACCCAGAGCCGAAAATTCTCCTGCAGCAGAAAAACCGGCATCACAGATGGAAGAAAGGGGAGTTGCTGGTCAGAATCCCAACCCGTCTGAAGGAGAATTGCACGATTATCAGGAGGCTCAAGGAACAATTGAGGCTGAACAACCATCAACTCCTCAAGCTAATGAAGGGAAAACGGTAAGTATTGTTGAAGATTCTTCGGTGGAAGAATTATTGGATGCTTATTTTGCTAAAAAAGAATACACTAAACAAACTGGTGAAGCTGCCGGAACTTTAGAATATAAGTTCGGAAGCAACGGAAATAAAACGGCTACTGATGCAGAAAAAGAAAAAATCGCAAAAATTATTTTAGGAAAGCCTGCTGTAAAAGCATTGGTAGACAAAAAAGAATATACAACTCTGGAAGCCATTAAACAGGCTCTCTCCAAAGAGGTTTACAATAAAGATGAAAAAGTAAGTTTCCAAACCTTTAAACTGGGAGCCGAATTAAAGAAAATTACCTCTGCACCTTTAGATACAAAATTATATTTGGTGGCAAAAACTGCAGGTTCAGGTCTAAGTGACAAACAGGCTACAATTATTATTAAAGAAAAAGATGGATTAATTAAAGGTTCTGCAGGAGCTGTTCTACCCATCTTAGAAATTAGTGAAGAACAAATGGATCAGGCTACTCCGACTACAGGAGAAGTTCCGGGAACCGAAAAAAGTGAGTTCACAGGGAAAATAGAAAACGGAATGGTGAAAATTCCTGTTCATCTGAGACCGAAATCTGATGATGAACTGAAACAATGGAAGGAGAAGGTTTCCAGAGGAAAAGAAGATGGGGAATACACTTACAAATTTGGAGGTGAAAATAAAGTCACCGATGAAAATTCTAAAAAAAGAGTTGCAGAAACCATTTTGAAAAACTCAAAAAATGGAAATACGAACAATGAAAAAATAGCTGATGGTAAAACTGCTTACATTGAGGATATTGAAAAAGCTCTTGAAATAAAAACATATCAAAAAGACCAAACAATTAAATTTAAGCTTTATAAAAAAGAGAAAGAACTTCTTTATCTTCAAGCTAAAGCTCAAGGCGAAAAACAACACGATAAAGAATTTTTGAAAGCGGATGGGGCTTATTTTGAGGTAGCTACAAAATGTCCAAGATGTGGAGTGCTAACAATAGAGGAATTAACTCAGGTATTTCCATCTGCCGCTGAAGATAGAAAGACCCAATTGATGGATGCTTTTAACGGAGCTAATTCTAAATTTGGACTTAATACTTGTAGACAAAAAGCTCAATTTTTTGCTCAGGTTTTACAGGAAGTTGGTGAATCTATAAACGTACGAAATGGTGAAGGTTTAGATTATCCTGCTGAAGAACTTCCAAGACATTTCGCAAATTTCAGTACTACAGGAAGATTAAATGGTGCACCAAATAATCTTGCATATCAATATGGTAGAAGTGCACAGAATAATTACAGATCAAATCCTGAAATGATTGCAAATATTGCATACGCGAATAGAGGAGGTAACGGAAATGTTGCAAGTGGTGACGGCTGGAAGTACAGAGGCCGTGGAATAATTCAAATCACATTTAAAAATAAATACAACAGAATAAATACCAGAATAGATAACGATTACCCAGAATTCGGAATTGATATCGATGCAAATAATATTAATAATCTTAATGAAGGAACAGTTGCTAGTATGGCATATTGGGAGGATTATGGTTGTCAGACCGAAGCAGATAAAGGTGTAGAAAGACCTAATTTTGATGCAATTGTAGATATAGTTAATCCAAGTACGCCTTCTCGTGAAGATAGGTGGCAAAATTTACAAAGAATGATAACTATTTTTAAAGTTAAAGAATGCAGTGGTAGTGAAGAAGATTCTACATGGCATCAACCTTTAGACACGATGGTCTTAAGAGGTTGGTATTCAGAGACACAATGGTCTCCAGGTAAAAGTGATTTCCATGGTAGAACCGGAGGAAAGCATGATGGATTAGATCTTTATGCCCCTGTTGGTACACCTATCTACGCTTCTATTGACGGAACAATCACATATCAGGAAGATCCTACCGGATATGGACATCGAATCTTTTTAGAAGGTAATTATAAAGGTCAAAAATATTTTCTAATGTATTGTCACCTTTCAGAATATGTCACGGGTGAGGTGAAAGCTGGTGATCCTATTGGTAAAACCGGGCAGACAGGAAATGCTAATGGTCAGGCTGCAAAAATGGCTCACTTACATTTTGAAGTCAGAAAAGCAAAAATGTCTAAACCTTCATTTAGTCCGCTTACAGAAATTCCCGAATTAGGAAGGGCTGTAAATATTAATCCAGATCAAACAACTCAAACAGGAACTTAATATGATAAATTCAAAAATATTCTACAGCATTTTTCTTTTCTCAATATTTTTCTCCTGTAAACAGAATAAACAGAATAAACAGGCGGATCAGAAGGCAGTGATTAATGAAGTTAAAACCGATATATTAAAAAATATTCCTTCAAACTTAAAAATTGAAAAACAGGAAAAAATTAATATAGATAATGATTCTGACGACGAATTGATTGTTACCGCAGTCGACTCGCTTTCTGAGAAATATTTTGAATATTGGTATAAAAATGGAAATCTTATTCATGAATTTTCTTATCCTTTTGTTTCTATTAATTATAAATGGTTTGCAGATTTAGATGATGATAATAAAAAAGAGGTTATAAGAGCACAAGGATATGAAGATGGGGTAGATTATGCAATTTATAAGATTAAAAATAATGACGAGATTCTGCAATTATATTTTAATCCAGGATTGAAAGATGAGAGATACGGAGATAAGAATTTTTGGGCTTATCCCAATGATATTAAAGAATTAGCTGTTGATCAAGATAAAAAATTATTGGTTTCTTTAGATAATAATTATCCGAGAGATGACGATCACACGATGCCTGATAATCAGCGAGAGTTACCTTTTGTTTTTTTTAAAGGAAAAACTACGCAACCGGATATGGAATTGAAGAACTTAAAAAGACAACAAAAAATTGATTTAAAAGATTTAGTTAAAAGTATTGCGAAGGGAAATTCACCAGAAAGTAAAATTTCTGTGACGACAGTTCAGGAGATTATCCATGATTTAAATGGAGATGGTATTAAAGATAAGATTGAGGTATATAAAAACACATCTTTAAATGATAAATTTGATCAGGAACATTTCCATTTGCCAATCAAAATTTTTAAGGGCACTAACAGCGGATTTGAATTATGGAAAGAAAATAATAACTTGATTTATTCCGTAGATAATACATGTGCTTCTGAGGGCTTTAGTAATATCGTTGTAAAAAATAACTACTTTACCATTGAAGCACAGACATGTTATGATTACAATGTTTTAGTAAATGGTTTTACTACTTTTAAGATAGAAAATAATGAAATCTTTTTATATAAATATGGAGAAGAATATTTTGATAAAAGCAATCATGATAGAAAAATACCTTCCAAAGTCTGGACTCAAAAGAATCTCGGTAAGATCAAATTTCAGGATGTTAATGAATCATTTCTGAAAAAGTTGAAAAATAAAAATTGATACAGTTTTAAAGATTAAAATTTGTTTTTTGATTCAATTGAAAATTTATCAAACTAAAGGGAAAGGTATTATTGATGCCGCTAAATTAATAAACTAAAATGTTTTCCCAGCTAAAGTTTAAATTCTATTTGAAGCTTATAGAATAGAATTTTGAAAATCTTACATAAAAATATGAAATTAGATCATGAAAAAAATTAATATTTTAATAATACTATTTTCTTTCGTATTTTTTAATTGCCAAAAGAGATCAATTCTAAAAGATGATATAAAAACTTCAAAAATTCAATATCAAATTGATGGAAGATGGATGGTAAACTGTGAAAATGGAGTTGGTAGTTTAACGATAGAAGGAAAGGATGCTTCATTGATACTTCTGTATAATCAAATTTATATTGATATGACAGAGCTTAAAAGGTTCGATTTCGAGAATGGTATTTCGTATAAACTAAAAGAAATACCTGAAGATATAGGAAATATCGGTAGGAATCTAAATTGGAAAGAATATATAAATGATGAACCGATTGCTTATATTAAAATGATTGATGAAAAAACGTATCATTTTTATTGGTATGGATTTTATAAAAAAAAAAAAAAAAAAAGAGAGTTTAAAGAAAATAGTTTTCAGCAGGAAGCTAATAATGAAGAAGTTATTCTCAAAAAATGTGAATAAGATTTATCAAAAGCTGAATCTAATATGAATCTAAAAATACTTAACAAATTCTCAAGATGCGAATGAGTAAAAAAATCATAATTTCATTTTTATTATTTTTTATAATTGGATGTAAGAAAAAAAATGCTTCAGAAATAACAAATTTAGACACTCAAGATTCTGTAAAGAGTCAAAACTCTGTTGAAATAAATGACAATTCTAAAGAACTAAATGATTCTTTTGTTATCAGTTGTGGTTCAGGTTGTGCAATGACCTATAATCTTAAAAATGTAAAAGATTTAGGGAATATAAAAGAAGTGAGATTTGAAGTAGAAACTTATATTGATGAGATGCTATCGGAAACAAATGATGAAACCTATCTTTTCTACTACAATCGCTCCAATCAAATTGAAAAAATACAGCATAAAGGAGAAAAGGAAAATATCTTGGAAAACTTATTACCAAATGCTGTTGAATCTTTCAAAAATTTTGCCGGTAAATTAGTAGATACGACTAAAATAAATTCTATTCAAGATACTCTAAAATACGAAACACATCATGAATAAAATTACCATTCTAGTATTACTATTTTCTTTCTTACTTGCCAATTGTCAAAAGAAGCCAATCCTGAAAAATGATAGAGTAGAAGCCAATAATACTGAAAAGATCCAAACAATACATCTTAATCAATATACTAACAATACAAATTATTTCATTAAAACATTTGATGTAAACAAAGATGGAATTAAAGATAAAATTGTGAGTCATAATCGTTATTTGGGAGATGAATTATTGTTATTTTTAGGAGATAAAAGTGGTGATTATAATTGGGCTCTAAAATCGACTAACTTTTCTGAAGACGGAGGAAATCAGATAAGTGATATTAAAGAGACGAAAGAAGGGTTCGAAATTATTACCCAATTTCCGGATAGAGGATATCTTCAGAATACTTATTGGGTTTCGGGTATAAATAATAAGTTTATTTTAAAAAAAATTCAAAGTGAATCTGAATCGTGGCAGGATGGATACACGGAAAAGTGCAGTCAAAATATAAATGTTGATTTGAAAAAATCCATAACAGAACTTTCGAAAGTAATAGGCAACACAAAAAAGAAATGCACTAAAATATATAATAAGCAGTCTAAAGTCAGAAATTAAATATGGATATTTTTTGTTAGTAATATGAAAATAATCTTAAAACTAAAATGGATTTTCTTAATCCTAATTTTCATTAATTGTAAAGAACAAAATACTAAAGAAGTATCTCCTGCGAAAGCTACTTTTCCTAAAGAAACTAGTAAAATAGAGAATAAGGATGAGCTTTATGTAGGAAAAGAATTTTATTCGGGTGATGAGCTCAATACCTATACTTTCCTTAAGTCAGGTAAAATACATGAAAATGACAGTTTAACGTATTCTATTTATAAAAAAAATAATGAAGAAAATTATTTGTTCAGTATAGAAAAGTTGGTGTCAAATGAAGATCAGGAACGATACAAAATAGTTGATGTATTCAAATTTACTGATTATAATTCTGCAAATAATAAAGTCGAAATAAAAAATCAAAAAGACAAATATTCAGTCTTATTTTTCGGTAAAGATAAAGTTTTAAAAAAATGGGATTTCATATTAAAAAATGGTACAATAACTAAAAGCTGGAATGGGAAATACGAATGCAATTTTCTTCGGATCAAAGAAGAATCTGCCGATCCACGTGCATATGCAATGATTTATATTGATATTAAAGATAATAAAGCGACCTTTCGATTAGATAGCTATAATGAGATTTTAGAAAAAGATCTGATTATTTTGAATACTAATCCAAACAAAATCATTCTACAGGAAAAAGATAATAGTAATTCGAAATTTTTAATCATAAGAAAAAATGATGACTTTATTCTGACCAGTGATTTACTTGATAAAACTACGGGTGAAATTACAACCTACAAACTAAAGAAGAAACCATAGCAGTGATCAAACTGAATGTCTAAAAAACTTAGAAAGCCGATCACAAAAAAGCTAAATAATCAAACTTAGTTTTAAAAATAATTAGTAAATTAATGATCTCTTTTCATAAACACACTATCATAAAGGCATTTATAAAAACATGATGATCCATTTTATACTTCCCGGAGATACCGTCGAAAATATTGCTGAAAAAATCAGGCTTGAAAATCCTGTTTATCTTAAAGAATTTCACAATCAACATTGTCTGAAAGAAGATTTTATTGTTGATGATTTGATTCCCGGAAAAAAACTGTTGTTGCCCGATTTTGCGAAAATCAAAGCCTATAATGATAAAAATGATGCCCCTTTTAAAAGCCTGGAGTTAAACCCTAAAATCGTTTTTAATCCGATTGGTTTTAACGAAAAATTTAAAACTACAATTAAAGAAACATCAAATGAAGCAGGTAAAACTGTTGAAAAAAGTTTTTCTTATATCGCATCTTTACAATGGATAAAAAATGAATTGGGTGAACATCTTTTTCATTTTACCAAAGATCAGTTTTCAAACCGGAATGATACAAAAATGGAAAGTCTGGCGATTGAAAGCATGAAGTCGTTATATCCGATTGAAGTTTTTGTAAACGCCAAAGGTGAGATTTTGCGAACTGTTTTAAAGAAAGAAACTTTAAATAATTTTAATCAGATTAAAGAAAAATTATTAGATTTTTTTCCTGATAAATATGCTAAAATATACCTTGAAGAATTTGAATATGTTGTCTTAAATCCTGATGTTTTTGATCAGAAAATGAAAGAAGACTGGTTTCTGAAAAACTACTTTTCATCTTTCCGAATTCCTTTTGAAAACGGAAAATCTTTTTTTGAAATGTATTTAGATAAAACCTTATTAAACATTCAGCAAACTGCAAAATTAACGGACAACAAAGAAGAAATTCTATTACATCAAACCTTAAAAAGTAAAGAAGAAAACCAAAATGATTTCACAGGAAATGTAACGATTTCTAAAAACGACGGAATGATCAAATCGATGAATCTATCCCATACTTACAACGAATTTTCAGTTTCCTATTCCACCGAATTTTCAATTAAAAATATATGAATTAAACAGTTTTTTAATTGCAAGTAATTTCTCATTGTATTTCTTTATTAAGTTTACGCCGTTGTTTAACTTAAAATCAGTCAATATTTAAAATTCTTTGTTTCCCTTTGCGGTAAATTAATATGATTTTTGTTGTAATTGATTGATTTTTAAATTATTATTTTTTAGCCCAAAAAACTTTAATTTTTAAATATTTTCATAATATTCGTGCATTCGTGGCAAATCAGCAATTTATTTCCAATTATCTTCCAAAAACCCGTAGAATATATCTGAAAAAAGACTGCTTCAAAATTGAAACAGTCTTTTTAAATATTTTATTTGAAAAACCTATTTGATCACAAATTTTAGACTCGATTCATCAAGTTTTAAAATATAAACTCCCTGCAAAAGGCTTTTAATTTTAATTGATTTTCCGTTTTTAAAAGGATTATTGATCGTATGCATTACTTTACCTTGAAGATTATAGATTTCCGCTTTTTTGATATTTTGTGTATTTCCTTTCACAAAAATTTCCTGATTCGTAATAGGATTCGGATAGATCTGTAATTCTTTTGGCTCGGCAATAATATTTGTCGTTTGGCTCTGTCTTGAAGCAGAATTATTGCAAGTCCAGCTCAGATTATCAATCGCCACTCTGTTGCTTGTAGAATTATTCACTAAAGTCACCACAACATTCCCTGAAACATTGATATTGTTAATTGTCGTCGTCGTAGCCGTTGTGCTGTAAGGAACTGTTCCAACATTTACTCCATTTACTTGAACCGTAAAATTTCCATTACTTCCACTGAATTTAAGCTGTGTTGTAACCGTCAAAGATCCAATTCCATTTGCCGAGCTGCTCGATTTTAAAGAACCGTCTCTTACGGTAATTGCTTTGTTGGAAATGGTTTGATCACTTCTTGAATCTGTTGCCGTCCATGTAATTCCGTTGCTCGTCCATGTTTTTGTTGAATACGATGATGAACTTGCTGTTGGAATTGTTTCAAAATTTTCATTTACACAACCTGTCGGATTTGGATTGGTTGTTCCCGCATTCGTCGTTGCTGAAACAGTAGAACTGTTTGCTGAAGAATTTCCTGCAGCATCTTTAGCTTTAATATAAAAATTATAAGTTGTAGAAGGATTTAATCCGGTAATAGTTGTTGAAGTTGAAGAAACATTCGTTTTTAAACTTCCGTTCATATAAACATCGTAAGAACTTACGGCTACATTATCAGTTGCAGCATTCCATGTAAGAGAAACTGTGTTTGATGTTTTTCCTGAAACCGTCAAATTAGTAACCGTTGACGGAGCCTGTGTATCGGTTGTTGGAGCCTGTCCTCCCCAAATTTGATTTACATAACTAGGATTGTCGATAAAAGGATTTCTGTTTCCCTGAAAAGTATAGGAAGCATTGTTTCTATTGATTTCTGCCTGCGAAACCGGATCCTGATTATGCCAAGCTAAGAGAACATTCAGCTCCCAGGTTTGTAATCCCGGAAATGCAGAACTTCCAAGCATATTTCCTGTGGAGAATGTTGAGAGTTTGCTTTGATATCTTGTCACAAAATAGAAAATCATTCTCGCTACATCACCTTTAAACTCATCAATGGGTTCAAAAACGGTTCCTGAAAATCCTGAAGATGACGAACTTCCCAATTTTGAACCATTTAAAGAAGTGAAACTTGCGCTTCCCACTTTTCCGAATGGATAATTAGAACGCATTCCATTTACTTTTCCATCGGTAGCTCTGATGAAATGGATGTCATTTTTCATCGGTGAACCTTCATTAAAAAGACTTTGAGGAACGATGTGTTCACGATTGTAGCAGTTTCCTTCAGTAGAGTAGGTGCCACACTGATTATTTCCCGGAGTAAATTTGTAAGGGTCTGTAGAGCTTGGTTTTTCAGAATAAATATCGAGAATAGAACCGTCGTTTTCGTAGTTTTTATCGATGTCTGTGGTTTTATAGGCAGTCCAAAGTCCGTTATAACCCTTGTCTTGATGTCCATTTGTGATGATATTGCTTAAAGCGGTTTTTAATGAGGCTCCCGACAATCCGTTCGCTGAGTTGTAATATCCTGCAGGAGCCTGTGCATTTGCAATCTGTGAGAATACTACACATAAAAGTAGTTTTTTCATAATAATATAATTTTTTGGTAAGATTAAAACAATTTGGTGAATGTAAAATTACATTATTATTAAATTTAAAAGCAATTATCTTTTCGACAAACAGGTTAAGTTTTTGTAAAATTTCACATCACTTATTTCAAGAAATATCGCATAAAAAAGTCAACACAGAATTCTGTGTTGACTTTTAATATAATTTAAAATAAAAATTTTATTTTTTCATTCCCGGAGGATAGTTTGCCATAATTTCGGCTACAATCTGAGGAATTTGTTTTTGTTTAGCTTTTGGTCGGTCTACAGAAATTCCGCTACCGATTCCCTGCCAAACTAATTTTTGAGATCTAGAGTCTACAAGGTCTACAATAATTGCACCTTCATTATAATTGCTGGTCCAGGTTCGGTTCATTCCGATTCCCCAACCGAAACCACCGCCCCATCCCCACATTCCGTAAGGATTTGTGCTGTTGATATCGGTAATTTTTTTGTGGTTAGCTTTTACATTCACAATCAAATCAGGATTTTCTCCCGGTTGAAGTCCTTTCATCTGCAATTGCTTAGACAGCTCATTCAAAACTCTATCTTTATCGATGTCATTCAGTTTCAAATCATCGATTCTGATTTTATATGTTTTGTAAGTCGTAAAATTAGCAGTTTGAGCATAATCTGAACGTACCTGAAATGGGCTACAAGACGATAAACCTAAACTTGCTGCAAGCAAAATAAAAATATATTTCTTCATTTTATTTATTTTTTTTAGTGGTTTTTATAAATGTGTCTGTCTTCTTATCGTATCCGTATGGGCAATGTCTGCAACCGCTTTTACAGCAATGTCCACGTTTAAGATGGAATTTTTCGGTAAAAACTTTGTAACCTTGCTCGTTATAGTAAAAGTCTTCACCCTCTTTGATTTCAAAAAGAGCCATAAGTTAAATCAAAACTTTTATATTTGTTATCATGATAATTGTGTGCCAAAAGCTCCTCAAAAATACAAAAATAAACGGCATTACGCTCTATCCTTTTATTTTCATTAAAAATCCTGAAGATAAGAAGAATAGAGTCCTGATTAATCATGAAAAAATTCATATCAGACAGCAATTAGAGTTATTGATTGTCTTCTTTTATATTTTATATGTTGCAGAATATTACTATCATTTCCTCAGACTTAAAAATGCACATGCAGCCTATCACGCAATTTCTTTTGAAAGAGAAGCTTACTCAATGCAACGTGATTTAAATTACCTTAAAAAAAGAAAATTCTGGGCATTCAGAAAATATTTTAAATAAAGATTAGCGATTCAAAATTCCCCTCCTCTGGAGGGATGGCAAAAATTCAATGAATTTTTGACTGGGTGGTAAAAAGAAGCAACAAATATCCTCAGTACTAGCAAAAATCTGTGTTATCAGCACAAGCTCAAATAAAAAAACTAATTTTGTTAAAACAAATATCATTTAAACCAAGAAATGCTATTACAACTTCCGACAGAAACTATTCCTATTCAGGAAATCCCAATTAATAAAAAAGTAAAACTTTTCATCAAAAGAGAAGACTTCATTCATCCTCAAATTTCAGGAAACAAATACTGGAAACTTTTTTATAACATCAATAATTATTTAGAAACTCTGCCGGAAAATCCTTTAATCATTACATTTGGCGGAGCCTATTCAAACCATATTTCCGCAGTTTCTGCAGCAGGAAATCTTTTTGGAATTAAAAGTTTAGGCATTATAAGAGGTGAAGAAATAGAGAAAAAATGGACGGATAATCCGACTTTACTTTTTGCCAAAAGAAACGGAATGAATTTAAAATTTGTCTCCCGTGAAGAATATCGCCATAAAGAAAAACTGACCGAATTTTTACAGCATGAATTTCCGGAAGCATTAATAATTCCTGAAGGCGGAACCAATAAAAATGCTGTTCAGGGCGTAAAAATGATGCTCAATAACGATACAAAAGATTTTGATTATCTTTGCACAGCAGTTGGAACCGGAGGTACTTTGGCGGGGATTTCAGAATTTTGTGAAGATAATCAGAGAGTTATAGGTTTTAAAGTAGTTGAAGATTATTCTTTAGAAAGCAAAATATCAGAATTAACCTCTAAAAGAAATTTTCATCTAACCGACGCTGCTTTTGGCGGTTATGGTAAAATAAATGACGAAAATGTCCGTTTTATCAATGATTTTAAAGTGAAATTTGATATTCCTTTAGAACCAGTGTATACAGGAAAAATGATGCAGAAAATTTTTGAAATGATTGACACTGATTATTTTCCTGAAGGAAGCAAAATTCTGTGTTTTCATACCGGAGGTTTGCAGGGAATAGAAGGCGCCAATTTGCTTTTAGAAAAACAAAATAGAAATTTAATAATATAAAGCTGAAAAGCATGATGTACTCATGCAGCAATTTTAAAATACAAGTGATTACTTGTTGGGCTTTAAAAATCAAAAAACATGAAAAGACTTTTCTTACTAATTAGCCTTTTAGTTTTATCAAAATTCTCAGCTCAGACCTGGGCTACAGAAGATCAATACATTCAGAAATTTGCTCAATATGCGGTTGAAGAAATGGAAAAATATAAAATTCCGGCTTCAATTACTCTTGCGCAAGGACTTTTAGAAACAGGTGGCGGACAAAGCCGTTTGGCGCAGGAAGGCAAAAACCATTTCGGTATAAAATGTAAAGAAGACTGGACCGGAAAGACAATGAAGCACACCGATGATGCTCCAAATGAATGTTTCCGTGTGTATGACGATCCTAAACAATCTTACGAAGACCACTCTATATTTTTGGCAACAAGAAAATATTACACCAAACTTTTTGATCTTGATATGAAAGATTACAGAGCTTGGGCGCATGGTTTAAAAAAGGCAGGTTACGCTACTAATCCCCGTTATGCATCAATTCTTATAGGAAAAATTGAAAAATACAAGCTGTATGAGTTTGATGACGTAAATTCTAAGGAAGTTCTTTATGCAGTATTAAAAAAATATCCAGATCTGAAAGACGACCGTACTTTTATGGCGAGAATGGAGCCTGCAAAAGCTACAAAAAAGACGACAACTCCTGTTACTGTAAAAGTTTCTTACAAAGCGACTTCTTATGCGCAACAGCAACAGAGAGTGGAAAGAATTAAAACCAAAGCTGAAATCCTTAATTCAATTTTAATTAAAAGCCATCCGAATGGCGGTTTAAAATATATTGTAATTCCTGAAGATACTGATGTACAGTATATTGCCAAGAAATTTAAAATCAGCGAAAGTAAACTGATGAAATGGAATGAGCTGGAAGGAACCGCATTAGCAAAAAATGAAGTCGTTTTCCTTGAATCTAAAAATTCTGAAGGAAATACTGCAATCTATAAAGCCGAATCTGGCGAAGATATGTATGATATCGCACAGAAATTTGGCATCAAACTCCATAAATTATACGCTAAAAACAGAATGGATGAAGGTCAAAAACCATCCGCTGGACAGCTTATTTATCTGATTGACAAAAAACCTAGAAACTAAAATCAGTTGTTAGGTTTTAGTTGATGGTTGTTAGTTTTAAGAACTGACAATTAATGGCTATCAACTAATTACCATCAACTATCAACTAAATAATAATGAAATACCAAAGAAGTTCAGCTTTATTTGAAGAAGCTTACAAATATATTCCGGGAGGTGTAAACTCTCCGGTTCGTGCGTTTAAATCGGTGGGTGGAGTTCCCGTTTTTATGAAATCTGCGAAAGGCGCTTACCTTACAGATGCCGATGATAACACGTATGTAGACTACATTAATTCTTGGGGACCTGCAATTTTAGGTCACACCCATCCTGAAGTTTTAGAAGAATTAAAAATTCAGGCAGAAAAAGGTTTCTCTTTTGGTGCACCAACAGAATTGGAAACTGAAATTGCAAAATTCATTACCGAAAATGTTCCGAATATTGACCAGATCAGAATGGTTTCTTCAGGTACAGAAGCTTGTATGAGCGCAATCAGATTGGCAAGAGGTTTTACAGGAAGAGATAAATTTATAAAATTTGAAGGCTGTTATCATGGTCATTCAGATTCGTTTTTGATAAAAGCAGGAAGTGGTGCTGCCACTTTTGGAAACCCGAATTCTCCGGGTGTAACTCAGGGAACAGCAAAAGATACTTTGTTAGCAAGATATAATGATTTTGAACAAGTAGAAGATTTGTTCAGACATAATCAGGGTGAAATTGCAGCGGTAATTATCGAACCGGTTGCAGGAAACATGGGTTGTGTACTTCCTGAAAACGATTTCTTACAAAAATTAAGAAAAATCTGTGACGAAAACGGAGCTTTATTGATTTTTGATGAAGTAATGACAGGTTTCAGATTGGCTTTTGGTGGAGCTCAGGAATTGTTTAATGTGAAAGCCGATTTGGTAACTTACGGTAAAGTAATCGGAGGTGGACTTCCGGTAGGAGCTTTTGCAGGAAGAAACGAAATTATGGATCATCTTGCTCCGAAAGGCGGTGTTTATCAGGCAGGAACATTAAGTGGAAATCCTTTGGCAATGAGAGCAGGTTTAAAAACTTTGCAAATCATTAAAAACGACCCTGAATTTTTCAACAGATTAGCTAAAACAACAGAAACTTTAGATTTTGAAATCGGAAAAATTTTAAATGAAAAAGGAATCGAACACAGAATCAACAGAAAAGGCTCAATGATGTCGGTTTTCTTTCACATTAATGCGGTTTCTAATTTTGATGAGGCTCAGAATGCAAATCATGCACTGTTTAATAATTTCTTTCATCAGATGTTAACGAACGGAATTTATCTTCCGCCAAGTGGTTACGAAACTTATTTCATCAGTGATGCGATCAAAGACAATGAAATCGATATGACTTTAGAAGCGGTAAGAAAATTTCAGTATTCTTAAAATTATAAGACATAAATTATAAAGGATGAGGTTTAAAACTTCATCCTTTTTTGTTTAAAATAAAAAATTACTATTTGTTTAAATTCTGGAATGACATCTGAAAATGGAGTTTTGAGTAAGTTTTAGAAATTCTATTATCCAAAAAATAAACATAATTATAAATTACTTAGTTTTAGTATCAAAGCTTAGTTCAATTAAGTCTGTCACTATTCTTTCTCTCTTTTTTGCCACACAAATTTATTTTTTAATACGTCAATTTCTGTCGCAACGCAGACTTATTTTTACAGAATAAATAAGCATGTTTGTCAAATTTACATCAAAATGTTTGTGAAATTTGTTAAAAAAAAGTTAATTTAGTGGGAAATAATAATTAAAAAACGCAAATCATGAAAAAACTCTACATGAGTGCATTTCTCGTATGCACAACTGCCGTATTATATGCTCAGGATGTGGTATGGCAGAAAGATATTAAATCTTCCACACAGGATTTTCTTTCGCAAGTTACTACAACAGTCGATCAACAATATCTTATTACAGGAAGCTCGATTCAATCTAAAAAAATAACTTCCGAAAACAAGCAAAACAACGGCTACGACTTTCATTTAGTTAAATTAAATCAACTGGGAGAAGAAGTCTGGGAAAAATCTTTTTCAGGACAAAACCATGACTTTTTATCGGCAACAGTGGCTACCCAAGAAGGAGGATTTCTTTTAGCAGGAACTTCTTTTTCTGGAAAAGGTTTAGACAAAAAAGATGCTTCAAAGGGAGGATCTGATATTTGGCTGATTAGAATCAACGAATTCGGAGATGAACTGTGGCAAAAAACTTTAGGAACACCACAGGATGAAGAAGCAAGATCTGTTATTCAGACTGCTGATTTTGGTTTTATTGTCGCAGGGAATGTTCAGAATGCAGCCAATGGGTTTGGCTCTAAAGATGTGACGGTTACAAGACTTGATAAGAACGGAAAAGTACTTTCAGAAATAATCTTAGGCGGAAGAGGTCAGGATGAAGTTGAAAAGATGATTCCGACTCCGGATGGAGGAGCGTTACTGGGAGTTTATTCGAGGAGTTCTGAATTTCATATG